>Ga0307515_10016443_pt1 | contig 13540 bp, 3 predicted proteins | sample 17_EM_MG_FD_194513 | JGI IMG/M metagenome (GOLD analysis project Ga0307515, IMG submission 194513) | Populus trichocarpa ectomycorrhiza microbial communities from riparian zone in the Pacific Northwest, United States - 17_EM | ecosystem: Host-associated > Plants > Roots > Unclassified | place...
ATAAAATCATGTTTATATTAAATATTACTGTTTATGCTAAATATGACACAGATGATAAAAATTTGTTATTAATTTATGATGTAGAATTATTTCTATTTTTTGGATATAATTATTTTATAAAATAATGATATAAGTAATAAATACAAAAAAATCTTACTCATAATAATTAAAAAAATACCAAGTATTTCGAACTTCCATGTGCTGGTTCAAGCTTTCAGCAACAAAATCATTGTATTGCGTTAATTTTTAAACATGAACAGTGGAGCATCTCCACTGTTCATCTATTTTCCCATCACAAGAAGCAGCTCTTTGCTGCTTCTTGTAACATGCGGTTGTGCCACAATAAATGGTGGGACCCATCATTGAAAAATGATGGTAAGAGGATAACCAAACGATAAAAATTGTGGCTGCGGGTGAACCTCACCCGCAGCCACAATACCAAACAGCTACTAAGAATCTTAGGGTGTTACACCATACGTATGTACTTTCATTGCAACATCCACTAAGAGCTAATATATACCTTGATCTACTGACAAATTAATTAGTATATCTAAAATGATTTTAAACATGATATTTTATCACATGATTTTTTAACTTCCAATCACTTATAAATTTTGAACATATTATTTTGATATTTTTTTATTAATTTTATATAACAATCATAAAATATTTTTATTGTAAGAGAAACAGTAATAACAATAATAATAATAAAAAAACCTCTTCGTTCGTTAAGATAAACAACAAATATGCTGAGAAAAAAAAATTCTTGACTAGAAACAGCTGTATTTTCATACTTAATAACAATTAATGATATGGAATCTATTACGGTATTACCTGGATAATTTTGTTTTTACATTAAGTGCATGCATAGAAACTAGTTATATTTGAAAGTGAAAAGGAATAAGAATCTTAGGGTGATGTACCATACGTCCTTTCGTGGCAACATCCACTAATTAATAGCTAATCTATATAGTTTGATCTAATGACAGATTAATTAGTATACTAATCAGGTCAAGTGAACTTTATTACAAGTTGAAGTATCCATGGCTTGTGTGTACTAACAAAACAAGACAAGGAGAAAACATTTCCTATACTAAATCAATTAATATAATTAATATCTTAACAGCTAGTAGCTAGCTGGATTATCTTAGTTTTTAGTGGCACGTAAAGTTCATGCAAAATCAACTCATTAGATGGCAAGATAAATATAAAATTAAAAAAAAAATGAGATGAAAAATAGCATCAAAATTCGATTCTCTGTATTGGGATCCGAGCTTAAGAAATTAATGAGTCATCAAGCAGGTTGACTTGTACATATGATTTTACTGCAGATGCAGATCTAGAAACATTTCATATTGAACTACAACTATGAAATTACTAACTTGTCCCTCCTTCAAATAATAAATGGTCATGCTTAGAAGGGTATTAGGGTCATTTTTATATATAAACAGTGAAAATATTTAATTGCCTTTAGAGACAAAAATAAAATAAAATAAAATAAATTTACATGCCCTTTAATTTAGGAGTGTTATTGCTTTTTTTAATTTTATGTTATAGTTAGATTACTAAAATCAAAACAATTAAAGCTTTGATATTTATTTTCTTTTCATGTTGATTATTTTGTTATTTTTCTAAGGCATCATCTCCTTCCCCTTCCCTTTTAGTATATTTGGTTATTTTGTCTGAGTTATAAATTTTACGAGTTAATCGGGTGAATACAGTGTGTCGTCATCTTTTCATTTTATTTTCTTAATTTTTCTTTAATTTAATCATTTGATAATTTGTTGTTTCATATTTAAACTAAGTTCAAGCAAGGTTAGAACAATAATTGCGTGAATTTTTTTTAACTAGATCGTTATTTGAACTAGTCAACTAGCTCACTCTTGATCTGGTAGATTGAATAAGTCATACTATTTTTTTAAAATTTATTTATTAACACATATGATTATCGATTAATTTTGTTTGATATACTGGATGAGTTTTTATTGTTCATGTTAAATATTTTATCATATAAAAATAACAATGCTAAAGTTTTTTAATGGAAATGAAAAAGGTTAATACTTACTATATATCACATGTAATATCATAACTTGCTGCCGGTCAAAATGTGAGCCTTGAACTTGGAAAATACACATCACGGGCAACAAACACATACTGCAAGACTAGTCTTTTTATTATATATATATATATATATATATACATACATGCTCCAAAAAGAAGTACACACTTTCCAAGCTATAAAGGAAATTATAATTGCCTGGTACAGAGCACGTGCCATGCACATTATCCATGAAAAAGAGACAAATGTAATTGATTACATTATTTTCCAAGGAAGGCCAAATCGTGAATTTACTAGTACCAATCAACCTTTACACTCATGGCATCATTGATGCCAAGCTTTATCATGAGTGTACGGTTTACAATTATGGGATCGACATTTTGATCATGGATTTGAACGGTCCTCGTCCAGCCTTGATGATGTGAATTATAACAATAATGGGAGATTTTTCAAATTGTAAGAGAAAGTGTCAATAGAAATAGTCTTTTTATTTATCTATTTTTTTCAAAATGCAATGATTTCTGGCATTCAAATCTACTACTAATGGTTTGCTTGGTTAATTTGGTTTTTAACTTTAAAAAAAAAATTTAAGAAAAATCTATAGTAGAAGGCTAAGGGATCATGCTCCACCCCTTAGAATGAACATGGTGGGGCACGCTTGGGGTATGAATTCTAAGACATGCTGTAAGAAAATTAAGAGAAGATGAGAAAATTGTTTTCTCGTCATTTCATTAGTCCTGGTGCGAGAAAACGTGTTCAAAAATACCCTACGTTACCAGAATAGAGAAAGAAATTATGGGAATGCTGTCATGCAACTGAAATTTAAGAAAAGGAGAATGAGAACAGATGGAGGAGCATGAAGAAAGGGGCGAGAGATCCAACCCTCTACTAGGTCACTAATGCCGAGGTCACAGATAACCAGCCCAGCAGGCTCTATATTTCGAGGTTGGTTTGTAACAGAAGATTTAACAAAAAACCAAAGCAGCTTAACAACAGACGAGACTGTATATTTACATATTTTTCACAAGTTAAACAACCTTTTTTATGTATAAAATAACGGAGAGTTTGCTGGGAGGGATACAAGACATGATACATACATCAAATTGTAGAAGCCGATCAAGCAGGCAGGCAGTTTTATGCCATTTCAAGTGTTGAAGAAGAAGGAAAATTTCGTTGGAGCTGAATGAATCATTTCAGTGATCACCACCACCTTCTTTCTGCTTTCCTGTGTTTTGAATTCACTGGAAAATCGACAGGACTTGTTTACCTACTGCTTGCTTAGCTATGGGCCTTCTCTTATGGTCATCTCTACCATTTCATCTGCACTAAAACCCCCATCTTCAGTGGCGATTGTGGATTGTGAGTCAAGGCCTGACCCTGCATGGATTTCTTTAAACATCGTCATTACTTGAATCATTGTGGGTCTTCTACCTGATCGATCATCTAAACAAGCACAAGCTACCTTTAAATGTTCTAGGAGCTCCATCTCAAGGCTCGGATCCTCTTTTAAAAGCACCGGATCGAAGACATCGCTTATTCTCAATTTGGCATGCTGCTTCACCCACCCAACAAGATTATTGTCACCAAAATCAGATGAATCTGTTGGCCTTTTTCCTGTCAGCAACTCAAGCAAGACTACACCATAACTGTAAACATCCCCTTTGATGGAACACCTAAAGCTCTGGTAGTATTCGGGAGGAACATAACCAGGCGTGCCTGCGAGTGTGCTAACACTCAAATGAGTATCCATTGTACTCATAAGCCTTGCCATTCCGAAATCGGAGACTCTGGCCTCCAAGTTCGCATCAAGCAAGACATTGCTAGATTTCATGTCCCTGTGAATGATCAGTGGGATGCAATTATGGTGAAGAAAAGTTAATCCTTTGGCGGCACCAATGGCAATCTTCCTTCTTGCAGCCCAATTCAGTTTGATCCCTGTTTTCTTTTGGTTGTGTAGAACGTCTTCTAAACTGCCATATTTCATGTACTCGTACACCAAGAGTCGCTCTTCTCTGACCTTGCAGTAACCAAGGAGTGGAACAAGGTTATCGTGCTTGATTTTGCCAATGGTCTCCATTTCAGCAGTGAATTCTCTATCACCCTGTCCACTGATATGTATCAGTTTCTTGATGGCTACAACGCTTCCATCTTTCAGTTCTGCCTTGTATACGTCACCAAAACCTCCAGAGCCTATGAGGCTGTCATTGTGGAAGCCATTCGTTGCTTCAAGAAGATCTGCATAAGTGAGCTTCCGCAGGGGCTTCGAATCAAATGTGGCGAGACTGATGCTTAATGCTTCACGAGCCGTCAGCTTCCAGGCAGTATTTGTGGTGCCAGAGTGTGAGCGGCTGTCTATATAGATATCAAGGGCTGCCTCTTTCTTTTTCTTCCGCTTCTTCATTTCCAGAGCAACAATAATCAAACCAAAGAAGCAGAAAAGTGAGAACAACAATCCCATTGCCACACTCTCTGCCAGGGATGCCTGTCTCCTATGAGACTTGTGATGCCCAGAACTCGAGCTTGATGCTGAGCCCGACCCACATGGAGGAAGAGGTATCCCACAGAGGCCTGAATTGTTGAGGAAACTGCGATTTAAAAATGTTTGAAACTGGCCCCCTTCAGGAATAATTCCAGTGAGGTGATTGTTGGACATATCAATCTCTGAAAGCAATGAAAGGACAGTCATTGACTGGGGAATCATCCCTTCGAGCCTATTGTTGGAGAGGTCGAGAATGTCAAGACCAGTCAACTTTCCAATCTCTTGTGGAATGTTTCCGGAGAGATTATTATGGCCCAAGTTCAAGATATAGAGGTACGACATACTCCCAATCGCTGCTGGAATACTGCCAGATAACATGTTGTAAGAAAGATCAAGGAAGATCATTGACCCATTATCATTGAATGTGGGTTGGGTGTAATCTCCATATACTCTGGTAAAGTTGCAGGGGTGCCTGCTGGAGATTCTAATCAGGTGTTCCGATCTTATTCCGGCAAATTCAAGCAAATCTCCCTCCCCGTGACACTGTTCACTCTTTTCATTCTTCAGATACACATACCTCTTTCCTCTGATAAAATTCACAGCAATACTGCCAGACTGTTTGAACAGCTCAGGTGGGATTGTTCCGTTCAAAAAATTGGTATTAAGATCCAACCAAATCAAGCTACGACTGTCTCCAAGCTCTGGCGGGACTCTACCATGGAACGAATTGTTGCTCAGTTTGAGAATTGCAAGGCTCCAAAGCTGGCCAATTGATGCTGGAATCTCACCACTTAATCGATTGTTAGACAATGAGATCCAGTTAAGGTTGGTGCAGTTGCTTATACTTGAAGGTATCACTCCTGTCAACTCATTGAAGTCTAGAATCAGAGTCTCCAGTGCTTTTATGTTCATCAACTCAAGTGGGATTTCTCCATGGAGCTGGTTGAACCAAAGGTTCAAATCGCGAAGCTTATTCAGCGTTCCCAAGCTCGAAGGGATAGTTCCAGTGAGGTAGTTATAGCTCAAATGGAGTGCTGTAAGTTGAGAGCAGTTACTGAGGGTGGCAGGAATAGACCCGGTAAACCTATTGTTTTGAAGATACAACTCTTTGAAGTTGTTACTTGGAACTTGACACAAGCCAGCAGGGATTGGCCCAGATAAACTATTAGAACTCAGATCTAAAGACTCCAAACTAGCATGCTGTGATAAAGAATCAGGCAAGCCACCCATAAAAGCATTATATGCCAAATCAAGCCTCTTCAGACTAGTCATTTTCAAGAAAGTATCAAAAGGCAATTCACCAGTGAAGTTGTTGGTAGAAATATCAAAACTTTCCAATGAAGTGCAGGAACCAAAACTATTAGGGACAGAACCAGAGAGATTATTTGAAGAAAGATCAAGCATAACAAGACCTGGGCAAGCATCCATGAGATGTAGAGGAATCTCCCCCTCAAAATGGTTGCCGCCAAGTGAAAGAGACTGCAAATTCCCAGTTGGAAACACTGGAATTGGACCTGAAAACTTGTTGCTTGAAATATTCAAGAAGTTGAGCTTAACACAACCACCAATTGCACGACCAAGATCACCATAAAACTTATTGGAAGAGATATCAAGGTGCTCCAAAGCTAAGCAGTCGCCAAATGAAGGAACAGTCACAGAGAAATTGTTTGAAGAGACATCAAGATACTGCAGATTCTTGCAACTTGAAAAATCAACATCTCCACTCACTTTATTTCCCTTCAAAGCCAAGTACTTCAAGTCATTGCAGCCTCCAGATAAAATGAAAGGCACCACGTTTGAGCCTACAATCTTATTGAAAGAAAGATCAATAAACGTAAAGCTGAGCCCTCTTAGCCCACTTGATTTCTCTTTAGGCACTGAAAACTCAATGGAGTTGCCAGAAAGGCCCAAGGATTTCAAGGCTGGACAAGAGCGTAAAGCGGCTATATCAGAGACAGAACCGGAGAGACTATTCTGAGATAGATCTAAGTTGCTCAAAACTGAGCTGCACTTAGATCCAAAAGGGAAAGAAATAGTGCCAGAAATGTTCGCTGATTTCAAAGAAAGGCTCTCTAAGTTTTCAAGAGTCAAAAGGAATGCGGCCACAGGATGGAAATCACAGGTTAAAGAAATGTTAGTGAGGTCTATAGAGGAGACTCTGTTAGTGGTTTCTTGGCATTTAACTCCAGTGAAGATACATGGGTTTTGGTCAGGAAGCCAGTTTTGTAGGAGAGATGGGTTAGAGAGAGTTGTCTTGAAGTTGATAAGGTTTTGGGTGTCTTTGTTTGCTGAGGTAAAAAAAGGTGGTAGTGAGAGGAGAATAAGAGAGAGAAGCGAGACAAAGAAGTGGGCTTCCATTGTTCTTGATAGGATTTGAAAGAGAGAGACAGAGAGGAGGAGTCTTTAGCGTTGGAGAGCGGCCATTAGAGAGGTAGAGAGCTTCAAGCTCTGGTTTTCTAGTTTCTTTTTTAGAGAGAGTTTGGATTTATCTGAAGGAAGCTTAGGGGGGAGAGAGAGAGTCAAAAGACTGTAAGAAGGGTATTTATCAAGTGGGGAGTGGACACAGCTGTTGCTCACATGCCATGTGCCTCACTGCCTACTCTCTCTCTCTCTCTCTCTGGAACCCCATTTCCTTAACCTTGTTTTGTGTCTCTAACCAAACCCCATTTATCCATCTACTTAAATAATCTCTTTGTCTCTCTAATGGCTGTTAACTTTTTGGTTTCATGAATAATTGTTTAATGAGCCCAAGATTTTTTATATAAAATAAAAAGAGAGAGAGAGGACGAGGTGGTTTTATTTTTCTTCTTTTGGTCGATAAAGACTAAATTTTATTAAGATAGAGATTTAAATATGTTTTTACTCAAATCAATACATTCATAAGAAAAATATTTTATTATAAGAAATTTACTTCTTTATCAAGATATACTGTGTTTTTCATATGTAACTTTGTTAACATGGTGCAGAGTATTTTTCATATAATTTTTTTTTTATTTTTAGAATTAACCTATTAAAAAAAACATTTTAAAATGCATTAATTTAAATAAAATATATATTAAAAAACAGAATGATGAAAATGGACAGCAACTCGAAGTTCTGCAAGAAAAAACTGCTTTTCTCTCCAGCACCATCTCTTTGTCTCTCTAGCTTTTTATTTTATTATATTTCTCTAGTGAACGTGTGATCAACGAAGGAACCATCAATGGCGGGAAGATTCCATCTCCTTAATTTATTATTACAAGCACTCCCTGCTCACGAGGATTCAGAGGTGGAAGTGATTTTGGCATTTATATAGAGAGCTCAGTCTCCTGTTAAGCAAGAACACTCTCCCCTTGTTGCGTTGGGAAAGTTAAAGGGTAAAGTTGAATTGTAGTAATATAGTAAAGGAAGAAGCAAGGGAGGGAGGGAGCCCCCATGCGAGGTGCGAGCCCCGATGTCTCCAAGCGAGCTACTCCCTCGCCTCTTAATTTGTGCATGCGCTGAGGTTCCTTGTTATTTCTGCATTAATTAGGATATAACAGCTTGATGGCAAAATTATTATCATCATGCTTTATTATGAGCACTCTCTATCTTTAGGGTTTGGGTCCTACCACAATAATATTACTTTGAATGCATCTACATCTCATTACACGTGTGGTTATAAAATTTCCTGCTTTTCCCTACGAAAAAAGCTAAGGGAAAATCACTTCAATGACCTAAATGAAATCATGGAGTGCGTAGGCATTTATATATATACGCCCATGCATGTAATGTTCTTTTAGGGTTAGAGCCTTAAATGTCAATATTCTTGCGAGCTTGACACAGTAGTGACAAACACCATAAATGGCTGGACCTTTTGATGAAGAACCTGTTCCTGGATTTGATAGTATATTTAGTATTAATTTTGAACTGCCATTGATCCAGCTTTCTATATTCAGAGTTGTGGTTTGCAGCTTTAGCTCCATGAAAAAGTTTGCAGTTGCCACCTGCTGCTATATATATGTGTCGTTTTTCCTATCCCAAGAGCATGACTTATTGGTGTACGTAGCTTAGAAAATGCGTACGTAGTAACGCCTTCTGGGGGGCTTGAAGTTACCAAATTAGTGATAACTTATTGATTATAGAATTTCGAGAAAAATTGTGAAAAGAACTACCTTTTTATAGAGAAAAGTATATTTTTTTTTCTTTTAATAACTTTATCTATGTTATCAAAGACATTATTGAGATCCTGTCACCATGAAGATAACATTACATCGTAAAATACAGGGGTGGAATCAGAAAATAAAATTAAAAAAATTAAAATATTAGTTGTTTTATTACTTAGGTTAAAAAAATATAAATATTATTAAAGAAGGGGTTAGAAAAAAAGTTTCTTTGCGAGAGCTGGGGCTCCTGCCAGCCCCCCTTGTCTCCATCCCTTATCACATAGGCTAAATTCAAACGTTGAAGGGCGATTGTTTTGTATACAATAATTTATAAAAAAATTGATAAGCATAAAATATTTTAGAAATGATTTATGAATCTGGTGTATTTATTAAAAAGATATTTTCAATTCATCAAGTTAAAGTACAATATTTTACAAATAATAATTAATTCATAATATCATTCCATTATTTCATACATTATCACAACACTATATCACTCCGTCGAAGTTACCATCATTGAGATCTTGTTCCCTGGAAAATAACAAATTTAAAATTAAATATATTATCATAAATCACATTAATTCATTATAAAATAATTGATACATTATGTATGTTATATAGTTATTTTTATAGCTATAGTATTTTACTTAATAATTATAATTTCATAAAATTAAATTTATTATGAGTCACATATGTAAAAATTTATCACGTTCTAGAACGACGTCTAAAAATCTGTATACCAAACGCTTTAAAGAGCAAAGGTTATACATTGAACTGAAAGGAAAAAAAAACATTGAAAGTTAAAAAAAAAAGGAAAAAGAAAATTAAAGAGAGATGGTTTTGCTAGGTATTAATAAGTTACGAAGCCATTAATTTAAGAAGGAAATGTGAATAATGATGGATAAAATCAGAAAAGGTGTACTGAAAATTGGCAAGATAGTCCAATCTAGAGGTAAGAAAAAAATCGAGAAAACTGAAAAATAAATAATTAAAAAAACTGAATCATGAAAAAAAAACCGAATCATGAAAAAAAACCGATTAAAATTTTTAAAAAATCAACCGGTTCGGTTTCGGTTTTATAAGCCTAAACTAAAAAAATCGAACCAAACCAAAAAAAATCCTGAAAAAAACCTAGCTAAACTGGAAAACAAACCGAGTCAAACCGAGCCAAAACCAAGCCAAACCGAAAAAACCGCGCCAAACCGGAAAAAATCGAGCCAAAACTGTTTGAACCGGTTTGGTTTTTTTAAAAAAAAATCGGTTTAATTGCTTTTTTTTTAATAAAAACCGAACCGAACCGAAAATGATTACCCCTAATCAAATCTAATATATTTTCACTCTTTTGATCGTATCTTAAATCATAATTAATTGTATCTGTACGTAAATTAACAAATTCTCATTTTTCTCGTATTTCAGAAAAAAATATATATACGATAGATCCAAGATTCGTTCAGATAACAATTAACAGAGAGATAACTTTTGGCATTGATCCAAAATTGAGAAGCCATTGTGGTGTTTCTATGGCCAACTTTTGACAAATATTGCTAACATCTAGTTGGTGACTCAATAATTATAATTTCATAAGATTAAATTTATTATTCAATAATTATAACACTAGTTAATTTAAATGAGAAAAATATTATATCATCGACTAAAATTTAACATATACTTGATGAAAACGTGAAAGAACTTTATATAAAAATTAAAATTTTTTTAGCTAGATTGCATGAAAAAACACTAGTTAATTTAAACAAGTAAAATAATTTTTATGTAGTTGTATATTAAACTTATATTAGTAGGAATTACTCTCCTTTTTTACTTAGTGACTATTTATATTTATACCTCAGATCTTAGAGTCTCTTCATAGAAAAGAAGAGCATCTCATTAATATAGAAAATTATTTAAAAAAAAAAAGAATTGTATGTCATCAATACTTAAATTAAGAAATTACTTGGAGAATTTTGATGAGAAAGCTGGAAATTGAGACTTAACACACAATTACAGTGAAACGAGAAACCTACAATTGAGATTTGACTAAGAAAGATTTATTGTGAAATCTAAAAGTTGAGATCAATTAGGGAGATTTTATGAGAAATAAAGAAATGGGAAATAAGAACACGAAGGGTAGATGAAATTTTAGAGAATATAGAGAAGAGAACTCAATAAAGCTTAAGCTAGATCTAATAAAATGAAACTTTGTTGACGGATAATAATTATAATTTATTTTTATTTATTTGGAAGTTTTAATGTTGTATGATTATTCTAGATTTTATTATTTAAGAATATTAATACCATGATTTGACGTATGGAATTTTTGAAAGTGGAGCCACGTGTTACGTGCTCGTTACTAATTTTAATTAACAAATGGACTAAATCAAATCAAATAATTTGTTCAGGGATTAATTGTGCCATTTTTTTTATTCAAGGACTAGAGGCACCTTGACTAATAGTTCAGGAGGTGAGGTATGTTTTCCCTTTTCTATTTCGTACTGGACTCAGTGTTTACACTTCATGAATTTATTTTGTATAAAAAAATAATATTTAGATATTTAAATGGAGTTAAAAAAATAATATAAAAAACAGTCATGATAAATAAATAACAAAATTAATTAAAATTAAAACAGCTTTGCTTGTTTTTTTACGCCACTCATAATAAAAAATGAAATAGTGAGAAATAAAATTATAAAACGAAAGTTTATTTTTGACCACCAGGAGCTAACACACACGCTATCTAAAATGTGTGACAACCTCAACATGTCAATATTTTTTTAAAATTTAAAAATATTATCTAAATATTAAATTATGTTATCACCCCAATCAAACCTGCAATTAAAAAAAAAATGTTAAAAGATCCTTTAATTGATTGAATTAATTGAACCTTTTAATTTGTTCTTCTTATCCAGTTTAGTCCTTAAACCTTCAACTCTTTTAATTAAAGCAAAATTAAATTTGTTTTCCTTGATTACTTTTTAATTGGGTCCATAATCACGCCTAAAATTATTTATATTTTTTTCCCCTTCTTTCACTTAGTTGTGGGCTTGTCAAATGCAATCATCTATCTAATTTTATCCCCAACTATATGTTTTTATTCTTCTTTTTTAATATATATATATATATATATATATATATATATTCTAATTTTATTCACACACAAAATTAAGTAAATAGAATGATAAAAAATCATTAAATGATTTAAATTGGCTGAATTGATTGAAAACGAAACTTTTAAATAAATAACCTTGTGACGTTGAGACACTGCACAACATTTTTCTTCTTATGAAATTACTCTTTGCAAGAGCCGTTGTTTTCAGTTTTCATTAAAATTAATTTCTCCTTGTAAAAAATGTAACAAGAAGGACGGACATCAAAATGCTAGACAGCTGGAGCTTCTTCTTTTTTCTTTTTTTTTATCCCGTCATAATAGTAAGGACGGGCCTCGGAGACTGACTGCTATTGCCCCTCGCGTCACTAAAAAAAAACTACACCAAACCCAGGTTACTTCTATTGTCTTCTCTGCTCTCCTTTTCCGGCGCGTGACCGCTCGATACATGCCTTTTCTTTTCTTTTCTTTTGTGCCAAAATCTGCCCTTTTTTTTTCATGGAATGAATTTACAATATAAGTTGAAAAATATTGTGTATTTTATAGCCATATATATGAAAAGATTGAACAGCATTCATGTTGAAGTTTAGATTTTAAATATTTTTACTAATAAAACTAATTTGATATAAATATGTTGTCAGTCATTTCTTAAAGAAATTATGACATGGTTTGAATATAAAAACTTATGTCATGGTTTTAAATCATGATTTAGTGGACTCATCGTAGGCTTTATAAAATCATCATGGCAGAATATTAAGAATTCAATATCTTTTGAAATATTTATAAATTAAATAATATAACAATTATAATGCTGTAACATAATGCATCTTACCTTTATCAAGATGTATGGACTTGAATTGAGCTTTGTTATAAACTTTATCATTCCTCAAAATATAAGTTTATCGTGGAATAGATGATTTTTCAATGCTTAAATTAATAGATAAATGAGAAAAGTAATATGCGATATAATTAAGATAAAATGTGTACTGAATTTAAAAATGTTTAATATGAAAACCTCTCTATTAAATTAAAAGAGCTTGTGATGGTTACCTCGGTTTTTCGGGTTTAGCCTAAACATTATTGGAGTGGAAGTGATTTTTGATTTTTTTTAAAATACCATGCACCACCAACCTTTATTAAAATTGATCACATTGTTAAATGAACTGTAAAGTAATAAAAGACTAAAATTCTTTCACGTGATGGGAAATTTATATATAAATCATATCTTTAATTTATTTTCTTGCTATCCGCACCAGAGACCTGAAGACATAATGCTGGAATTCCAGTACCAAATGCAGTGTCCACATTTTGGCCTCGTCAAGTCCGTCCTCCCCTCTGACTATATATAGTATCTCAGTGTACTACACGCTCTGCAGCTTTGTCGTGGGGCTAAGGTCAGTATTGGAGTTAAGGATCCCACAAGCCTCCCTTGATCGTGACCGTCAGTTTGTTTTCCAACGGTCTAGATTTCACTGGTGAAAAAATGAGTGACGTATTGTACTTGGAGGGACAAACGAATTATCAGTTGTTGCTGTCTGCGTCAGTATCTAGTCTGTCTCGCAGTAAATCTAGCACTCTGTTGATTGAAGTTATCTAAAATACCCCTGGTTGTTTCCAAGGCTTGTGCTAATCTCTCAGGGTATTTACGTAATAAAGAAAATCCCAGGTGCTTTCCTTCAGAGACGTGAGTAAATCAATGTGTCGTATGTCTCAAAGGAACACTGATCTTCCCTAACATCATTCCAGTCGTTTTTTTTTTTTAAAAAAAAAAAAAATCT
>Ga0307515_10016444_pt1 | contig 13540 bp, 16 predicted proteins | sample 17_EM_MG_FD_194513 | JGI IMG/M metagenome (GOLD analysis project Ga0307515, IMG submission 194513) | Populus trichocarpa ectomycorrhiza microbial communities from riparian zone in the Pacific Northwest, United States - 17_EM | ecosystem: Host-associated > Plants > Roots > Unclassified | place...
CACTCGAACGCGGAGGGTGATGTCCGTTGTGGAGGAACTGGCCGCCGCCGAGGCTTCGAGCACTGTGGACGGTCGTCGGTGCGGGTACCGTCGCCGGGTGACGATCACCTGGCGGGAGGCCGGCGCTACCGGCCACGCCCACACCGCGCGCCTGGACGTGCCGAGTGAGCTCTACACGCTCCCGCCCGGCGTTTCGCCGTGAACAGGACGTCTCGGGCATCTAGGCTCTCAGGTTCGCCCAAGCCTGGAGGATCTCACCGTGGAGCACTCGCTCTTCCTCGACCGCAAACTCGCCCGCCGCTTCGCCACCTATGACACCGACGGCGACGGCTACATCGAGCGCACCGACTTCGCCCTCGCCGGCGCCGCGATGGGCGCGGCCTTCGGCCACGCCGCCGACTCCCCACCGCGCGTCCGGCTCATGGAACTGCTGCTCGACCTGTGGGACTACCTCGTCACGGTGACCGACGCCGACGCCGACGGGCAGATCAGCCTCGCCGAATACCGCAGCGCCTTCGCCGCCGGCCTCCTCGAAACCCCCGAGAGCTTCGACCGCGGCTACATCCCGTTCCTCGACGCCGTCATGGACATCGCCGACGTCGACGGCGACGGCCGCCTCGTCCGCGAAGAGCACATCCGCTGGACGGGCACGCTCATGGGCCTCCCCGAACCGGTCGCCGGAGGAGTCTTCGACCGGCTCGACACCGACGCCGACGGATACGTCACGCGGGACGAGCTGCACGAGGCGATCCGCGCGTTCTACTTCGACGACGCGCCGGGCTCGACGGGGGAGTGGCTGCTGGGGCCGCTGGGGAGGTGAGCCACCTTCCCGCCGGCTACTCCGAACCGTTATCCCAAACCCCCGCCCCACCCGGCACCATGACGTCATGGGCTACCGGATCGCGGGCCAGGCCGTCATGGTCGTGCACTTCGCCGTGCTCATCTACCTCGCCGTCGGGGGTTTCCTCGCGTGGAAGTGGCCGCGGGCCTGGTTCGCCCACCTCGCCATGGCGTGCTGGGGCCTGCTGGCCATCGCGTTCCCCGTCGTGTGCCCGCTGACCCACCTGGAGAACGACTTCCGCGCCAAGGCCGGCGAGGCCGGGCTCGAACCCGGCGGGTTCATCGACACCTACATCGAGGACGTCGTCTACCCCGAGGAGAGCACGGTCCTCGTCCGCTGGCTCGTCGTCGCGGTCGTCGCCGTCTCCTGGGCGGGGACCCTGTACCTCGTCCTGCGCCGCCGCCGTACGCGCGAAAGTGTCGGTACCCCGGCCTAGTCTCGCGATCATGGACTCCTCCGCCCACCGGGCAGCCCTCGCCGCCGACTACGCGCTTCTGCGCGCGCTCGCCGACACCCCCCTCGACCGCCAGGTCCCGTCCTGCCCCGACTGGACGCTCGACGAGCTGCTGCGCCACGTCGCCGTCGTCTACCTGCACAAGGTCGCCGCCATGCGCGCCGGGGCGATGCCCCAGGACTGGCCGCCGCCGCTCGACCACGAGGCGACCCCGGCGCTCCTCGACCGCGCCTACGCCGAGCTCGCCGCGGAGTTCGACGCCCGCGAGCCCGCCGACGCCACACCCACCTGGTACGACCCCGACCGGTCCGTGGGCTTCTGGATCCGCCGCATGGCCCTGGAAACCGCGGTCCACCGGGCCGACGCCGAGCTCGCCGCCGGAGTCCCCGTCACACCCGTCAAGGCCGATCTGGGCGCCGACGGGGTCGACGAGGTCCTCGACATCATGCTCGCGTGGGGTTCGGTCAAGTACGAGGAATACCGCGACGCCGATCTGCCCGCCATCGGGCTCCGCGCGGGCGGACGTGAATGGTTCGTCCGGCCCACCGCGAAAGGCGTCGTCATCGACTCCGCGGGCGAGGCCGCGACCCTCATCGAGGCCGACCCGTCCGGCCTTCTCTACTGGCTCTGGCGCAGAGCCGGCGACGAGGTCCTCACCGTCACCGGCGATCCGGCGGGCGTCACCACCCTCCGAGAGCTGATGAAGACCGCCACGGAGTGACCCCGGGCGACGGCGTGCGCGGACGCAATACGATCCTGGTTCGCACACCGCACCGGAGGCCGCGTGAAACTCAGCCTGCGCTCCACGACGGGCGCCAAGATCGTCGTCGTGGTGTTCGCCGTCGTCCTCATCTGCTGCGGCTCCGTCCCGGTGATCGCCATCGGGTACACCGGTGCCCGCTCGGGAGATCTCAATCCCGCCGGCGCGATCGCGGGCCTGGCCGCCTTCGCCCTCCTGCTGGCGGGACTCATCTGGATGGCCGTCTACATCCTGCGCTCCCATGTCCGCCTGGAAGGCTCGGTCGTCGTCTTCCAGAAGGCATTCACCAGCCGCAGCGTCGACCTCGCCACGGCCACCGCGCTGTGGTTCGACGAGCGTTCCGTGAGCCGCGAAAACCGCGCCGCCGTCCGCATCCCGATGCTGTGCGCCCGCCGCCCCGACGGCACCGTCGCCCGCCTCGCGCTGTCGAACGGGAGCAGCAGGCTGCCCCCCGACGAGCTCAACGCCATCGCCACGGCCATCGAGATCGGCATCCGCGAAGGCGAGCTGGCCCGCCAGGCCGCTGCCGTCGTCCATCAGCTGCGCACCTGGTCGTACCGTCTGCCGTACTGAACGCCTCGACCATGTAGCCGCGAGCTTGAAGCACACGCGTGTCATTCATCGGTACGGTATTGGCATGGCCGGCCGTAGCAGCACGACGCGGAAGAAGTCCGCGACCAAGCGGACCGCGCCCGCACGCCGCCGCACGGGAACCTCCACGGCACGGCGTCGGCCCGCGAAGTCCGCCGCGAAGAAGTCCAGGGCCCAGATCCCCGGGCCTTTCGAAGTGCTCGTCAAGGGCCTGGGGGCGCTGCTGACGGGCATCGCCCGCTCGTTCGGCTGGGCCGCCAGGTCCATCGGCAAGGGCGCGGCCAGTGCTCGCGACCTCGACCACGCCCACCGCCGCGACGGCGTCGGCCTGCTGCTGCTCGGGTTCTCGCTCGTGTTCGCCGTCGGTGTGTGGTTCGACACCGCCGGGATCGTGGGCGAGGCCATGAGCCTCGCCGTCCGCTGGCTCGTCGGCGGTGCCGCGCTGGCCCTGCCGGTCGTGTTCGGCGTCCTCGCCGTGCGCGTCTTCCGGCACTCCATCGACGAGGAGGCCAAGGGCCGCGCCGTGGTCGGCTGGACCGCGCTGTGGCTCAGCACCGTCGGGCTGCTGCACCTTGCGGCCGGCAAACCCACCGAGCTCGAAGGCCAGCTCCACGCGGGCGGCGCCGTCGGGCGCGTGGTCGGCGGCCTGCTCGACAAGGCCCTGTCGGCCTACGTCGCCGTGCCGCTGCTGATCCTCATCGGACTCTTCGGGATCCTGGTGGTCACCGCGACCCCCGTCAACCAGATCCCCGAGCGCCTGCGCTCCCTCCTGGCCCTCGCGACCGGCCGCGCGCCCGCGCCCGCCGCCGCGGACGAGGCCGAGACGGCCGACGAGCCGAAACCCAGGCTCCGCCGGTCCTCGCGCAAGCGCCAGCACACGATGACCAACGTCGAGCCGGTCGACCTCAACGCCGCCAAGGACGACACGCCGGTCGACCCCGACCCGATACTGCCGGTCGCGCCCGCCGACAAGGTCCCTGAGACCCGCCGCCCGCCCGACCACGGTTCGCCGCCGAAGAAGTCCGTCCAGCCGCCGCTGCCCGAGGGCGACTACCGGCTCCCGCCGCTCGACATCCTCAAGAAGGGCGCGGCGCCCAAGTCGCGCAGCAAGGCCAACGACGTCGTCATCGCGGCCCTCCAGGAGGTCTTCGAGCAGTTCAACGTCGATGCCGCCGTCACGGGCTTCACCCGCGGCCCGACGGTCACCCGCTACGAGGTCGAACTCGGCCCCGGTGTGAAGGTCGAGCGCATCACCCAGCTCTCGCGCAACATCGCCTACGCCGTCAAGAGCCCCGACGTGCGCATCATCAGCCCCATCCCGGGCAAGAGCGCCGTCGGCGTTGAGATCCCCAACGTGGACCGCGAGGACGTGGCCCTCGGCGACGTCCTGCGCAGCGCTACCGCCCGCAACGACCCGCACCCTATGGTCGTCGCCCTCGGCAAGGACATCGAGGGCGGCTTCGTGCTGGCCAACCTCGCCAAGATGCCGCACCTGCTCATCGCCGGCGCCACCGGCTCGGGCAAGTCGAGCTGCATCAACTCGCTGCTCGGCTCGATCATCGCCCGCGCCACGCCCGACGAGGTGCGCCTGCTCCTGATCGACCCCAAGCGTGTCGAGCTGACCACCTACGAAGGCATCCCGCACCTGGTGACGCCGATCGTCACGAGCCCCAAGAAGGCCTCCGACGCCCTCCAGTGGGTCGTCAAAGAGATGGACATGCGCTACGACGACCTGTCGGCCAACGGCGTGCGCCACATCGACGACTTCAACCGCAAGGTCCGCAACGGCCAGATCAAGCCGCAGCCGGGCAGCGAGCGCGTCTACCGCCCCTACCCGTACCTCCTGGTCATCGTCGACGAGCTCGCCGACCTGATGATGGTCGCCCCGCGCGACGTCGAGGACGCCGTCGTCCGCATCACCCAGCTGGCGCGCGCGGCGGGCATCCACCTGGTGCTGGCGACGCAGCGTCCGTCGGTCGACGTCGTCACCGGCCTGATCAAGGCCAACGTGCCGTCCCGGCTGGCGTTCTCCACCTCCTCCCTGGCCGACTCGCGGGTCATCCTCGACCAGCCGGGCGCCGAGAAGCTGATCGGGCGCGGCGACGGGCTGTTCCTGCCGATGGGCGCCAGCAAGCCCCAGCGCATCCAGGGCTCGTGGGTCGGCGACGGCGAGATCGCGAGCCTGGTCGAGTTCGCCAAAAAGCAGCGCGAGCCGGAGTTCCGCGAGGATGTCGCGACCGTCGCCGAGGGGCCGCGGAAGGACGTCGACCCCGACATCGGCGACGACATGGACCTGCTGCTCCAGGCGACCGAGCTGGTCGTCAACAGCCAGTTCGGGTCCACCTCGATGCTCCAGCGCAAGCTGCGGGTCGGGTTCGCCAAGGCGGGCCGCCTGATGGACCTGATGGAGACGCACGGGGTGGTCGGCCCGTCGGAGGGCTCGAAGGCCCGCGACGTGCTGGTCAAGCCCGAGGAGCTCGAAGGGGTCATGGTCACGATCCGCGGCGGCTGATCCTGACACAGGTTGTCAGGTACCGGTCGTAGCGTGAAGGCCATGACCGATCTCGCGGAGCGCGTCGCGCCCGACTACGTCCACGTCGCCAAGACCGCCCGCCGCACGCACGTCGCGGACGTGCCCGGCGGACGGCTCAAGTGGTACGAGATGCACGCGCTCGGCGTTCGGATCCCTGACGCCGAGGCCGCCGCGGCCCGCGGGCACCTGACGGCCGCCCTGACCGCCGGCGAGCCCGCCCTCAGCGGCGACAAGGGTTTCGTGATCCACCACCGCTGCGGCGACGGGCACCTGCTCCTGCTGTGCACCTGGCGGGAGGACAACGAGCTCTGGGAGACGGTCTGGCAGAGCGCCGGCGGCGGCTACGAACCCGTCGTGCGCGCCGACCCGCACCTGCCCACCTACTGCGTGTGGGAGATGGGCGTCGTCGCCCACGAGGCGCGCGCCTGGAGCCGCTACCTGCGCTCCGATCGCGGCCGCGAGGCCGAGCGGGCGTACTTCGCCGATCACTTCGCGGGCGAGGTCTGAGGCTCCATATGATCCTGCGATGAACGACACCCCGATCGAGATCGTCACCGAGCGCCTGACACTGCGCCCCTTCACCGTCGCGAGCGCCCAGGCCATGGTCGACGGCGAGGCCGGCGACCGCCTCTGGGCCGAGGGCTGGCCGCCCGCCGACGACGTCGACGTGGCCCGCATGTACCTGGGAAACCCCGCCGGCGACGACCTCGGCCGCCGCTTCGGCCCCTGGGAGATCACCTGGACCGCCACCGGGCACACCGTCGGCGGCATCGGCCTGTTCGGTCCTCCCGACGAGACCGGGCGGACCGAGGTCGGTTACGGCGTCGTCCCCGCCTTCCAGGGCAAGGGCGTCGCCACCGAGGCCCTCGCCGGGCTCCTCGCCGCCAACGCGGGCGTGGCCGGGTTCACCACGGTGATCGCCAGCACCGACCACGGCAACCACGCGAGCCGGAAAGTGCTCGACAAAGCCGGTTTCGGGTACAGCCACGCAGACGAGGAGAAGAGGTATTACACACGTGCCGTCGGCTGATCGTTCCGGCGCCGAGGCCGACGGCTAGGCTCGTGGGGTGTCTGTACCAGCAACTCGCCGTGTCGCGCTACTGACCCTTGGGTGTGCGCGCAACGAGGTCGACTCCGAAGAACTCGCCGCGCGCCTGGCCGCCGACGGATGGGAGCTCACCGACGACGGTGACTCCGCGGACGTGGTGATGGTCAACACCTGCGGATTCGTCGAACAGGCGAAGCAGGACTCGGTTGACACCCTCCTGGCCGCCTCCGACACGGGTGCGAAGGTCGTCGCGGCCGGATGCATGGCCGAGCGGTACGGCAACCAGCTCGCCGAGAGCCTCCCCGAGGCCGACGCGGTCTTGAGCTTCGACGACTACCCCGACATCTCGGCGCGCCTGACGGCGATCCTCAACGGCGAGAACCCGGCGGCCCACACCCCCAAGGACCGCCGGACGCTCCTGCCCCTGGCCCCGGTCGCGCGGCAGGCCGTCGCGGCCAGCGTCCCGGGCCACGGCGACCGGAGCGAGGAGGGCACCCCCGCCCACCTCAAGGTCCTGCGGAAGCGCCTGGCCGACGGCCCGGTCGCGCACGTGAAGATCGCCAGCGGCTGCGACCGCCGGTGCACCTTCTGCGCCATCCCGTCCTTCCGCGGCGCCTTCGTCTCCCGGCATCCCGACGAGATCCTGGCCGAGGCGGCCTGGCTCGCCGGGGAGGGCGTCCGCGAGATCAGCCTCGTCAGCGAGAACACGACCTCCTACGGCAAGGACTTGGGCGAGACCGGCCTGCTGGACACGCTCGTCCGCGACCTCGCGGCCGTCGACGGCATCGACCGCGTCCGCGCCTCCTACCTCCAGCCGGCCGAACTGCGGCCGAGCCTGGTGAAGATCATCGCGACGACGCCCGGCGTGGCCCCGTACTTCGACCTGTCCTTCCAGCACGCCAGCGAGACCGTGCTGCGCCGGATGCGGCGGTTCGGCTCCGTCGAGTCCTTCCTCCAGCTGTGCGACCAGATCCGCGAGTACGCGCCCGACGCGGGCATCCGCACCAACGTGATCGTCGGCTTCCCCGGTGAGACCGAGGAGGAGTTCGGCGAGCTCGTCGAGTTCCTCAACAACGCGCGCCTCGACGCCGTCGGCGTCTTCGGGTACAGCGACGAGGACGGCACCGAGGCCGCCGGTCTGAGCGGGAAACTCGACGAGGACACCATCGCCGAGCGCTACGAGATCATCAGCACCCTCGTCGACGAGACCTCGGCCCAGCGGGCCGCCGACCGCGTCGGCGACACCGTGCACGTCCTGGTCGACACCGTCGAAGAGGACGACGAGGCCGAAGGCGGCCTCCTGGTGGAAGGCCGCGCGGCGCATCAGGCACCCGAGGTCGACGGCACCACCACCCTCACCGGCGACATCGGCGATCTGCGCCCCGGCGACCTCGTGGCCGCCACGGTGGCCGACAGCATCGGCGTGGACCTTGTCGCCGAAGTCGACGCGCCACCGGCCCGGCATGGGTGACCAGGAAGGACGCGCGGTACGCGCCGCGCCACTGGTGAACCCGGCCAACGCGATCACCGCCCTCCGCCTGCTCCTCGTCCCCGTGTTCGTCGCCTTCGGCGCCGTCTCCGACTTCACCCACGACGGCTGGCGCATGGCCGCGTGCCTGGTCTTCCTCGTCGCGTCGATCACCGACTGGCTCGACGGGTACCTCGCGCGCGCCAACGCGTGGGTCACGTCCTTCGGGAAGATCGCCGACCCGATCGCCGACAAGGCGCTCACCGGTGCGGCCCTGGTGCTCCTGTCGGTCTACGACCGCGTCCCGTGGTGGGTGACGTTCGTCATCCTCCTGCGGGAAGTCGGCATCACCCTGATGCGTTTCTGGGTTATCCGGTACGGCGTCATCGCGGCCAGCCGCGGCGGCAAGGTGAAGACCGTGCTCCAGATCGCGGCCATCGCCTGGTACCTGTGGCCGTGGCCGGAACCGCTCGACGCGGTCGGGCCGTGGCTCATGGGCGCCGCGCTCGTCGCGACCGTGGCCACGGGCGGGGACTACGTCGTCAGGGTCATCGCGCTTCGCCGCAAGGGCAGGAGCGCCGAGGAAGGGGCCGGGCAAGCGTGAGCAGCACCGCCGTCGTGGAGACGCTGAAGGCGCGCGCCCAGACCGTGGGCGTCGCCGAGTCCCTGACCGGCGGACTGCTCGCGTCGGCCGTCGTCTCCGTCCCCGGCGCCAGCGCGGTCTTCCGCGGCGGCGTCGTCGCCTACGACCCGGCGATCAAGGTGAGCGTGGTCGGAGTCCCGGCCGCGACCATCGCCGAGTACGGCGTCGTGTCGCCCGAGACGGCCGCCGCGCTGGCCTCCGGGATCCGGGCCCTGCTCGGGACCGACTGGGGCGTCGGAACCACCGGTGTGGCCGGTCCGGAGCCGCACGGCGGGCACCCGCCCGGTACGGTTTGTCTCGCGGTGGCCGGACCGGATGGCCGGGTACGCGCCGAAACGTACCGGTTCGCCGGTTCAAGGGAAGACGTCCGCCGCCACGCCGTCGACGCGGCGTTGCGGCAGCTCACCGAAGAGCTCGCGGCGACGGGAGGCAAGGGTGCGTGCTGAACGCGTGAACGCGCGGTACCGTGGCGGTCAACCCCGGTTTCGGGGTAACAGTGAAGGGGGCAGGCGATGGTGCTGCTGCGTCGGATAATCGGCGAGGCGCTGCGGAAACGCCGGCGCGCCCAGCAGCGCACGCTGCGGGACGTGTCCACGGCCGCGAACGTCAGCCTCGGTTACCTCTCCGAGATCGAGCGGGGCCACAAAGAGGCCTCCAGTGAGCTGCTCGCCTCCATCTGCGAGGCGCTCGACACGCGCCTGTCCGACGTGCTCGGCGAGGTCAGCCGCACGGTCGCCGGCGTTGAGGACTCCCAGCGCCTTGAGAAGCTACGCGAGGCCCGGCGCTCCCGCGTCGCCACCGCCCCGCGGGTCGACGCCACCGTCACCGCCCTGCGGGTCCGCCCGCTCACCCACCCGCCCCAGCGGCGGGTCAGGCACGCGGTGCCCGAGGCGCGCGTCGCGGCGTGACATGAGTGGCATCACCGGCGCATCGAAATGACGCCGGGGCGATGTTGTAGGTGTGGCGAGCGCCTGACAACATAGACGTAGACGTGTTGGGCAGCCAGAGAGGACCGCGAGATGGCGAATCCGTTCGCTAAGGGCTGGAAGTACCTGATGGCGCTGTTCGGTGCGAAGATCGACCAGTACGCCGATCCGAAGGTGCAGATCCAGCAGGCGATCGAGGAATCGCAGCGTCAGCACCAGGCACTCGTGCAGCAGGCCGCCGCGGTCATCGGCAACCAGCGCCAGCTGGAGATGAAGCTGTCCCGCACGATGTCCGACGTGGAGAAGCTGCAGGCTTCGGCCCGTCAGGCGCTCGTCCTCGCCGACAAGACCCGCGCCGACGGCGACGAGGCCAAGGCCACCGAGTACGAGAACGCCGCGCAGGCCTTCGCCGCGCAGCTCGTCTCGGCCGAGCAGTCGATGGAGGACCTCAAGGCCCTCCACGACCAGGCCATCGGCGCCGCCCAGCAGGCCCGCAAGGCCGTCGAGAACAACGCGATGATGCTCCAGCAGAAGCTCGCCGAGCGCACCAAGCTCATGAGCCAGCTGGAACAGGCGAAGATGCAGGAGACCATCGCCAACTCCCTTGAGTCGATGAGCGCGCTCGCCGCGCCCAAGAACGTCCCCTCGCTCGACGAGGTCCGCGACAAGATCGAGCAGCGCTACGCCTCGGCCATGGGCCGCGCGGAGCTGGCTCAGAACTCCGTCGAGGGCCGCATGCTGGAGGTCCAGAAGTCCTCCCTCGATATGGCCGGGTCGGCGCGTCTGGAGCAGATCCGGGCGAGCCTTTCGGGCGACAAGCTGGCCCCCGCGGTCGGCGCCGGCGAAGGCGAGCAGGCCCCCGCCGGGGGCAACTCGGCCACGGTTTCCCGCCTGGACGAGATCCGCGCGAGCATGAACAAGGACAAGGACGCCGCATCGGGCTGACCCCCGCCCACCCCTGAGGAGAAGGTGTCCGATGGCGATCGACCGGTCGTTTCGCAGACAGGCGTTCGGCGGCATGAGCAAGCCGTACAAGAAGCTGCGGCGCCGCTTCCGGGCGGCGCGGCGGTGGACGGTCCTGTCGGGGCTGTTCGGCGGCGCCACCGCGATCCTCGTCCCCTACGCCGGTCTCGGCGGCCTCGACGCGATCTGGGCCGCGCTTACCGGCGCCTCGATCGGCATGGCCGCCTTGCGCTGGTTCGACTACAAGGCCCTGTCGCGCTCGCTGCCCGAAGAGGCCGACCGCCTCACCCAGCACGGCCACTACACGCTCGCGGGCGAGCTGAACAATGTCGCCGAGGCCGCGGCCGGGGTGCTGCACCGCAAGCGCACGCAGACCCAGTTCCGCGGTTCGGCGGCCAGTGGGCCGTATGAGCGCCTTGAGGCGGCGAGCCGCGCGTACCGCGAGATCATCTCGCGCCTCGACGGTCCCGCCCGCGACGCCGTCGACGACGTCAGTGACGTCGAGGAGCAGCTCCGCGGTCTGTGCCACCAGGTCCGCAGCCTGGAACGCTCCCTCGCCGTGGCCCCCCGCGAGCAGCGCGCCGGTCTCGCCGAAGGGCACCGGCAGCTCGCCGGGCGCCTTGAGTCGGGTGTGCGGGCCTATGAGTCCATGGTGGCCGGTGCCGCCCAGATCATGGCCGAGAACGGGACCTTGCCGGGTGCCGTGCACGGTGAGGACATGGTCGTCCGCCGCCTCACCGACGCCGCCGACCGCCTCAAAGGCTTCGCCGCCGGGCTCGGGGAGATGCGCGACCTGCACCGCGGCATGAACCCGCCGACCCCGCCCGGGGTGTAGCACTCGGCGCGTTGGCGCGCTCGTTTCGCGCGAGCGTAGTCTCGGCGAACGTGGAGATCTTCGCCGTCTCCGGCAGCCTCCGTCCACAGTCGACCGTCACGGCGCTGCTGCGTGCCGCGGTCGCCCTCCTGCCCGAGGGTGATCACGCCGAGATCCATCCCTCCTTGGCCGAGCTGCCCTTCTTCGACCCCGCGATCGAGCCCGACGACGCGCCTGACGTCGTCCAGGAGTTCCGCGCCCGTGTCGAGGCCGCCGACGCCTTCGTCGTCGCCGCGCCCGAGTACGCCGCCGGGATGCCCGGCGTGCTCAAGAACGCGCTCGAATGGCTCGTCGGCAGCGGTGAGGTCTACGAGAAGCCGACCGCCGTCCTCACCGCCTCGCCCAACCCCGGCGGAGGCGCGCGATCGCGGTCCTGGACCGTCGAGACCCTCACCATCATGAGCGCCGACATGCCCGGCGACGCCGTCCTCGGCGTCCCGCTCGTGCGCTCGGTCATGGCCGACGGCGTGCTCAACGACGAGGCCACGATCGCGCGCCTGCGGGCCATGTGGGACGCCCTGCGCGCGAAGCTCTAGCGCTCGCGCACCCGCACGATGTCGCCCGGGGCCAGGCCGAGGCTCTCGGCCGCACTGCCGCCGTTGACGGCGACGGTGGCCTGACCGGCGGAGTCGACCAGTACCACCAGTTCGCCCGCCTCCGCCGCCGCGAACATGTCCCCGCGCACGGCCGGGCGGCCGCCCACGTCGAGGATCTCGCCGAGCGGGTCGAGCACGTCCGGTCCGGCGGCGAGCTGCACGTTGCCGAAGCGGTCGACGGTGGTCACCTCGGCGTCGAAGCCCTCATCGGTGACGAGAAGCCTTGGTTCGGGCAGCTCGCAGAGCTTGTGGACGTCCACGGGGTCGCCGAGCGAGGTGAGCGCGACCCCGCCGGCGAGGTGCCCGGCGGCGGGGGCGAACACGTCCCGGCCGTGGAAGGTGTGGGACACGGGGTGGCGGTGGTAGTGGTCGTTCGTCAGCGCGATCGCCTGGGTGATCCCGCCGAGCGCCGTCGCGGCCCAGACGAGCAGGCCGTTGTCGGGTCCGATGAGGACGCCGCCGGGGGTGTCCAGGACGAGCGGGTGGCGCACGGTCCCGACGCCGGGGTCGACGACCGCCATGTGGATGGTCCCCGAAGGCAGGTACGGGAGGGTCTGCGCGAGCACGTGGGCGCCCCTGCGGACGTCGCCGGGCGGGATCTGGTGCGTCACGTCGAGGATCCGGGCGGTCGGCTCGACGTCCAGGATGACGCCGTGGCAGGCGCCGACGAAGCCGTCGAGGAGTCCGTAGTCGGTGGTGAGGCTGACGAGTGGTCCGGGGAACCTGTTCACGCCCTCCACGTTCGCACAGCCGGGCCGCTGTGGATATGTTGATGCGATGGCTGATCACGGCGTGTCGGTGCCCGAGAGCGTCCAGGACAACATCCGCGGTGCCTTCGGCAGATCCGACTGGCTCGACGCCCTGCCCGGAAAGGTCGCCGCGCTCTGCGAACGCTGGGAGCTGGCCCTCGACGGACCGGCGATGAGCGGAGGAACGCACTCCTATGCCGCACCCGTGGTCCGGCTCGCCGACGGGACCCGCGCGGTGCTGAAGGTGACGGTCGCCGACGAGGAGAACACCCCCGAGTCGACCGCTCTGCGTTGCTACGACGGCGATGGCGCGGTCCGGCTCTACGATCACGACCCCGCGTCGGCGGCGCTGCTGATCGAGCGCGCGGAGCCGGGGAACGCGCTCGTCGACGAGACCGATCGCCTCGGCGCGGTGGAGGTCGCCGCGGGCCTACTGCGGCGCCTGTGGCGTGTGCCGGGGGAGATCCCGGCCGGGTTTCCCGCGTTTCCCGAGGTCTTGGGCCTGGTCGAGGGCTGGCTGGAACGGTTTCCGCAGAAGGCGGGCGAGCCGGGCGGAGAGGTACTGGGGGAGAGGCTGCTCGCCCAGGCGGTCGATCTGCTGACCGCCTTTCGTCTTGCGGACGGGCCCGTCGGGCTGGTCAACCGCGACGCGCACCTCGGCAACTTCCTGGCCGCCGAACGGGAACCGTGGCTGCTGATCGACCCGAAGCCGCTGCTCGGTGAACGCGCGTTCGACAGCGGCTACCTGATCGCACGCCAGGTGGCCGACCGTCCGGAGACCGACTTCGCGTGGGATGTCGTGACGAGGGTCGCCGATCGCCTGGGCGTCGGTCGGGGCCGCGCGTGCGGCTGGGCCTTCATCCGCTCGGTCGACACGGTGTTGTGGATGTACACGAGCGGGCGGGGCGACAATGAGTTCACCAAGGGTTTCCTAGCCGCCGTCGAGGTCTTCGCGCCGCTGGCCGCGGACTGATCGGGGGCGTTCTCGTGCCGGGTTCGGCCGCCCGCGTCCCTACCTGCGCGTAGCGGTCTACGGTGAAGGACGGGTCGCGTCGCGGCCGCAGACGGCCGTGCCGGTCGGCCCGCCCCCACAT
>Ga0307515_10016445_pt1 | contig 13539 bp, 8 predicted proteins | sample 17_EM_MG_FD_194513 | JGI IMG/M metagenome (GOLD analysis project Ga0307515, IMG submission 194513) | Populus trichocarpa ectomycorrhiza microbial communities from riparian zone in the Pacific Northwest, United States - 17_EM | ecosystem: Host-associated > Plants > Roots > Unclassified | place...
AAAAACATTCATCTTGAAATGCTTTTCGTACAATGAGATCAAGAAATGCTCATATTTTGAATATTGTATAAAATAATCCATATCGGATAATTGGAGTTTTCGAAAATCCAGTTCTTAGCATATGATGGAGCTTTGGCTTTTAACGCCGGACGCTCCAGAAGCCATAGACTACGATGGTTGTTCGACATGCTACGAAGATTACCAATGATCTCCAAATTCAACAGCAAGCTTTGCTGTTTTTGAAAAACTTTAATTTTTATATTAAATTAATTGTTTTATGTTTTTATATGATTTTGATGATCGGATATTAAAAATAAAATTTAAAAAATAAAAAATATATTATTTTAATATATTAAATTTTTAAAAAATTAAATACAATATTTATCATATTTTTAAACAGGATTTTAATAATTTAATGAGATGGACACGAAACACTCTTTCTTCCTTGGCATATCGAAAGAACTTAAATTTAACCACAACAAATTACTCTTACTAGTAACACTTTATTCAAACAAAAAAATATGTAGGCGTGGAATGCCCGTAAAAGCCATGAAATATGTAGCTGTAATTTAATAAACAAAACTACTCAAACAATCAAATATGTGTCCTCGAAATAGGACAAATCAAGCTTGGATGAGGAATTTTATAGATTTATAGTTAGCTAGCCTAGAAGAAGAAGAAGTAGCCAGCAACAGCGGCAACTCCAGCAACGGCAGAGAACTTGAGGGTGGCGACACCATCTTTTTCAGAAGGACCCTCAGCTACTGCAGTGCTCCCCATTGGTCCTGGAACAACTGTGGTACCATCAGCAGAAGGTGCACTAGCCGCACCACCGTCATCAGTACCGATAAAATCATTGCTTAAAGGTGCCTCAGCTGCAGTAAAGTCAGTTGTGGAAGGAGCAGGGGCTGCAGCTGGAGGAAAGTCAGTTGTGGAAGGAGCAGGTGCTGCAGCTGCAGCCAACCCAACAATGGTGACAAAGACAAGAGCGAGAACAATGAGTTTGCGTGCCATTTTTGCTTATACGGAGAATATAGCAGATTTTCTCTCTAGGACAGATCAATAGAGAAACTCTGCAGGACAAAACAAAGATGAGGTGGTTGAAGGATTTGGAAGGGAGCTTGTTATATAAACCTGAAATGGGGTAGGGTTTTGATGAAAATGAGGAAACCACACAAGTCGGAGGCTATTTTTGGTGGATAAACTCCTAAAAATTACCATGGAAAGTTTGCAATTAGTCTAATTAAGTTAAAACCATTAGTCGATCCATATCGGTTTACTACTAATTACTCGTAACTTTGCATACTAATTGATGGTTTATAACCATGCTTCTCGTTTGTCTCTTGCCTGTAAAAGGGTTGAATTGGTCAGGATTTTTTGCAGTTCTTGAGGCCAATAAATTAATAGTGCTTACCCCCCAAAAAAAAACACAAAAAATTCTATATTTAAACTTGCATGGTCAAAGAATAACTTCTGAACTCGAACCATTCATCTGCGAGTTGTGCGGGGCATGTTTTTTCTTAAGAAAATCTTGGTATGGAACCAGACATCACCCTTAGCTCTCAACCTTTGAGCCACTCGTGAATCTATAAATTATTGCTTTCTTGCACCAAAACTTTCAAGAGTAAAGAAATAAAAAGGAAGAAAAAAAGTAAAAAGGAGCTAAATTCTTTCAATTGAATAAAAGAAACTGGCAAAAAGACACCCAGAAGCTGAGAGAAACTTCTGGGCTAATAAGCAGTTTTAACTGTTGAGTTGCATCAAATCTTACAAATGCTAAACGTCCTCCAAAGTAAAAAAAAAATAATATCACAGTCCCTATTCTTTAGTATATCTGCTAACCAATTTTTGGAGGAGCTTGTGGCTACAAAACCATTTCATTTCTTGTTTGTCAGTGCTGGCCTCTCTGATCAGATAGTTTGCACATCGGTCATGAGGCTTCGGAACAGCTCGGTTTCCTGCTTGTATTATAACTGCAAATCCCTGACAGTGATTATTCTAGTCGACGGCTGCGATGAAGGTCTTTAATTGCCTAGCTTTGCTTGAACAAGAGGCTGTTGAAAGCTCTTCCAGAAAACTCAATGCACTGTTTCCCCCCCTCTTCCGATCATTTTGTTGCCATTGTCTCTGAATCAGATAAAATATTATCCATGTCTTCGAAATAGGGCCAACTTTTTTGGCTTTTCTTGTCACTCTTGCTTTCCTGTTCATTTTAGCAATGGTTGTCACTAAGCAACATGATAAAGGAAGGATGAACAGATGATTGCACTTAGTGAAATTCAGATAGCACCCCTACAATGATCTGGATTTCCATTTTTGTGTGCCATTGGTCCGGGAAAACAGATTACTTGTGGCAAAAATCTATACTAGCACAGAGGTATTCACATGCAGATACGAGCTTCAATCCACAATAATAAACAGAAATCAAAATGCAATACCAAAATTTTAAATGTACGAAATGGAGGAACAAACCTCATATTTTTTAGCAAGAGATGTCCATAAATATTTGCACTGTCCTGGACTATGATTGATCCCATCAGCCATCAAGTTAGTAGATATCTCTTCCCACAGAGCCATTCTACCTCTTACAACTTGAAATCTACTATGTAATTCCCCACGCATTTTAATAAGACTCTTAACCTCCTCAGGTTTCCATTTGTTCCGTTTTACAGGTCTGGAACCCTTCGATCTAGAATTTTGATTTTCCAACGAGTCATCATCACTGCTTATGGTACCATCTTCCTTGAGCTCATTTACATGCTCCCATGGTGGAACCAAGTCTTCATCACTTTTTACCAATTCATTGACTGGGGATGGTGGAATGAATGATTTCCTGAAATCATCTTGATTCTCAGAGTCGGAGGAATGTCCTTCAGCTAAGCTAGGACTTGAAGAAGTCTCCTCTTCTTTAGATAGCTCTCTTTCAAATTCAAAACCATCAACTGCATGATTACAATGTGGGGAAAAAAGAACACCACTAAGTGTACTGGTTTTAAAATCCCAAGTTATAGAAAAATAGTTCTGCTTACAAGAACATAGAAATTAAGCAAAGGTCAAAAACACAATATATATATGCATGCTGAGCTGCTGGCACTATGCCTTTCCAAAGAAAAACTCACCTGCATAACATAACTGGAGAAGGATACAAAGATGCCTCACCCAATCAAGAGGAAATGATCTTATAGTTTATAATGAGAGTAATTGAGTTTGAATCACAAAACCAAGAAGCTATTCAGATCATATGCAAATAAACTAGTGGTCCTAAACTATGACAACAGAGAATGTGAAGTTGCTTTTAAATCACCAAACCGATCATGTCGGTCATGAACAGTTCTAAGTTTAGTTCAGTAAAATCTAGTCTTGTAATAAGCTAGATGATGTTGAGGCTCATCAAGAACAGATACTGAAAGCATGTTAAGTTTAGCTCAGATATGTAAACTAGCAGAGCTCATGAACACACAATATAGAAGCCTGCATCAGAGACCAAGACAAAGGGGAAGAGGGAATAATTCATTCCCGGACTTCCTCCTCCCACTTAGATGTGATATTATAACAACATAGATATAAGCGGGGGGCTCTCACCCTGGAGAAACCTGCCTTTGTCAACTGAAACTTGGAAGTCAGATGTATCCAAAATTTTATTAAGATTGAGAAAATGATCACCATTTTTGTCTATTGTTTTTTAACATTGAAGTTCTGTAGCTTTGTGAGTTGTGACTCCAACATCTCAAGCCAAGCTCAAGCTCTGTTTTTTTTTTTCAAGCACAAGCAAGCTTGAGCACCCACAACAATCAGCTTGCCCTGTTTCCAAATGCAGCCTTAACTTTATTGTTGTTTGTTTTTTGTATACCAGTCATTTACTGGCTTATTGGCATGAGATGGAAAAAAAATCCCCAAGCCTTAAGATGTGAGTCATACACCCACGCTAGTTTTCTCACATGTGCTCATGTACGGCTAGTCATAAAATGGCCACCCATCCACAACCTCACCACACACACACACACACACACTCAATGAAAACACAGAGATGCAGAGATATGAGGACCTTCTGAATTTTGTGTTGATGTTTTCTCTAAATTTGCATAGCCATTTCCATCAGGTTGCTTCCTGTCCACCCGAATTTTTTTTTTATGCCCGTCAGCCATTTTTCTCAATGCTGATATGCCAAGGCCAACATGTGAATTGCCAGATAACTTTGCATTGAGTTCATCAGAAAGAACAGCCGCTGGGTTCTCCATGGCAACGGCAATGACTTCTGGCCTTTTACCACTATACTTCCTTACCATCTTTCTCAACACCTCAGATACTGTTCTTTCCATGTGAGCTAAAGGACAATTCACTGGACAGCTTGAAAGTGCAGCATGGGCAGCTTTGTGGAGTGCATCCAAAAGCTTCCCTTTGTCCAGCCATAGGCAGCGTGTTGTGATTTTAATTTTTCCTTTTAAGCTATTTTCAACTAGCCCATCTGCATTTTGAGGGCGTAAAATTTCCATGCTGTAACATAGAAATGTCAAGAAATCATTACAGTAATAACAAAGATTAGTGCCACGTGGAAATGTCAAGATGTCATTTCAGAATATGCAAAATCTACCTGACCACTACAATACCATCTGTTGCAATTCTCATTCTCTCATCAACACAAAGCTCAGTTGATGTGCCAAATGCCTTATCCCCATCATTGTACATCAACTGCGATACCAGACGAGATTTCTTGGAATGTATCTCAATTAAATTCCAATAATTGATTAAATAAAACCATTAGCACAACCAACCTGCAAATTTTCCTTCCCAAGGAAGACAAAACCATTGGATAGAACTCTTCTGTTCCTCAAGTGAGAAACCCCAAGCATCTCTCCGTTCTTGATAACCTGACAGAATTATAGAGTGCTTGTAACTTTTACCAAGCCAATACATAGTCTGCAACTTGAAGCATTTGCAGAATAACAACAAAACAAGATTGCATATAATGTCATATGTACAATAAATCCATCATATGCGTGTCATTAGCCAATGCAGTTAGACATAGCAGTCTTCTCCTGTTGTGATGGAATAGTCATTAATAGATTTTCAAATTAAACCATGCAACACCCACCTACAAAAACACTTTCAGTGAGGTTATGTGTTGTGGGCAGAACATCCCAAGAGTTGACCCATTCTCATTTACATGGAAATTGGCTGGATTCATATAATTAACAGGATACAATAGAGTAAGAAATAAAGAGTATCAGTTGTCCATATTGCTAACATTTTGTTTATAGCGAAGAAAATTTATTAAGAAAGGATACAGAAGTATATAAGGAGAATGATCCCTGACAGAATACAAGAGAAAAGCAACACGATTAGAACAATAATGCTCTCCAGCCTCTCTACAAGTATACTATTGATCTTCTAAAACACCTATAGGATAGCAACTATTTTATCCTGTACCAGTAGAAAGAATGATTCCTTATCCTGAAAGATTCTACGCTCTCACTAAATGCATCAGATTGTGGCAAACATAGTGAACTTCAAGATCATCTTATGCATACTAATTACCAAAAGAATGCAAAGACTAAACTCACAGTAGTATTACCAAACAAATGTAAAGACTAAACTCACGGTAGTGTGCTGAATGCCAGTTGATTTCCCAAGCAGTTCATGTTCTTTCAAAAACAAAAGTTCTCCATGTATGGGAAGAAAATGTTGTGGCTTCACAATTTTAAGCACTTCCTCCTGAAGAAATGAAATCAATGTTTAGATCAACTTTCCAGAAATTTGACAAAAATAACAATAAATATAGAATTGAACAGGTAATTAATATTCACAGCACTTAGTTCTACATGGTTCTCCATATAACAATGACAAAACAAAAAGGTAACACGAATAACAGGAAGAAATAACCTTCATACAATGAGTCAGTATGTGAAGGTTCTTTTCTTTTTCCACTCTTGACACAGAACCATCACATGGAGGAGTACAAGGTATAAAAAGATAATAACTAAATAACAACAAATAAGTGAGATTCTGAGGAGAGGCATATGAGATCTCACCAGTTCTCCACGATACCCATGACCAGACGTGTGAAGCAGCTCATTCTTACCAATTACTATAGTTGAGCCAATCTCTGATATGCGATTCATCATTTTCATTACCCTAGATTCATTGCCAGGGATTACCTGAAAAATAAAATATAAACTGAAAACACATCTACTAATTGGAAGTAGTTTCAGCAAGAAACTACAAAAATGATTAGCATTATGACCATATACCTAAGCATTAAACTTTAGAACCTTGAAAAAAAGGAAAACAGAGGTTGAAAATTATGAAATACACCTGTGGCAGAAATATCATAAGATAGAGGAATATCATGCATAGTTGAGTGTAAAATCAAAAGTCCGCTTAATTCAAGTAGTTCAAATTCAAAGTACAAACATGACCAACCAAATGCAATCATCAATTCTGAAGAAAAAAAGAAAGAAATGAGAACAAAATGGAGCACCATTGCTGGCCATCTTCCATAATATAAAAACCTCTTATAAAATTTCCATCAGGTTATGCAACATTTTTGGTACTTCTAACACATAAATATCATGGACATTATTAGATAATGAGAGAATCCTAAGTCATGTGAGATTCAATCATTAACAGCACATCTTGGTTTATTCTACACCCTGTAGAAAACCATAAATCACCTCCAACTACATAATCTTAGCATACAGGGATTACTGAAGGGAAGTTTGAAATAAAGCAAAGATTAAAAGGAATAATGCCTCTTGAGTTATTAAGTGATAAAGTGACTTACAAATTCAACAAAACACACTAGTTAAACAAATCAGAAATCAACTTGTGAGTAAATTTTGGTTAAAAGATGAATCCAGGCATATTATATATCATAATACCTTAGCTGAATATAGAATAACATCTTCCTTGTTCAGTTTTAAGGCATGACTGCTTCCATATGACGCAAGATTGAGTGCTGCACGCGGCTCTGCCTGACACAACAGCAACATACCAGCTAATTGATACAACAGAAATGGAATCAGGCAGCTGGATTAACTTACTTGTGATCCAGTTGTGACAATTAGCAGATCCTTTGGGGCATAAGCATCAATATCTTCCACTTTAACCTATATAATTTCGGAAGTGTTCAGCAGAAGTTATCACAAGGTCTACAGGAGCGAGGTGGAAGATATCTCTGGAAATTTAGAACTCTCAGAGAAACACATCAGATATTTATGCAAAGAAATTACCAGAGTGGATGGATCAATCGGTGCCTTTCCATCCTTCCACGCCGCATCCAAATATGTCCTCAATGACATGCCAACGAAGACCTGATAAAATGATTAAAGTATCAAAACAGCAAGTCAAATTCCACTTGAAGACCAAGGTGATAATATTAGTTCTAAGAATAGAAAATCATACCATCTTTCTACCGGTCAAATCAGCAGCTGCTTTCACACTTCCAAGACGGTGTATATTTGATGCAAATTGAGTAGTGATAATCCTTCCTTTAGCAGCTGAAATACGTCTCAATAATGCATCAGCTACCACACTTTCACTAATTGTCCTTCCAGGTGACAGTATATTTGTTGAGTCACTCATCATCTGAGCAGAGGAGTGCATTATTAAAACCTTAAGTTGCATTCATGATGAAGCCGCAGGTAAAATCAGCATCATAGATAATTTATTAAACATTATTGAAAAAGAGAAAATAACATGAGAAACTCAAATGAATACCAAGACAAAAAATATAAGGCGTCAGATACAAATGTTCAACCTCAGAACTATAATTAAAAAATATTCTGCCCAAAAAAACCATACAATGTCTAAGCTTAAACAAGATGGCTAAAGCAACTACCCTACCACTACTGTCACTGCAGTTTCGTTCCTTTAAATTTTGTCCAGGATAAAATGTATGCTCATCATCAAAATGTTAAAAGTGCTAACTTTTTCCAGATTAAACTCTTTTTTCTCAATTCTACCTAATGGAATCATTTATCCACGCTGCAGGAAACACACATCTTTGGACATAAAATATCAAACATGCAGGTGTCATGCACACCATCTCCATGAAGTCTTGAACGTGACCTTTTTTTTTTTTTGAAAGAGCCACTCTTCATGAGACTAAAGCATTCCAAAACAAAGTCCAAAACTGCCATAGCATTATATCATGAAAGAAATGACACAATTTACAACTCAGCTTCTCTCCATTCCCACACAAACCACTATCTGTTCCATAAAATGAAACCAATTAAGTTCCCATGTACAACCACGTCAATATGGTAACAAACTACATAATCTTGGAGACTTACCAATGTAACTCCTTCTTTTGAGAGTTCCTCTAAAGTTTCACGATCAAATTTTTTTCCATCCAATGGTGACTCATCAATCTGTAGAATATAAACCTCTTCTAAAGCTTACAAACTCATTGAGAGATGGAAAAAGAAAATGCATCTATAAGCAAACTTACCTTCCAGTCCCCAGTGTGAAGAATTGTACCATCAGCACAGCGAAGGACCAGTCCACAACAATCTGGAATAGAATGGGTCACCCTGATAGGCTCTATTTCAAAAGGCCCAGCTGCAAATTTCCTCTTCGTTTTAAACACCTTAAGTCTTGATGGAACAAAGATCCCATTCTCCTTTAAACGTTTCTTGATGAGCTGTCATAAAATCATTTTGGAAGCACTTGGAGACTCAGAACTACAAAATGTGACTTGCCATCACATAAAACACAAAGAAGATAGTGTAGAGAGCTGCCATGCAAGTGTGCAAAATTTTAAAACGCCACTTGAAATTGACAAAGAGTATGACTGTGTGGTTAATATCAATCTACTGAAAAATAAAAGGTCAGCACTTTATACTATGAGCTATTTTGTTAGTCCCCATAAGCAATATTGGGATACTTCAGTTCATGAAGGTGCATTTCAATGCATGTTTATGTACATATTTATTTATACATGCATGCTTAAGCCAACCAAATTACGTTCTATTTTCAGCACAAGTATAAGTAAGAACCACAACAAAATACCTCCATTGTAAAGGATGATGCATAAATTGGAGTGTGATGATCCAAAGCTGGAATAACCTGCTTAGACAGTAAGAGAATTATCAAGAGTGAAAACACCACAGCAGAATACCTATATCAAAACATGACTAACAATTTACAACAACCAAATGATACAGCTCAGATAGCTGCACCTTTCCAATAAATATTAAATCGGCAAGCACCACTTACTATTAAAGCCTTAAACTAAGTTTAGATTCATGTTTCCTAAGTGCATCCCTCACACTTTTAGCAAAATTGATCATCCAAATCTGGTTTCCAATGTTGCTAAGGTTCAGCATTTTAACTAAGCTTGCTTAGCTAAAGTTCCTGGCAAAAAATAATCCCACATTTCTTTTCATCTAGAAAAGTAGAGGCACACATGCTAAATACTATTTCAAGAGAAACAAAATGTTGCTTCTTTTCCTTCTAAACATGTGACGTAGACACCATCTATCTGGGTCATAATGTACCCTCTTTACATATCCCTTAAATGATTTCAGATTTTATTTTTCCTTGTCCATGTATCAAATCAATTCTCTTCTGGTAATTCTTTTTAACCTCCTGTAGTTAAAATCCAGTCAAACTGTGGATTGAAACAATTCATTGCCACCACCTCCACCATCACAATTCATGGCATCGTCATCAATAACACATTTGATCGATGAAGTGCCAGCTATACTTGCTCAGTGAACATCACTTATCCCATGGCACACCGTCTGATACCATCATATCAATATATCAAGCTCAAAATATACAACACAGTGGTCATAGGGAATGTACTCAACTAATAAACACATTCATCTAACTGCACACTAATGTCAACATATACTATAGATGTACTGCAACTAGCATTGGAACAGTACTGAGACAATCCCTCAATCCTTAGGCAGGCTACAGGCAAGGTCCATTATGTAAAATACTGCATCAAATGCTAATTATCAAAGATCCTAGACTCAGCCTATCCGAATCATTAACCAAGATGCCAAGAGTTACCATTCATTTTTCATCCAAGCTTTGCAGCCATATGCCGAAGGCTACATTAACTAGGCAGCAATCAGTGTATTGGCTCACCCTTAATTGAATCTAACTATCTATTCAACTATGCCCTATTAAGAACTACAACTCAAATGTCAACAGCACAAACTTTGATATAGTTAAAAAGGTCAAATAAACAGTAATTTAAACTGGAAGGGCAAGGTCAACATGACACTTGTGAGAAGTCGAAGGAAACTTTACCCAAGGCAACGCGCCAATGTGATCTTCATGACCATGTGTTATAATAACTGCTTCAATTTTGTGTCTCCATCTTCTGATAAATGTGGTATCAGGTATAATCTTTTGCACTCCAAGCTCATCATAACTGAGCATATCATCACACAAACAATATAGAGTCATCACATCAGAAAGAAGCATTTTTCAGTCGCATGTTTAACAAAATGCATTCAATCCCCTTGTCAATTAAGCATTAAAAAATGAGCATATATTGTTTAAAGCATCCTCCGAAATGCGGCAGAATACTTACTCAGGAAACATAACACCGGCATCAATTAAAATATATCGATCGAAATTCCCAACAAGCATACAATTCATCCCAATCTCACCCAAGCCACCAATTGGAACAATTCGCAACGGCGGACCATCAGACCCTTCATAGAACTGCTCCATTTTTCTTTTCACCGAATCTTCCATACTTTTCCCTGCCCCTTCCATTCTTTCACTCCTCTTATGCCGCGGCGGCGCTTTCGTTCCTCTACTGCCTAAATAAATAACCACAAAAAGGAATTAAAAAGAAGAGCTAACTATTAATTATTTCAAAAAAGAGAGAGAAAAGGAAAGAAATCAGACCTATAGTAGTGGTAGTAGGAGAGGCAGTAGAGCAGGAAATGGAATGTTTGGTAGAGTTATGGCGGCATACGAGAGTGTACGGAGAGATGGAGAGAGCACTGAAAGCAGCGGCCATGTTTTTGAGAAGTTTATGAGAAGTGCAGTAGAGAGAAAAACCTCCGAGAAGCCCTAACTGCAAGAAGTGAAACCCTAGATTTTATGGAGAGAGCGGTTGAGTTGAGGCTAGGCTCTTCTTCTTGTAGCGGGAAATTTGAGCTAGCTAGTGAGGGAGCAGTGCAGGAGATAGTTTACTTTTGTAAGGTTGAGAAATAATAAATATCTTCTTCTCTTATCATTTTATTTCATTTATTTTATTTTTGTTTTTTTCTATAAACAAAAAACTGGATTGCGAGATAAACACTCGCACGTGCCTTCCTATATAATCCACACGCTTCTACAAAATATCGTTTAGTCCTTGGGTTCTCAATACAGTTATCCCTTGATATGTTTTTTTGTTATTTTGAAAGCCTATAATTTATGGTTGACCCGTTGACCCGTTGTATTTTTAAAACATACTCTTAACTCTCGTTAATGTTGGGTTTTTCTTTAAGAATTTAATTGGTATAGTGTAGATTAGATAATTGATGGATTTGGACCAACTTTTTAAATCTAGAACTAAATTATAAGATTATGAAAATTTTATATAAAATTTTTAGTTAACCCATCAAATCTCTAAATATTTTTTATTTTGTTAAAAAAATTTAATCAAACTCGTAACATATCCTTAGCCTTTAAACTAGTTTTAAATCTCTTGTTTTTTTTTTTTTTAGTTAGGGGAGCTCCCTCTTTCCTTTTCTTTTATTTTTGTTTTCTAAGTCAACCCATTTTCTTTTCATTTTCCCTTCTTTTTTTTAAATTTTTTTTATAAAATTTTATCCTCAATTTTTTTTAATAATCATTCAGGTTGTATTTTATCAAGACAACTCCTAGTTGGTTTAATTTTAAACCCGGGCTAGATAAAAATCAAGTTCAAAGGTTTTTTTATCAATTTTATTTTTTTTAATTTCATCTCTATTTTTTTTTTTATCAATTGTCAGATTGCATTTGAACTAACCAAGTTGACAGGGTCGTATCAGGACAATTCTTACATAGTTTAATTATAAACTCGAGTTAGGCAAGAAATTGAATCAGAAAACTTTTTCCTATCAATTTCTTTTTTTTATCTCAATTTCATACTCAAAATTGTTTTTGTTTACTGGTCAATGACATTGCATTTGAATCGGCCATGTCGACTGGATTATGTTAAGTTAACTCTCACACGATTTAATTTTAAACTCAATTTAGATAAGTAATAAAATTAAGAGATTTGAAAGTTGACTCGTTAAACTAATTTTAATAACAATGTCGAATAATTTTATATAATCTAAATATTTTTTGTATGTTAATTTTTTTTATCTATTTAACCTGCGCTTTAACCAGTCATATACTAAATTATACACATTCGATTTGAATTCACTAATTTAGATTCAATGAGTATAGAATTCATATTTCTAAATCATGCAATTCAATAAAATTCTCATACACAGATATGTGATAGCTAAATCTGCTTTTCTCTGAGAATTAGAAAGCAAAATAACAGAACTTTCAATGCCTCACTATCACGTAGATATGTACATAGTGCAGCTCAGTCACATAAAGCACAGGTTTGCACATTTGGCACTCTGGCCTGTTTTGTACCGTAGAATTCATTAAAAAATTAAATTTAAAATATAGATTTTATTAAATAGTTTTTACATATTTTTTTAATTAAATTTCATAAAACTCTATTTATTTTTGCGTTTTAAAAGTATTTTAAAAAAAAATTAATTTTTTTTTATTTGTTTCTTTACTTCAAATTAATATTTTTTGTATTTTCATATCATTTTGATGCGTTGATATCAAAAATAATTTTTCAAAAATTAAAAAAAAATTATTTTGATATATTTACAACTTACAAGTAAAAAACACTTTGAAAAATAATCGCAACTACACTTCCATACAGGGACGGAATCAGGAGGGGCAAGCAGGGGCCCGGGCCCCCCTGCAATATATATATATATATATTAGGGTAATTAGGTTATTAAATAATAAGGAAGTGTTATATTTTTTTTTATTTTAAAGAGGTGGGCCTCTTAAATTCAGTGTGATTTTATTTTTGATTTTATTTTAATTTACTCTTGATCTACATGGAAAAAAAAATATAAATTCATTACTTTGTGAAATAAAAAACAGAGCCATCAATTTACCCTAATATAAATTCTGCCGCCGATCAAAAACATAAATAAAAACATAAATCGCGAGCAAAATTTTTCTACAAAAAGATTGAAGCAGAGCTACTAATTAATTTATTTTTCATCAAACAAAACAAAATAACTTAAATTTAAAATATATTTTTGTTTTGTTTTGAGATATTTGTTAATAATTTGATAAGGTTTTTTTATATAATTCTACCATTTTTGCTTCTTCTTTTTCTCAGGTCTGCTAGTTCTACCAATTTTTTTTTTGAATTCTTGTTATAGTGATTTTTTCTAATTAATTAGATATATTTTATTGGTTTGTTTTGATTATGCTTGGATTTTTTTTATGTTTTGTTTTTAGCAAAGCCACCAAAATTATCAATTTTTTCTTATGATATATGTTTTGATTTTA
>Ga0307515_10016446_pt1 | contig 13539 bp, 4 predicted proteins | sample 17_EM_MG_FD_194513 | JGI IMG/M metagenome (GOLD analysis project Ga0307515, IMG submission 194513) | Populus trichocarpa ectomycorrhiza microbial communities from riparian zone in the Pacific Northwest, United States - 17_EM | ecosystem: Host-associated > Plants > Roots > Unclassified | place...
GAGAACGAGGAAGGAGATGGATTTTAGAGTGGAGCGAGTGAGTCCGAGTTTCGTTCTTTAATTATGGGCTGGGCTTTGTTGTGATTTGGGCTGCTCACACAGATTACGGATGTGAGTGGTTTTTGGTGTAGCCATATAATTAAATTAAGCCTTACACTTAATTGCAACAGAAAATTTAATTTAACAGTGTTTGTTTTTCATCAAGTATTTTTCTCATCTTTCACTAACTTTAAGAACAAAATTGGTGAATGAAAATATTTTATGGTGAAAAAATAAATTTAAAGTAAAAAATAACTTAAATGTTTCAAGAGAAGAAAATATTTTACAAGACAATATTTTTATTAAATCATGAGCCTCACTTATTATTTTTTATCATTTTCTTTCTAACACTTATATTTCTTTTGTACATAGCATAATAATAAAATTAATATTTATTAATCTTGAGGGGTAGCTCAACTGGTCAGGTCTTGGGTTTGCTCCTCAATGGTCACGAGTTTGAGTCCTCTCAGGGCCACTAGAGGCTTACATGGTCGTTAACTTCAGGGCTCGTGGGATTAGTTGAGATGCGCGCAAGCTGACCCGAGCATCCACGTTAATAAATAAAAATTAATATTTATTTGAGGAAAAAACATCTTTTATGTAAAAACAAATTCAAAAATTTTACATGATATAGTTATTAGAAGAAGAAAAATAGATACCAAGAAGTTTTGATGATAGAAGTGTAATCCAAAAATAATGTTAAAAAATAATTAGTTTATAAACATGTAATTCGGTATTTTTAAAGCAAACTTGCAATCAAAACTAAAATTCTAATATACATACTAGGTAAATATAGAAACTTGCATAATAGATTGAAACACAATTTTAGTATGTTTATATTGAAATTATACGTAAACAAAACTAATATAGAGTATTTATTTATTGAAGCACTTATAATATGATTAAGCTAAAAAAACTTATTGTTAAAAATCATTTAATTGTTCTTGAAACTTTATTGCTCCCTTAGTGCAAATACAATGTATGCAAACACCATCACATTGTATATATATACTTTTAGATAAGGTCCATAAACTAAGAAAAATATAACTCAAAATTTTCTTCATAAAAACTGAATTTAAGCTTTAGATTGAGAGAAAAACAAGGAAGAAAAACATGGCTTAGAACAAAAGAGAATATGTTGGAAAAATAGAGGTGAAAAGGAGTTTGTAAAATCTAAAAAAACTCTACAGAAACACTCTTCTTAACTATACAAAAACACTTTTTTTCAGTCTCTTCTTTATAGAAGGTTTTGAAACCAAAACTGATAAAAAAAAATTAATTCTAGTAATTTTATTTTTTACCATTATTAGCCTTGATTACCAGTCATAAATAAAAATAAAACCTAATAATCTTGGCTTTAGATCTAACATTTTGTTTGAATAAAAACTGCTTATAAATTGTTCAGGTTGAAGAAATTATTTAGACTCTTTATTCATAGGCCGATAAAGGTAATTCTTTGTGGGCCAAATAATTATAAATCCAAATTCAAGCTCAAAAACAAGTTGGAAAAAATAATTATTTTTAGCACAAAATATTATTTTTAAATTAAACTCAAACCCGGGCTTATACCCAGCACGAAGCCCGAACTAAGCCATACAAGTGGATGGCCAAGATCATTATAAAGAGTTTGTGCTAATGAATCCAAGCATCAGTCAAGGAAGCAGTTTCGCTGATGATTTCTGAGTCGGCAGTGACTCAATTTTCATTGATGATTTTCGAATTGACAGTGAACGTATTCGTTGAAGATTCCAAGTGTCAACCGTGAAAGTAGTTTTCGCTGATGATTTTTGTGTCACTAGGGACCCAGTTTTTGTTGACGAATTATGTGTTACTAGTGACCCAATTTTCACTGACGACTTTCTGTGACAGCAGCAACTTAGTTCGTTGATGAATTCCATATTAGAAATGATTTAATGCTTGTGACGACTTCGTCATCGGTCTAACCTAAGTCACTACGAAACTCAAGAATTAAACGTTAGGACATCGCGAGTGGCCACACTTAAAATAAAGAGAAGTGTAGTGCTATGATGATGTTCGTTGTATAATTGTATAATATGTGGAACACTTGAATATGAACATGTGTATTCTTGGAATATGTATAATGATGGTTATATGGTTGTTTAATACGAGTATGCTGATTATGACCATTTGATATGTCAAGTGGTACGATCGAGATCAAACCTTCGACTAGACAAGGGCATTCCACAAGAGGAACAAGTAGGTGACTTCCACCCCCTTCTAGCAAAATGCTAATTTTCTAAAATGTATGCTTTATAAAAGATCTATTGTTATGTTGTAGCGAATACTAAATTGATATAGAATGATTGAATGAGCAATATGATTAGCTTCGGCTAATGACATCCTAGAGGGATAATTGGATTGTGATTGATGATTAGCTTCGACTAATAACATCATAGAAGGATGGTTGGATTGTGGTTAATGATTAGCTTTGGCTAATGGCATCCTAGAAGGATGACCAGGTTATGGTTGATGATTAACTTCGGTTAAAGGCATCTTAGAAGAATGGTCAGGTTGTGTTCAATGATTAGTTACGATTAATGGTATCCGAGATGGATGTCCGAGTTTGAATATTGTAATTATCTACGGTAATTGATAAGATGATAAGGAATGCATTACATATGTCATAACCTATTTTTGGGTTATTTTCCAATTCATATTTTTTCTCTCTTAAAAAAATACAAAACAATAAAAAATATTATCAAAAAATATAACAGTAAAAAGAAGATGCCAGAACACTAAAAAAATGGTCAAAAATTAGTTAAGGAGGTTCAAAAATACAAATATTTGAAATTTGACGGTATATCGTTGACCGATGAGAGCCCTGTTGATGAAGAAAATTCAATTTGAGGAAGAAAAGTCCAAAATCAGATGTTTATGGACTCAATTAAACTTTATTAAAGGTTTAATTGAATTTATGGAGGGTTTTGCAAGTAAAATTGATTTTGGAGTTGATTTGGGCTTTAATTGGAAGAAATTAAAGTTCTAGGGTCAAAATATAATTTTTGAGAGTTAATTTGGTCAAATCAGGGGCTTAATTTCATAAATATTTAAGTTTGATGGCCAATTAGGGACTTAATTGAAGAAATCCAAAACCAAGGACCAAAATAAAAAACATGCGTAAATAGAGGGGCTGCAATTAAACCGAATCAGGGGCCAAATTAAAGAAATTCGAAGTTTATTGATCAATTAAGGGTCAAATTGCATAAATTCAAGACCAAGAACCAAAGTGAAAAAGGCGGCCAACTTCAGGGTCGTTGTCTGATTTTTGGCAGGGATGCAATTGCATTGATTTTTAAATCAAAATTGCAATTTAGGACTTGATTGAACAAATTACAAATTGAAGACTGATTTCGACTTTGACATAAGTTTGGTGCCGTTTTGATTTAAATGAAACGGCGCATTTTGGCTAAAACAACGCCGTTTCATACACTGTTAAAAAGAGAGAGAGAGAGCTCAAAACGGTGTCGTTTTGAACGGCACTGTAGCCTTTCTTCTTCCCCTGGACGCGCAGAAAATAGGGGAAGAAGAAAGTTTTGTTCCCCTGTTTTCACCGCCTTTTCTTCCTCCTTTCAGTTCAAAAAAACGCCGACCAAGACCTTATTTTGCTGAGCTGACCGGTGGCCTCCCACGTGTTGGAAAAACAGAGGAGACGTGCCTCTTCGGGCAATCGTAGGGTGGTAGCACAGTGGCCGCCTCAACCATGTCTCTCCCTTGTTTTCCTATAAATACAGGGGAGACGAAGAGAAAGAGGAGCAGAATAGAATGGGAGGGAGCATAAGTGAAAGGAGAAGAGGAGGACAAAGCAAAAAAGAGAGAAAAGAGGAAGAGAAAAGGAAAGAAAAAAACAGCAGAGAAAAACAGAGGAGCACCGTCTTCCCTTTCCTCCTCCACCTCTTTCTTCTTCTTCTATGTTTTCTTCTCCACTGTTCACGTTGCATGTGAACAGTGGAGAAGCCCACTGTTTAATGGGTTGGTAATGCCGGCCCGGCCTAAAATGATGGGCCGGGTCCGGCCCAATTAGAAAAACTCTTTTTTTTCTTCGAAAATTGTAATTGTTTTCCGTGTTTTTTTTTTTACTAAATTTTGTTTAGTATTTGGTTGGTATTTTTATACCAAAAAAATAATACAAATATGGTATTAAAATACTCGGTTTTCGTCAAAACTTCCAAAATACAAAAAAAATAGAAAAATAGAAAAAAAAATGTTTTTGTGCATGCATCCAAGTGTCTCAAAGCTAAAAAATCATATTGTGTTTTTCATACACCAAAAAAACAATATTTTAGCATGCATTTTGGCTTTAATAACTAGTTTATTAAAGTCAAGAGAACATTAGCCAAAATTTCAAAAACAACAAAAATTTTATTTTGTTTGTCTTTTAGTATCCGAGGTACGACATTACACGTAATACGTATTCCGGATATTAAATTCTTTTTTTGGACGCTAGAACGTTTAGGTTACCCCATTAAGATAAGAACCTCCTTATTGAGGAGGGCTTTTCTTGACTCTTTAGACGGACCAACAATTAGAAAACACAACCAAAATCTTAGATTTTATCAGACAATAAAACAATGCAGCTTACCTTCGGTAGGACGTAGTTGGGGTGCTAATACCTTTCCTTTACGCAACCAATCTCCGTACCCGATCTCTGAGACCAGTTAGGGTTCCTAGTGACCAGAATACTAGGTGGCGACTCCCATTCAAAATTTCCAATGATAAGAGACAAGAATTCCTTGTCTCTCCACATTTGCCAGATAGACATTCACCATTTTTCCTAAGAGGGTGGACGATCGCCGCGACCCCGTACACGTGCGACAACGTATATAAAAAGTAATGAAACAATTATATTCTTCTAGATTATGAACAAAAAGTGACGTTAATATTCCTTGATTACCTAATATTATGTATAAATTATTTATAATTTTTGTCTCTATCTTTGTATTGTAACAGGAACATCTCACCAATAAGGTACTTAAGAAACCCTATTCTACAGGTCCATATATTTTAGAAAGAACTATATATTCACATGTTTTAGATGTTATGTATTTGATAGGAACGAATGTACTAGTTGTATAGTTGTCGTTTGACACTTTTGTATAAACTTGCAATAATAACAATATTAGATTAGGGATGTGAACTTATGTTAATGTTAATATGATGTAATGTAAACTTGTGTACATGTAAATATAATGTTATGTGGTATGTGTATTAAGTGTTCTCATATATATGGAAATATTGAATTACATAATCATTTAAGTATTGTGCCATGCTAATAAATGAAACATAATTATAAATTCTCGAGACGCTATTGCTAGAAGTATTGAGAACATACCAGTTTTCAAAAAAAAATTACCATCAATTTTGACCATGAAAAAATTAGGTTATTACAGTGCCTTAGAGGCATGCTGAAGCTGAAAAAAGCCCAAGGCCCATTTTCCTTAGGTCATTTTCTCTCTAAAAGCTTGAGAGTTTTTTAGGCTTAATTTCAACTTTTCAACTTTCCATTATGTCACACCCGACATCACGACAACATTAAAAATTCAAATGGAAAAGAACATATTTCTGATATCTTGTTCTTTTGATGGGGAAAGGTCTTATTTAAAGAGTCCCCACCTAGTATTATGGTTATATGAACCCTAACTGGTCAACAAAGATTATATGGTTCGGGACTGGTTATGGCTAGAGAATGTATTAACACCTATAATGCACCCTACCTAAGGTAAGCTGCATTGCTGGTTTTGTCTTAAATTGCTAAAAGTTTGTTGATTTGTGCTATGATGGTTTGCTTGTAATATTCCTGACTCTAGCGCCAGTGAATATTCAACTACGGATACTTCCAACTTTAGCGTTGATAAATATTACGTAGCTATAAATTTTTTTTTTAATCATTTACTTTACTCCTAACTCTAAACAAATAACATAAGTTTATTTTCTACGCATACACATGTTTTTTTTTACTTTTTATTTATGTAGCTAAATAAAATAAAATGAATTTAAATTAATATTTTTATTCCTAACTCTGACGTCAGTCAATAAACCAATAAATTTATATTTATTGCATTCACATATTTTTTTATTTTTTATTTTTATTTTTATTTTTATTTCTTGGGCTGGGTCCACCCAACCCATATGGAACTGGGCTAGACCCAGCTAGCCCGGCTCGGTCATTGGCCCAAACCAGTGACCTTGCTGGGCTAAGTCAAAGGCATGCGTGAAGTAACTTAACACGTGCCGCACAGTGTGAAGGTAATTAAATTACCTTTCGCAGAATGTTTATGAACAAAATATGCAGAGAATGAAAGGAGAAAGAAAAGGGCGTACCTACTTCCGGAGGCGATGAAGATGGTTGCAGCGCTGGTGGTGACTCTCGTCTATTACTTTCTTCCTTTTGTGTCCACCGTCCACTTTCGTTTTCCAGCAACTCCTGAGATGATGAAGGAGCTAAGAAGATGATGCAGATGCCGACTTTCCGCGGTAAATAATTTCTAGGTTGTTCTTTTTTCTACAGGGATGAAGACAATGGCAAGGCCAATCCTTGTCTCTGCGTTGCTCCTCTGTTTTTCTTTCCTTCTCGCCTTTATGTTTTTTGTTTTGTTTGTTTTCTCTGTTTTTCTTTTCCCGTGATCTCTCTGTTTTTTGCCTTTTTATTCGTCCCCCATCCCGTTGCCTTTCTTTGGCTTTTATAAAGCCAGAGACAGCCCCGGTGGTGGTAACGGCTGGCCTCCTAAATGCCCTGTAATTGACCCTTTAAAACGCCTTCAATGATGAAACGTAAGGGTTGGCTGCAAACGGTCGAAACGGAGGAAGAAGACAGTGAACAGATGTCCAAGAAACGACTCCGTTTTCCATTCAACTGCTATTTTTTATTTGGTCCTTGGAGTTTTGAAAGTTTTGTAATCAAGCTCCCTGGATAAACTTTAATTTAACCCCTGGATTTTAGCACCATTTACAGAATGGTCCTTAGACTTCAATTTCTTGCAGTTTTAACCCGAATCAGCCCAAAACTTTAGTATTTCATAAATTAAATTAATTCCAAGTTCAATTAAGTCCAAAACTTATCAATTCTTCAATTAAGCTTTTAATTTTGTTAATAAAACTAATCCAAAGTTTAATTAAATCTCAAAACTTCCAATCATGTTGCCCTTAACCCAAATTTTAATTCATTCTTCATTTATTTCATCATTTTTTAATTTTTAATTTTCTTTTTTCATCACAATTTTTTTTTCATTTTTTAGGAAATAAAATAATAATAACAATAAAAATAAAAAGGGTAAAAAATTGGGTTATGACACATTATATAAATAACAAGAAAATCTTATTTCTTTTCCTTGTGAGATAGAGCTTTTAGGTTTCATAAAAGCATATTAACTATGGGTTTTTCGAGATCAATTTCTCATTCAGTCATTATTTATTTTAATTATGTTAATTTTTCATGTTAAAGAGTTTATTTTGAAGAATAAATCCTAAAAAAAAATTAAACCCAAAAGTAAGTGGTCTCCACTTATAATTTGATCTCAAATGTATCTATTAACCATGTTTTAAAACAAATTTTCCAACAATTCCTCACATGAATGAAAATTATTTGACCAATATAAAAGACTCAAAGATCCATAAGATATTGATTTGGTGGGTCATTACATCAAGATAAGTAGCTTTTAGCTTCGAACCTTTCTTGTTGAAATACTATCGGATTTACTCAGCTAAATAGTGATCGCAATGTCTTGAACTATTTAGTCTTTTGTGTAAACCAATATAATAATATTCACAGAGTTGTCTACCTAAAGATTTCATTTGATTCTCACTATTATGTTTATTCTGGCTATGAACATCTTTTAAATTCACGAATATTTTAGTGAATTCAGTCTTTTTTAAAACTCTAAAAAACAATCATATTTCTCACTCGTATAAGTGAATTTTCAATAAAAATATTATACGATACTCCACTTGATATACTAAGATATGAAAATTGTTAAGAGCACAACTCACCATTTATGACGTTGCAACTAACATCTTCTTTTATTATATGAATAAGTAGGAAATCATAATTTCCGAATGATATTGAAAATGTTATGTTACTTAGTTTTCTATTTGAACCTAGATCTTAAGATCTCTAGTCAACTAGGTATAGTTATTATCATTACACTTTTTTATTTTTAAAGGCTTTAAGCCTATTATCCTTGATGAATTATATATAAACGCTCTCAACTAACATTTGGTTAGCGGGTCCATGATGTTTTTCTTTAACTTTACATAGTCAATGAAAATAATTCTGTTTGAGAATAAGTATTTGACGATATTATATCTATGACATATATGTTTAAACTTACTATTATACATATTACTTTATGCCCTTCAAATTATAGTCTGACGATCACAATAAACATAAATTATTAACACTAGTTTTAGCCAACATGAAATATCCTCTAAGAAATTCTAAAGTCACTCGCCTTTCTCTCCACCTTTATTAAGAGTAATAAACTTTGATTTCATAAATGATCTTGTAATACACATTTGCTTAAAATATTTTCATGATATAGTTGTTCCATTATGTGTGAAGACATTTCCATTAGTTGAATATCCAATTTGCATCAGTATATCCTTCTAGTATCGTTGAGTAATCAATATAATGTAATTCATAATCCAAGGTGTACCTTAAATATTTAAGTATCCTATTTATTACTTTCTAATGATCCATACTCAGATTACTAGTAAATCTACTAAGTTTGCTAAACGAGTATGCAATATCAGGTACTGTGTAGTTTATAACGTACATCCAGCTCCTAATTATTCAAGAATATTTCAATTGGTTTATTTCCTCACCTTTTATTTTTAGACATATATACAATCATGTCCATTAGTGTTTTCATATTACTATTGTTACCTTTACAAAATTTATTTAAAACTGTCTCAACAAAGTGAAATTGGTACAATACCAATTCATTAAGCTTTTTGGTAATTTTTGTTCTTAATATGACATCTACAACACTTAAGTATTTCATGACAATCTTATTAGTTCATATTTTTTTAGTACACTTGATCATACAATCATTATTGCTCAAAATAAGCATATCATTCACATAAAAACATACAATAACATAACATTTATATATGTTTTTCACATAAATACATTTATCAACTTTATTGATCTTGAACTTATTTGATAACATGACCTTCTTGAATTTTTCATGCCATTCTTTAGATGTCTTTTTCAAACCATATAATGATTTGACAAACTCACAAACTTTTAGTTATTATTCATTAACAACAAATCCTCAAGTTGTTCCATGTAAATTTCTTTATTAAGATTACCATTTAAGAAAGTTGATCTTACATGTATTTGATGTATCTTAAGCTTGTTAAAAGAGGTCATGACTATCAACATTCATATAAAAGTTATTCTTGGCATAGACGAATATGAGTTAAAATATTCTACATCTTCTTATTGCTTGAATTATTAAACCACAAATCTTGTTTGTATTTGTTTATAGTTTCATCAGTTTTCATCTTCATTTTGAAGATCCACAGTCTAATGACTTACTTCCAAGTGGAAGATTCACTATTTCTCATGTATGATTGTTCATAATAGATTTTATTTCACTATTAACTGTGATACGGTTCAGCCTTGTAATACGACCCAAGCAAGGTCAGATTTGGATTTTAGCATAAAATTTTCTACCGTCTAGTTTTATGCTATTTAGCATAACGCCAAATCCAATCGTTGGATCGAGTTGAAACTTTAAGATTCAAGAGGTATTTTTCTATATTTAGGGTAAAGTTTCAGATGAATCGGAGTTTGGAAAGGACTTACGATATAGGTCAGAATAGGCTGTATGAATTTTATTATTTACTTTCTTTTGACATGTGGACTTCCTATTTGGCAAAGATCCTTTTTCTAAAAGAATGTAACAACTTGTTTTGGGAATTTCCTAGTTCCACAAGAATCTTTAATGAGTTGAAACATAATTTTCAAGAGTGACAACGATTCATTAATGTTCCAGAATTCTTTTCTTATAAGGATTCTTTATTCATCCTAGCTACATAAGAAAAGAATGGTTGATGCTATTTAATGACAAATTAATTATTTTTATTATTTTCTTTCATGTTTGAGCTTAATTTAAACTTTGTGTTGAGCTAGGATCCAAGGCTTGTTTGGATCATATTATGGGTTTTTTAGTTTAGGGTTTTTGGGTCAGTTTTGTATGTGGGTCAATTCAACCCACAATGGTACATCCATTAGGGTTAATTTTTAAGAACTATTTAAACACATGTAAACTAAATTTCGGCAGCCATTGATGAATATTACTTCTGAATTTTTCAGTTTTAACGTGTGAGAGTGATTCTTGCATTCTTCAGTTCTTGAATGAATTGAATCTGACTTATCGAAGATTAACTGGCATCGTGGCATCATTCTACTTCATTCCAATAGTGTTGTTGCCTTGGGGCAGATTTCCATTATGTCACACTTCTATCAGATCTTTTTCGGCTTTCCGGGATCAGATCTCAATCTTGATTGTGGGTTGTGTGACCACGTGTTCACGAGGTTCGCATCAAACTGCCTTTTTCCAATAGAAAGTTTCCAAACAGGACATTTCTCTATAGTAAGTTTGAGGTTCATTTTCTAAGAAGTATGTTAGAAAATGATGACCAAATATTTTGATTATTTTTGTTCTTTTACTGTTAGAAAATGATGACCAAATATTTTGATTATTTTTGTTCTTTTACTCCTTATAAGCTCAACTTCATCATCTTTCGATTAACGATGACTGCTTAAGCTAGCCTCAATTATTCTTTTAAGTAAATGATTTTCTCGTGCTTTTTTAAATGAAAACACATTTTCAAAGAATATAACATTCCTTGATTCTATAATAGTATTAAAATGAATATTATCAATATTTGACTTGTGTATAAGAAATTGATATGCACTACTATTGTAAACATATTCAATAAAAACAAAATCCATAGTTTTAGGTCTCATCTTGATATTTTTGGGATTAGGTACTACCAACTTGAAAAAAAAATAACATCAAACTTATTATGAAATAATAAAACACTTATTTCTTCCACTCTAATAAAATTGGCTCTTCAAATGACTTTTTTCTATTGGAGTAGATATGGTAAAAAAAAACCATATTTATACTATTCAAAATATTATTTTATCAATTTAGCTCTTCAAAATAACATTTTTCATTGGAGATGCTCTTAAACAAATATGTATACCAATATCTTGTGCAATCATATATATAAAAGTAATGTAATACTTTTTTCCATCTCTAGTTGCCTAAATTTTAAATTAATAATATCTAAATGAATTAGATCTAAAAAAAATATTGTCACACTCATGTTTAGTTCGGTTGGTTAGTTTTACCTGGTTTAACTAGGTTAATAAAAATACTTTGTAGTTCCAATATTTTTTAAAATTAAAATATATTAAATCAACTTTGTATAAATAATTTTTTTTAAAAAAAAAATTAAATGAGGTTTTTACTGGGTCAGCACTACGATGATTCACTAGACTTTTCCCCACAGCAGCGCACTGGCTGACTAGTAAAGTACTATTTTTTTAGTCTTCAGGAACTCTGGAAGTTGTCAGATTTTTAGTTTCCATTACATGGTTTTCTTCTGCCCGCCTTGCACGGTGTTGACTGCCTCCAGCTTCTAAGGACCAGCAACTATTGCTGCAAACGTCAAAAGTTGGAATGATTTTTCCAAGCGGTTGAGTTTGACATGCCATGTGAAAGATATGGGTTATGGTGACCTTTTGGCTGAGTCATTGACCGCTTATCTCTGGTGTAAGAGCTTCCTGACTCTTCATGATTTGACTTGTCTATGAGGTGAACTATCCCGAGTCATCATGCAGTACCACGATGTAATATCTCTGCTATAAATTGAGTTAAAATGTTGTTTCTCTATGGTTTTCTGGCCTACTGATCCTGTTTTCTCAGTAACAATGGTTTCTATTGTTTTATGGTGTCTTCCATTTGTTCTTTCCTTTCTTGGTTCTTTAGCGCAACCCCAGATAACCACTAACACAATAAACTTGGGTGCCAGCATCACTACTGGGACTAATTCTTCGTGGCGATCACTCTCTGGTGATTTTGCTTTTGGGTTCTATCCTCTTCTTAATGGCCTGTTCCTTGTTGGAATCTGGTTTGACAAAATCCCAGAAAGAACACTAGTTTGGTCAGCGAACCGTGATGATCCAGCTCGAACTGGATCAACCATCAATTTCACACTCGATGGCCAGCTTGTTCTTACACACTCAAACGGAACTGGATACTTAATATACAATGGAACTTTCGGTGCTAGTTCTGCTCTGATGCAAAATGATGGCAATTTTGTTGTAAAAACCAATTCTTCCAAAGTTATCTGGCGAAGCTTTGATTCTCCAACAAACACCATTTTATTAGGCCAAGTCCTAGTAATGGGCAAAAAACTCTACTCTAATGCAAATGGAACAGTTGACTACTCGACTGGGCAGTACATGTTAGAGCTTCAATTAATGGATGGTAATGTTGTTATGTCTGCATACAAGTTCGCTGAGCCTGGTTACTGGTTCACTTCGACAGCAGGAAACCTAAGTGTGAGCCTGATTTTCAACCAGAGTACAGCTTTTATGTATGTTGCGAATGACACTTCAATTAGGTATCCTATGACAAGTCAAGTTCCCACTCCGATTGGAGATTACTATCACCGAGCAACGATCAATGACCATGGAAATCTTCAACAGTTTGTTTACCACAAAGAAAATAGAAGCGGGTGGACCGTTGTGTGGGAGCCAGAGATAATTAAAGCTGAACCTTGCATACCGTCTAATATCTGTGGAGTTTATGGCTTCTGCACTTCGATTGATAGCACAATATACTGTGAATGTTTGCCCGGCTACTCACCATGGGATCCAAGCATTCCCTCAAAAGGATGCTATCCTGATACGGTGATAGATTTCTGTGCTCCAAATTCTTCGGCTTCAAATTTCTCTCTTGAAAAGATAGATAATGCAGATTTTCCAAACGATATATTTGCAGATATGGCCAGAGTCACAGTAGCCGATGTAGAAGAATGCAGGAAGGCGATAATGGATGACTGTTTTGCTGTGGCTGGTGTCTTGGTCGGGTCTGTGTGTTACAAGAAGAGAACGCCTTTGCTTAATGCTAGAAGCAGCAACCCTTCTACTAATAATAGAGTGGCGTTTATAAAAAAACCCAAGGCACACAACAACAATCAAATTCAAGACAAAGATGATGATTCTCCTTCTTGGATTGCTCTTCTAGCAGGCTTATTATTATGTTCAATAATGACGTTACTCTTTGCCACCATTGCCATTTATCATCACCCTCTTGCTCAGCCTTACATTAGTCAAAAGCAGCTCCCAGTGCCAAAGCCTGTAGAGATCAATTTGAAGGCATTTTCATTCCAGGAATTGCTTCAAGCAACGAATGGTTTAAGGAACAAACTTGGGAGAGGTGCTTTCGGAACTGTCTATAG
>Ga0307515_10016447_pt1 | contig 13539 bp, 9 predicted proteins | sample 17_EM_MG_FD_194513 | JGI IMG/M metagenome (GOLD analysis project Ga0307515, IMG submission 194513) | Populus trichocarpa ectomycorrhiza microbial communities from riparian zone in the Pacific Northwest, United States - 17_EM | ecosystem: Host-associated > Plants > Roots > Unclassified | place...
GCCCGACACCTCGCCCTCGTTGCCGCAGACGCCGCAGCTGAAATACGCCTTCGCGCTGCGCCAACAGCCCAGCCCGCCGCAGCCGCCGCAGCGTACGAAGCTGTCGTTGCCGCAGCCGGGACAGCCGCGATATTCCGGGGCGATCCCGAACGGCCCGGCGACGTCCAAGGATCCGGCGCCGCCCGGCGCTTCGGCCTGCTCACTGACCGCGGCGAGCTGCCACTGCGCGCCGGACTTGCGGAACGTGGCCACCCGCGCGCTGCGGTCGGTGGAGCAGGTGAACCGCACCCAGGCGCTCTGGTGAACCATCAGCTACCGGGCTTGCTTCGCGGGGGCGGAGAAGCCTTGGGTGAGCCGGTCGAGCAGGACGCCGAGCAGCACGATCGCGAAGCCGGCCGCCAACCCCTTGCCGAAGTCCTCCCGCTGGGAGAAGCCGGCGACGACGTCGTAGCCGAGCGCGCCCGCCCCGACCAGGCCGCCGACGACGACCATCGCGAGGACCATCACGATGCCCTGGTTGGCGGCCAGCAACAGGCCGCCGCGGGCCATCGGCAACTGCACCTTCCAGAGCAGTTGCCGGGGCGTCGAGCCGGCCGACTGGGCGGCCTCGACGACGGTCGCCGGCACGTCGCGCACCCCGCGTTCGACCAGCCGGACCACCGGCGGGACGGCGTAGATGATCGCCGCCACGATGGCCGTGAACCGGCTGGCGCCGAAGAGCGCCACGGCCGGCAGCAGATAGACGAACGACGGCATGGTCTGCGCGGCGTCCAGCAGCGGGCGGACCCAGGCGGCGAGCCGGTCGTGCCGGGCGCAGAGCACGCCGATCAGCACCCCGAGCAGCATCGTCGCGACGGCCGCCACCAGCACGGTGGTCAGCGTCTGCATGGCGTGCTGCCACAGGCCCAGCCCGGCCACCCCGGCCGCCGCCAGCGCCGCGATCGTGGCCGAGCGCCAGCCGCTGGCCAGCGTGCCGAACGCGAACACCACCAGCACGAACAGCCACCACGGCGTGTCCACCAGCACCGACTCGACCGGGTTCAGCAGCCCGGAGCTGACCACGTTCTTCAGCCCCTCGGTCGCGTCGTACCAGTGGAACTCGACCCAGTGGGTCAGCGAGTTGACCGGCACGGCGAAGGAGAACTGCGGCAGATCGTCGGCCGCGACCGGGAGCACGGCCAGCCCGCCGGCCACGACGGCCGCGCCGACCCAGATCAATACCCGTTTGCGTACGGACGGACGCCGGGTCGGCGCCGCCCGTTGCGCGGCCCGGGTGGTGACCCGGTCCAGCACGATCGCCATGATCACGATCGCCAGCCCCGCGTCGAACGCCGCCCCGACGTTCACCCGTTCCAGCGCCTGCACGATCGTCTCGCCCAGGCCGGGCGCGTCGATCAGCGCGGTGACCACCACCATGGACAGCGCCATCATGATCGTCTGGTTGACCGCGAGCACCAGCGTCGGCCGGGCCATCGGCAACCGCACCTTGGCCAGCAACTGCCAGCGGGTCGAGCCGAGCGCCGTGGCCGCCTCCACAGTGGTCGGTGCCACCCCGGCGATGCCGAGCTGGGTGATCCGGATCGTGGCCGGCACCGCGTAGATCAGGGTGGCGATGACGGCGGCCGGCTGGCCGATCAGGAAGAGCAGGGTCATCGGCGCCAGATAGGCGAAGGTCGGCATGATCTGCATGACGTCCAGCAGCGGCCGCAACGCCTTGCCGAGCCAGGGCACCCGGGCCGCGAGCACTCCGATCGGCACCCCGATCAGCACCGACAGCAGCACCGCCGAGAGGGTCAGGACCAGGGTGTCGACGCTCTCATCCCAGAGCCCGAGCACCCCGAACGCCAGGAAGCCGGCAACCGCGAGCACGGTCGTGCGCCAGCCCGCGAGCACCGCGGTCAGCGCGCCGACCACCGCCACCAGCCCGGCGAACCCAAGCCCATAGAGTGCGCTGCGCACCGCGTCGACCAGCACCGAGACGCCGAACCGCACGTAGTTGAAGCCGTACAAGAAAATCGGGCTGGTGTCCCGGTGGTCGTCGACCCAGCCGCGGACGTCATTGAAGAACCGGAAAGCCGCCGCGTCCTCGGAGTCTGTCGCGCCCGTCGTGTGAAACAACAGATAAGCGACGACGGTCGCGACGATCAAAACCGCGGATATCGTACGCGCAGCCGGCATCCGTGGTCGCGAGGGTGGCGTGGCGCCGGCTTCCCCAGGGTTCGCGGCCTCGAGCTCAGTCTCGGTAATCACGGCTGTCATGCCGGCACCTGGCTGCGGTGGCCGATCAAAGCGGGCAGCAACTGGTCGGCGTCGATCACGCCGATCCGCTCGGTGCCGTCGACCACCGCGATCGGCCGGTCGGCGTGCAGCACCCGGGCGATGGCGTCCCGGATCACCGTCGTCGCCGGCAGCGGCTGGTCCTCGACCGCTTCGCCGTCTGTCGCGGCCCGGATGATCCACCGCAGGGTCAGCACGTCGGCCCGGGGCACCTCGCGCACGAAGTCGGCCACGTAGCCGTCGGCCGGCGCCCCGACCAGCTCCTCGGGCGTGCCGACCTGCACGAGGTCGCCGTCGCGCAGCACCGCGATCCGGTCGCCGAGGGTCAGCGCCTCGGCCAGGTCGTGGGTGATGAAGACCATCGTCTTGCCCACCTCGGCGTGCAGCCGGCGCACCTCGGCCTGCATGTCCCGGCGGATCAGCGGGTCGAGCGCGCTGAACGGCTCGTCGAAGAGCAGCACCGCCGGATCCGTGGCCAGCGCCCGGGCCAGGCCGACCCGCTGCTGCATGCCGCCGGAGAGCTGCTCCGGATACTGGTGCTCGTGCCCGATCAGGCCGACCAGCTCGAGCATCTGGGTGGCCCGCTGATGCCGCTCGGTCCGGCCCTGCCCCTGGATCTCCAGCCCGTAGGCGACGTTGTCCAGGACCTGGCGGTGCGGCAGCAGTCCGAAGTGCTGGAACACCATCGCCACCCGGTGCCGGCGTAGCTCGCGCAGCCGCTTGGCGGACATCTCGCGGACCGACTCGCCGTCGATGCGCACCTCGCCGCTGGTCGGCTCGATCAGCCGGGTCAGGCACCGGACCAGGGTGGACTTGCCGCTGCCGGAGAGCCCCATGACGACGAACACCTCGCCGGACTGGATATCGAAGCTCACGTCCCGGACCGCCGCCAGGCAGCCCGTCTTGGCACGCAACTCGGGGCGGGACAGGTCGGCCAGGGGCGAGCCGGGCACCCGCTCGGGCTTCGGGCCGAACACCTTCCACAGGCGTTCGACGGCGATGGTGGGCGTCATGCTCGGACCTCGCTCGGGTCTATTCAGCTTGCTGGGGAAGTCATGGTAGGCAACACCAACGCGTCGCCGACGCGCACATTGGTCATTCGGCGAAGGTGCAGCTCAGGGTCGACCCGCCGGCTTTCGCGTAACCGTCGTCAAAGAATCATCAGCCACCCGGCGCGGGTCAATGCCGAGGCGAGACTTTTACCTCAGCGCAACAAACCGCAGACCCCACTGATCTGCTGGCCGATCGTGAGGAGGAACACAAAACGATACGAGACCGTTCCGTATTGGTGCGGGCGGGCCTATGGTCGGTCCGTGGATACGGAACTGTTCCGTATCGTAAACCTGCTCGGGGAGCACCACATGGATTCACCTGCCGCACCCAACACCGGCCATCCGCGGCGCTGGGCCATCCTCGGCGTACTCGTCATCAGTCTGCTCGTCGTCGTGCTGGACAACACGGTCCTGAACGTCGCCCTGCGGACCATCGCCGACCCGCAGCGCGGGCTCGGTGCCAGCCAGAGCCAGCTCGAGTGGGCCATCAACTCGTACACCCTGGTCTTCGCGGGCCTGCTCTTCACCGCCGGTATTCTGGCCGACCGGCTCGGCCGCCGGATCACCCTGACCGTCGGGCTGGGCATGTTCGGCGTGGCCTCGCTGATCTCCGCCTACGCGGGCTCGCCCGACCAGCTGATCTGGGCCCGTGCCCTGATGGGCCTCGGCGCGGCGGCCGTCATGCCGGCCACGCTGTCGATCATCGCCAACGTCTTCGACCCCCGCGAGCGTGGCCGCGCCATCGGCGTCTGGGCCGGCGCCGTCGGCCTCGGCGTCGCGATCGGCCCGATCGTCGGCGGCGTGCTGCTCGAGCACTTCTGGTGGGGCTCGGTCTTCCTGATCAACGTGCCGATCGTGATCGTCGGCGTCGTCCTGGTCTCCGTGCTCGTCCCGGAGTCGCGTGACCCGCGACCGGGCCGCATCGACATCGTCGGCGTGCTGCTGTCGATCATCGGGCTGACCCTGCTCACCTACGGCGTGATCGAGGGCGGCGACAACGGCTTCGGCGACCCGCGCTCCTGGGGCACCCTGGTCGCCGCGGTCGCCGTGCTCGCGGCCTTCATCGCCTACGAGCGGCGGATCGAGTTCCCGTCGCTGGACGTCCGGCTGTTCGCCAACCCCCGGTTCTCGGCGTCGACCGCGATGATCGGCCTGGTCTTCTTCGCCGCGATGGGCGCGATGTTCTTCACCGCTTTCTACCTGCAGCTGGTCCGTGGTTTCGGCCCGCTCGCCTCCGGCGCGCTCTTCGTCCCGTTCGCCGCCGCCCAGATGATCTTCGCCCCGCGCAGCGCCGCGATGGTCAAGCGGTTCGGCCCGCGGGCGGTCAGCACGGTCGGCCTGCTGCTGGTCGCCCTGGGCCTGTCCGGGTGGATCTTCATCCAGGTGGACACGCCGATCTGGGTGGTCGGCGCGCTGTTCTTCGTGATGGGCGTCGGGATGGCCAACGTGATGCCGTCGGCCACCGAGTCGATCATGGCTTCGCTGCCCCGCGAGAAGGCCGGGGTAGGTTCGGCCGTCAGCAACACGATCCGGCAGGTCGGCGGCGCCCTCGGCGTGGCCGCCCTGGGGGCCGTCATCTCGTCCTCCTATCGGGACGGCGTCGCAAGCGCCACGAGCGGCCTGCCTGCCGCCGCGCGCGACGCGGCGAACGAGTCCATTTCCGGTGCGTACGGGGTGGCGGAGCATGCCGGGGCCGCCGGGCCGGCGCTGATCGACAGCGCGAACGACGCGTTCGTCACCGCGATGCACTACACGTCCATCGGCGCGACGGCGTTCGCCATCCTCGGTGCCGTGGTCGCGGTGATCTGGCTGCCTCGCAAGCGCCCGGCGGACGCGGCGCCGCCCTCCTCGGCCGAGGGTTTGGCCGAGGAGCAAGGCGTCGAGCTAGTCGAGGCGTGACGAGCCGGTAACAATGAACCCCATGACGACAGCAGTCAGCGTTGACGGTGGGACCGACTCGGAGCGCAAGGCTCCGGGTCGGCCCCGCAACGCCCGTGTTGACGAGGCCGTCCTCGAGGCGGTGATCACGCTGCTCGGCGCCGGCCAGAGTGCCGACGCGATCTCCATCGAGGCGGTCGCGGCGAAGGCGGGCGTCGGCAAGGCCACCATCTATCGGCGCTGGCCCAACAAGGAAGCGTTGCTCGTCGACGCGATGCGCACGTTGAAGGGCCCGCTGCCCGAGCCCACCGGCGAGTCGGTCCGGGCGGACCTGATCATGCTGGTGGCGAACATGCGGAACAAGCGTTCGGAGCGCTACGGCAAGGTGACCGCCTGCCTGATGCCCGAGGTGACCCGCAGCCCCGAGATGCACCGCGTCTACCAGGGCGTGGTCGAGCCCCGCCGCGAGGTGATGCGCCAGGTGCTGCGCCGCGGCATCGAGACCGGCGAGCTGCGCGCGGATCTGGACGTCGAGATGACGTTGCTGATGCTGTCCGGCCCGACCATCGCGCAGAACATCATGAAGTGGAGCCCGCACGTCGTCGACGAGGGCTTTGCCGAGGCCCTCGTCGACGCTATCCTGCGCGGCGCGGCTGCTTGAGCAGTCTGGTTACTGCGAGTCATTGGTCGTGTACGTAACGCGGCCTTCGCGCCGCTTGTGTGATTCGGATCACCGCGCGATTTCTTCCCCGGCTGATGCCTGTCCGGCCGGTTTGCGGGCGACCGATCGGCCCATGAATGAGTACCGATGAGCCATTTCGCCTGCTGGTGGATATGACATTGCATGTCCTGAATGTGGGCGAGTTGTCGCCGCCGGAATTGACCGGTCATCCCCGGCCGCGACGATCATCGTCCGCGGCCGGGAGAAAACGTCGCTGCCCGGGTCGGCCGATCGGCCGACCTGCTGTGGCGGCTGTGCCGCGGTTATGGTCGCGTCGCGTCGCGTCGAGCCGTTCGGGTTCGCCGCGACCGCTGTTCGTGCCGGCCCACGGCCGGTGCCAGCCATTACGCAGGCATGGGAAAGGCGTCATCGGTGGCAGTCGCATACGCACCGCGCGGTAATGACGCGAATGAATTCCGCGCCGCGCCGACCACGGTCGACTACGTACCGCAAGCGCCGACCGATGAGGAGAAATACCGCTATTACGGCAAACAGCGGCGGTGGATCTTCGTTGCTTTCCTGCTCGCCTTCGCGGGCGTGGTGTACGGACTGGCCCGCCTTGCCCTGAACTCGATCTGGACCAGCGTGCTCTACGAACTGATCGCGCTGCAGGTCGCCGCGGTGTTCATCAGCCTGCTGTCGAGCACCCGGCGGCGGCGCAGTTCGCGCGCGCAGCACGACTCCCGGGTCGCGCTCTACCGGCCGGCGATCTATCCCTCGGTGGACGTCTTCCTGCCGTCGGCGGGCGAGTCGCTGGCCATCCTGGAGAACACCTACGAGCACGTCAGCAAGCTCGACTGGCCCGGCCGGCTGACCGTCTACGTGCTCGACGACTCGGCCCGCGACTCCGTCGCCGCGCTCGCCAACCGGTACGGCTTCGTCTACGCCACCCGGCCGAACCGGGGCGAGCTGAAGAAGGCCGGCAACCTGAAGTTCGGCTTCGAGATCTCCAACGGCGAGCTGATCCACGTCTTCGACGCAGACTTCGCCCCGCGAGCGGACATGACCCGGGAACTGGCGCCGTACTTCGACGACCAGCACGTCGGGATCGTCCAGTCACCGCAGTTCTTCGACGTACAAATGGATCACTTCAACTGGCTGCAGCGCGCCGCCGGGGCCACCCAGGAGCTGTTCTACCGGTGGATCCAGCCGGCCCGGGACGCCGTCGACGCCGCCATCTGCGTCGGCACGAACGCCGTCTACCGGCGCAAGGCGCTGCTGGACGCGGGCGGCTTCGCCCAGATCGGGCACAGCGAGGACGTGCACACCGGCGTGAACGTCGCCAAGGCCGGCTACCGCACCCGGTACATCCCGGTGAACCTGGCCAAGGGGGTCTGCCCGGACAACTTCGACGGCTTCACCAACCAGCAGTACCGCTGGTGCACCGGCAGCATGAGCCTGTTGTCCGATCCGTCTTTCCACCGCTCGTCGCTCAACGTCAAGCAGAAGCTGTGCTTCTGGACCGGCTTCCTTTACTACATCACCACCGCGATCGCGGCCTTCACCGGGCAACTCCCCGGCATCCTGATGCTCTGGTTCTTCGCCGACCAGATCCGGCCGCTGAACTACCTTCCGCTGCTCGGCACGGTCTTCGTCTGGTCCACCCTGATGCCGCGGGTGACCAACTACCGCTGGTCGCCGTCCGTCGTCCGGGTCCAGATGCTGATCGGCTTCTGCCACGCGGTGGCGTTGATCGACTTCCTGCGCGGCCGGACGGTGTCCTGGGTGCCGACCGGCGCCGCGGGGCGGACCGCCACCGCTCGGCGGGTGCTGCGGCTGCTGCGGATCTGGCTGATCACCTCGCAGGTGCTGATCTGGACCGGCATCGTGGTGGGCTTGCTGAACTACGGCTTCGGCGCGTTCTGGGCCACCATCCTGTTCGGCCTGCCGACCCTGTACTTCGTCTTCCCGCTGCTGCTCGGCAGCCGCTCCACCCCGCTGCGACGACCGTTGGCGTCGTCGGCCCCGGCCGTTCCGGTGGCAACGGCTGCGTCATGACGACGTACATGTCGCGGTACAGCATCGCGTCGCCGCCGAGCCTGGCGCCGGACGCGAAGCCGCCGCGACCGGTCCCGGAGCCGTGGCGGTTCCGGCCCGACCTCGAGGGGCTGCGCGCGGTCGCGATCCTGCTGGTGGTCAGCTACCACGCCGGGGTGGGCGTGGTCCGCGGCGGCTACGTCGGGCTGGACGTCTTCTTCGTGATCTCCGGGTTCCTGATCACCGGCCAGCTGTTCCGGGAGCTGGAGAAGACCGGGCGGATCTCGCTGCCCGCGTTCTACGCCCGCCGGATGATCCGGTTGCTGCCCGGCGCGACGGTGGCGGTGCTGGCGACTCTGGCGGCGGCCTGGCACTGGATGCCCCCGGCGGCGCTGAAGGCGATCTCCTGGGACGCCCTGGCCGCGGCCACCGCGTCGATGAACTACCGGCTGGCCGCCGAGGGCATCGACTATCTCAGCGCGGAGCGCGACGGGCTGCCGTTGCAGCATTTCTGGTCGCTCGCCGTCGTGCAGCAGTTCTACCTGGTCTGGCCGGTCCTGGTGATCCTCGGGACGCTGATCTGGCTGCGCGGGCGGGTGAGCGGCGCGGCGTTGCGGCTGGTCCTGGTGGTGCTGCTGATCGGGTCGTTCGTGCTCTGCGTCGTTCAGGGCCACGCCGGTTCGGTGGCGGCCACCTACGGCCTGCCCGCCCGGCTCTGGGAGCTGGCCGCCGGCGCGCTGATCGCGCTCGGCGTACGCCGCCTGGTCTTGCTCGGGTCCGGCTTCGCGGCCTTCCTGACCTGGACCGGCCTGCTCGCCATCGGGCTGGCCGCGCTGGTTCTCAGCGACCGGACCGCCCCCGGATGGGCCACGGTGCTGCCGGTCGTGGGGGCCGCTCTGGTGATCCTCGGCGGCTGCGCGGAACCGCCCGGGGGCGCGATCCGGATCCTCGGCAAACCGGTCATGCAGGAGATCGGCCGGCTCTCCTACGGCTGGTATCTCTGGCACTGGCCGGTGCTGACCATCGCGCCGTACGCGCTCGGCCATCAGCCGTCGGTGTGGGTCAAGGTCGCCCTGTCCGGCGGCGCGTTGCTGCTCGCCTTCGTCTCGCTGGTCGCGGTGGAGAACCGGCTCCGGCTGCACCCGGGCGTCCGGGCCCGGCCCTGGCGCGGGCTGGTCCTCGGGTCGGCCCTGACCGCCGTCGCCGCGGCGGTCGCCCTGCTCACCTTGCGCCTGCCGCCACCGGTGCTGCCCGCCGCCCCGATCGACGCGGCGAGCGAGATCACCACCGGCACCGCGGACCCGGCCGAGTTGCAGCAGCTCATCGAGGCCAGCAGCACGCTGACGACGCTTCCGGCCGGCCTCACGCCGAGCCTCGCGGCCGCGCCGACCGACTACCCGAGCGACGGCGACTGCCTGGCCCCGGCCGCGGCCAAGTCCATCTCGTACAACATCGGCCTGGGTTGTGAACGGCGGGGATTCGTGGCCGGGACGAAGACGGTGGTGCTCTTCGGCGACTCGCACGCGCAGCACTGGTTCGACGCCCTCAACGTGGTCGCCCAGCAGCGGAAATGGCGGCTGGTCGTGTTCGCCAAGTCGAACTGCGGCGCGGCGCTCGGGCAGGTCAGCACGGACGACACCAAGCTGCCGTACACCGAATGCGACCAGTGGCGCGAGGAGGCGCTGACCCGGATGGCCGCGCTGCACCCGGCCATGGTCGTGATGTCGTCGCTGCACCGCGGGCTGGCCCCGACCGGCGTCACCGGCGACCCGGACCGGGCCTGGACCGCGGCCTGGCTGGCCACGGTGCAGCGGATCAAGGCGATCGGCGCGGCGCCGGTGATCATCGAGGACAGCCCGTTTCCGCGTACGGACGTGGTGCGCTGCCTGGCGGCGCACCCGCAGGCGATCCAGACGTGCGACCTCAAACCGGCCACCGCGCTCAACACCGCCCGGCAGCGGGCGATCCGGGCCATGGCCAAGGCCAACGCCGTGCAGGACATCGACACCACGCCGTGGTTCTGCTCGGCGACCGTCTGCCCGGCGGTCATCGACGGCACCCTGGTTTATCGCGACAATAACCACATCACAGCCGCGTATTCGAGGTTCCTCGGTGGCGTGCTGGGCAAGGAGCTCATCGGATGACGGCCCTCGAGATCGCGCAGACGGTCACCCGGGCGCCGGACCCCGCAGCGGTGCCGGTGCTCCGGAGACTCCGCTCCGCCCTGGGCACCCTGCTGCTCGCTCTGCCGCCGGCGTTGCTGACGCTGGTGCTGACCGTCGTCGGCATCGGCACCCGCAGCCTCTGGAACGACGAGTACGCCACCTGGTACGCCGCCACCCTCAGCTTCGGCGACCTGAAGAGACTCATCGGCAACGTGGACGCCGTGCTCGCCCCCTACTACCTGCTCATGCACGGCTGGGTCGCGGTGTTCGGCGATTCCGCGGCGAGCCTGCGGATGCCGTCCGCGCTAGCCATGGCCGCCGCGGCCGCGCTGATCGCGCTGCTCGGCCGCCGGCTGTTCGACCCCGCGGTCGGGCTGACCGCGGGGCTGCTCTTCGCCGGGCTGCCCACGGTCAGCCGGTACGGCCAGGAGGCGCGCCCGTACTCGTTCGCCATCGCCCTGACCGTCCTGGCCACGCTGATGCTGCTGCGCGCGGTGCAGCGGCCGACCTGGCGCCGGTGGATCCTGTACGGCCTCTGCCTGTTCGCCGCCGCCCTGATGCACATCGTGACCCTGTCGATCGTGCTCCCGCACGCGGTCTACATGTGGTACTCGTTCCGCAACGGCGGCGACTTCCGGCTGCTCCGCTGGATCGCCGGGGTGGTCCTCGCGGTCACCGGGGTGCTGCCGCTGGTGGCCGAGGGCCGGCACCAGGCCAGCGCGATCGACTGGATCCAGCTCACCGGGCTCACCATCGAGCAACTGCCCGCGCGGCTCTTCGGCTCGGGCCTGGTGGCGGCCGTCGTCGCGGGCGCGGCGGCCCTGGCGGCGGCCCTGCTTTGGACCCGGCACCGGAACACGGTGATCCTGCTGCTCGCCTGGGCCGTGTTCCCGCCGCTGTTCTGCCTGGTGACCTTCCCGGTGCTGCACCTTTTCCTGCACCGGTATCTGCTGTTCACGCTGCCCGCCTGGGTCCTGCTGGCCGCCGCGGTGGGCTTCTCGCTGATCCGCTCGGCCGGGCAGCGCCGGTCGACGATGGCGTTGTCGCTGGCCGGGCTGCTGGTCGTCGCCGGCGTGTTCTACGTCGGCGTGCCGGGCCAGGCGGCGGCCCGGCACAGCCCGGTGGTCGGCGAGCCCGACTTCCGCGGCGCGGCCCGCTCGGTCGAGGCCCGCCAGCGGCCCGGTGACGCGATCGCGTTCGCCGGCGCCGGGCGCAACGGCCGGCGCGCGTTCAGCTATGAGACCCGGCTGGCCCGGACGAGGCCCGCCGACGTGCTGGTGTCGCGCACCTCGCAGCAGATCGGCCAGTTCGGCACGCCGGAGTGCGCCGACCCGGGCCGCTGCGTCGGTAACACCCAGCGGATCTGGCTGATCACGGCCACCGAGGATTACGAGGATCCGGTGACCGGGATGACGGAGACTATCCAGGCGTACCTGAACACCGCTTTCTCCTTCACCGAGATCCAGTCGTTCGAGCACGCGCGGCTGTTCCTGCTGACCCGGAAGGCCTGAGGTGCGGATCCGAAAAGTCGTGCTCCGGGCGGCGCTCGCCGTCGCCGCGTCGGCCGTCGCCACCGCGGCCATCGCCAGCAGCCTGTCCGCCCTGCCGTTCCGGCACGGGCTGGCCGCGGATCCGCCCAGCGTCGCCGACGTCGCCTTCGGCGCCTATGTCGGGCCGGCCAAGAAGGGTGTCGAGGCCTTGCCGGCCTGGCAGGCCTTCGCCGGGACCGACGCGAAGTACGCGCTGGACTTCGCGGCCGCCGACACCTGGGCGAATGTCACCGGCCCGGACTGGGCGCTCAGCCCCTGGCGAAACGCGGCCCGGCGGCTGATCTACTCGGTGCCGATGTTCCCGCACCAGCCGACCGACGAGGCGGCGGAGTCCGGCGCGACCCTGGCCCGGTGTGCGGCCGGCAACTTCGACACGTACTGGACCGTTCTGGGGGAGAACCTCGTCTCGCACCGGCTGCCCACCACGATCGTGCGGCCCGGCTGGGAGTTCGACGCCTCCTGGTACGTGTGGGCCGCGAACGGGCGCCAGCAGGACTACGTACGGTGCTTCCAGCGCATTGTCACCGCCATGCGCACCGTGCCCGGGCAGCACTTCCAGTTCCTCTGGAACCCGTCGGTCAGCCTGCACGAGTTCCCCGCCGAGGAGGCCTACCCCGGTAACGCGTACGTCGACTACGTGGGCGTGGATGTCTACGACACGTCCTGGGCCGTGGACACCTACCCGTACCCGGCCGGGGCGACCGCGGCACAGCGGCAAGCCATCGCCGCGGTGGTCTGGAACAACCTGCTGAACGGTCCGCGGGGACTGCGCTATTGGTCCGCCTTCGCCGGCACACACGGCAAGCGGATGGCCATCCCCGAGTGGGGCCTCTCCGACCGCTCCGACGGGCGCGGCGGCGGCGACAACGTCGCGTTCATCGAGGGCATGCTCGCCTTCATCCGGGACATGCGTAACGACGTGGCCTTCGCGATGTACTTCGACTCCAACACCGTCGCCGGCGACTACCACCGGATCTCCTCGCCGGACACCCGCTTCCCGCAGGCCGCGGCGGCCTATCAGCGGGTCATGGCGAGCCTGCAGTGACCGGGGCCGGGAGCAGCTCCAGCAGGCGGGCGGAGACGCTGTCCAGCGGCTCGGTCGAGCGATAGGCGCGGCACAGCACCGCCGCGCCCTCCAGGGCCGCCAGCAGCAGGGTTGCCAGCGTGCGGGCCTGGGCGGCCGGAACGGCGTAGGTCTGCAGGCCGCTCGCCAGCGTGGTCAGCCACCGCTCGTACGCGGACCGGCAGGCCACGGTCAGCGCGGGGGAGGCCGGGACGGAATCCAGCGTGACCGTGGTGACCGGCAGGCCCTCGGTGAAGTCGGACGAGCGCAGGTCGGCCGAGAAGTGCCCGGCCAACGTCGTGATCCACGCCCGGGCGCTCGGGCTCATGTCGCGGGTCTTGTGCAACAGCGCGTCGAGCTCCTCGGCCCAGTCGTCGACGGCGGCGACCGCGATCTGCTCCTTGCCACCCGGGAAGAGGAAGTAGACGGAGCCGCGCGGTGCGCCACTGTGCTCGATGACCTGGGTCAGGCCGGTGCCGTGGTAACCCTGCCGGCGCAGCAGCGTGCGAGCGCTGTGGATGATCCGGGCGCGCGTGTCCGACCTTGGCCGTGGCATGAAACCTCCTCCGTGGGACTTGCCAGGAGCTATCGAATCAGAAACTATGTCGACCGGTCTAGTTACTGCTCGGTACCCAGTCCCTGGAGGGTCTTGTGGCGACGTACACCCGGTTGGCATCTCTTGACGTAGCGCCGCAGTCGCGGTGGGCGACCGTGCTGGCGTCCGGCTTTGTCGACGAGCGGGGTGACGCTGCGCCGGTTGGTCCGGCACACTGTGTATCCCGAAGTGTCGTCGATCACGAAAATTCCCGAAGAAAAATCGCTTCGCATTGAACCCTTCGGATCAACCGAAAAGATG
>Ga0307515_10016448_pt1 | contig 13538 bp, 10 predicted proteins | sample 17_EM_MG_FD_194513 | JGI IMG/M metagenome (GOLD analysis project Ga0307515, IMG submission 194513) | Populus trichocarpa ectomycorrhiza microbial communities from riparian zone in the Pacific Northwest, United States - 17_EM | ecosystem: Host-associated > Plants > Roots > Unclassified | place...
CATGTTCAGGCAAATAAAAATGACATCTTCGAATACCTCAGGGACTCTAACCACTACCATTCAACAAAGAAGTTTCCCCTCTATAAGGTTGTGCCACCCTTGTTGAGTGTTTATATCCCACTTACCACGTGGAAGCCCTCAACTTCTTGTCCCAAGGCAGCCTTGTCTGATTCAATCAATTTTAGAAGTGTTACACTAAACATTAGATCGATAGTGGGAAAAAATATAGGGAACCAAATCAATCATGTTTTGATCCTAGTTAAGGAATAACACCCCCTCTACATGATCCATGGCTTGGTTGGCCTCAATAACCTCTTATTTGCCAAGATTAATTCATAGAAAGTGCAACCCTAGTCAACCATTTTCGGTTAATCTCCAGTTATGAAGTTCCCAACTTTTTCTAGAAGCTCCAAGAGTTTGTTAGACATCTAGAGAGAAGGAAAACAAAAGAATTAGAGATAAGAATCGACTCCTAACAAAAAAAAAGCAAAAAATAGGAAATAATCCTCTATAATCTAGTTTTTAAAAACCACTTTTAAACTCACAAATGGTTTTACAACTACCTGCCTTTTAAGGCTATAAAAGAAAAATAAATCATAGAGAGGAAAAGGGAATCATAGAAAAAAGAAAGAGAAAAACTTAGAAGATTAGATCACCAAAAGTCTCTTGACAGAAAGGTTATGAATGATTGATAAGAAATTGAAAGAAATAGGTAGAAGGCAAAGCTCTTGAGTCCAACAATGAAAGCAGAAGTGCCAAAGGATCAGAAGCTTAAAGAAAGAGAAAGAAATTCTAATCAAAGGCGGCAACATTATTAAGGTATTCCTCAAACTTTAATGAGGGGGTGGAGCTCAATGAGCACACCCAAGGTTGTTAAAATCGCAATTTGACTCGTAAAATCGTACGATTTTTCGAGTCAATATATGTTTAATGTGCAAAATCACCTTAAAAACTCGAAAATTGATAAAATTGGGTTAAAATCGAGTGAAATCGGTAAAATCGGATAAGATAGCAAAATATCGCGATTTTAGTACCGATTTTATGATTTTAACAAAAACATATATTGCATTGCAATAGTGCAATATATGTTTCCTCCAGACCAATATCGGCATGCCATTTGTCCACACTCCACAGTCCACATCACCCACCCATGTTTTACCCTAAATTCCTAATCTCTGAAGAGAAAACTTTGAGATCGACGACTCCTTCCTCTTCATCAATAGCAGCAGCGATCTCGTTTTTTCCCCAGCATCGACAATTTTCTCTTTAGATTGCAGAGTTCATTCTTTTGTCTTTGACTCTTCATCATTTCTTAGCGTTGGCTATTGGCTGTGCATCTGTCATATGTTGTCGTATCTCTCCCAAGCAGAAGGCACTGGTATGAAACTTTTTCCCCTTAATTAGTGGACTTTCTTCCAGAATGTATTTTCTTGTCTTGAATCATCAAATTGATAGTGCCCTTATAGAGAGATATGCATTCTTTTGTTGGGTTTTAATTTGTTCAATTTGTTGATACAGGTAACAAGATTAGTTAAGGAAGGAACTAAAAAAACCACATTAGCTATAGGTGATGGTGCAAATGATGTTGGGATGATTCAAGAAGCTGACATTGGAGTTGACATCAGTGGGGTGGAAGGTATGCACTGGTAACATGTCTAACTAATTCTTGTGGCATGCAGCCTCTTAAAAATGATATTGCCTTTTTCTCCCAGGAGAAATCTTTGTACCTTCTATGCTCACCTGCTGTTATTTCCAGCTGTTTCTAGGCAGTATCTGTCACTTAAAATTTCATGTCCTGCTGATATTTAAATTGAGTTGGACACGTAACATCATGCTTGTCTGACATATTTGGTCTCAAATTGGAACTAAGATCAAAATATTATGCTGAGCCTTTGCTTTCTTTATCCATTCTAATTTCACCATTTTCTCATAATTTCTTGTGGTTGTTGAGTGAAGAAACAGAGCATCAAGTTTTGCTTAAATGCAAGCTTCTAATTTTCCAGTGAAGCTTATGTATTTTCAAATGGATTTACAGGCTGTGATGGTGAGTGATTTTTCTATTTCCAAGTTTTGGTTTCTTGAAAGACTTTATAATGTTTTGCTTAATTGAATGATTAGTATGATAATTTTGAAGTGATTTGCAGATTTGGTAATGAATTTTGAAGTGATTTGCAGATTTGATAATGATATTGATGAATGTTTGAGGAATAATGAGGAAGAAGAATGCAATGAAGTTAGTTTTAGTTTATATGACACACCATCAGATTGTTTGTTTTAAGTTTGTTATTTGTTAGTTAATTAAAAGTTACTTAAATTATGTGTGAATTTTTATTTAAATCATGTATTTTAAGATGCTTGAATTATGTATGAATTTTTATTTGAAACGTGTATTTTAAGGTGTTTGAACTATGTATGAAAAAAATTTCCTAACGATTATACGATCTGAGTTTATTTTATATTTTCCGTGCCGTATAAAAAATGCGTTTTTGACAACCTTGAGCACACCCCTCCCCTTTCATTCTATATACTAATGTTTGTATTAGATGTTGATTATGTTTTCCCTTTTCAACTATTTGTTAGTTTCAATGCATTTTGTGACTTATTTAGTCCTTTTCAAATGATTATTTGTGACATGATTTAGTGTGTGTATGTTTTATTTGAAAACTTGTTTGAGTGATTAGATTTGTTCATTGAATTGTTAAATGTTAGTATAAAATAATGTTTTGTAGGCTTTGTGTTAGGTTAATCTTTTTTTTTTGAAGTTATGATATTAGGGTTTAGATATTGAAGTTGTTATGGTTCATATTGTTTTAAGTTAGCCTGTTAGGTTTGATGAAGTTGTAGGCATATTGTTTAAGTTTCAAGACAATAATTTTATTCAATAGAATAGTGTTTTTGCCTAAAAAAATGTTATTTTTTTTGCTATCTTTAACTGGTTTTGCTTATTGTTTTGTTTATAATTCTTTATTTCTTGCTGTTTTGATGATACAAGCAAGTTGTTTTGAGTATGCTTAATTTTTACTTGCTACGTTTAGGTTGTTTTTGGGCTTTTTATGCCTCTTTTCTGGGTTTCGCCCCTTCTAGGCATTTCTAGGTTTGACAATCTTTCTAGGTTAATGTTCTTGCCATGAACTTTGTTTTAGGTTGTTGATTTCAGTATCATTTTGATTGATTGATGGTTCTTACATATGCATGCATGTTTGTTAATCTTTAATCTAAGGTTTTTATGGCTTAAAAACATCAATTTAATGTCTTTTAATTTTCATTTTCTTTGTTTTTGTTTTTAATAAAATCAAATAATTATGGCTTTTGTTTGATTATCGCGATGACCTAGCCCCAAAATCTTGTTTGAATGTTGATCTCATATATGTATATACCTTCAATTGGATGTAATCTACTATGTTTTTTAAATCACATTTTTAGGTTCTATCTTCGTGTTCTTTGATAGATTCAAACCAAAAATCTTGTTTGATCTTCTAATTTTTGTTTCTGTTGTTGGACTTTATTTGTGGGTTTGAGCTTTTAGGCAAGAAAGCCCATCCCACGTGGATGGGTTGAATCCATTCTCCGTAAGGACATGCTTGGTATGTTCATTTTTATTAAAGGAAAAAATAATTTTTTTTTTGTTCTTAAGACGTGTTTGCCAAATACCAAATAATTTTCAAAGATTTAGAAAAAAATTCAAGGACCATTTTAAATTTGTTTGTGGGTCCCTCACATATTTTCCAACAATTTTATTTAATATTTGGGCTATATACTTATACTGTAAGATATTAATCTAATATTAAATATGCTTGTTTTTTTCTTTAAAATTTCAGAAAAAAATACAAAAAATCCTTTATGAAAAAATACATTTTTATTTATATACATATGACAAAATTCTAAAATTTTCATGCATATTTCATAAAAAATAAAAAAAATTGTATTTTTATCATACTTGAAAAATACAAAAAAAAATATATTAATGGATATCACAACAAGTTTGTAATTATGCATTAGGATTTTGCCAAAATTTCAACACACCATAAAAACCAATTTGTTTAATTAATATTTGAGGTATGAATTTTACAAAGCAATGCATATTCCTGGCATTAAATTAAATGAATTAATAAGAATACATCTTTAATTGTTTGGGCATTAGAATTGTTAGGTTTTAGCTTGATAAGATAAAGATCTCCTTATTGAGGAAGACTTTTCTTAAATCTTAGATAGACCAACAAATAGAAACATGAGATAGAAAAATAAATAATGTAGTTATCTTAGATAAAGTGTACTGGGGATGATACATCCTCCCTATACACAATCAATTTCCTTATTCAGACTCTAAGACTAGTTAGGGTTCCTGGTGACCAAAATACTAGATTGCAACTCCATCCATTTTTTACTGATAAAGAACAAGAATTGGGTGTGTAGATAACTTATCCATTTTAGGTCTAAGAAAGCAACCAATACATATCAAAGATAGTAATGGCCTTGGCTAAAGGTTAGAAATATAGCCTTAGGATATTTTGTATTGAGTCAAATATACTAGGCCTTAAGGGAATGCTAGCCTAGGAATGAACAACACCCATTCATGATAAAAGATAATCTTTATAGTGATTTATGGTGGGTTCAGGTAAGGGTTGTTGTCTCTTTCTATGAATTTAACATTATTCAATCGATTATGGACCCTCAAATGATTTGTATTGAAGAGAGCTTGATGAGGATGTCATTCATAACTTCCTTTTTATGAGATATGTCACTTTAGTCATGGCAAGGAGGAGTGATCAATCTATGACAACTTTAATGTCAATGAAAATAGGTCCCAGGTGGTTATTGATTCCTCAACATCACAGGATAAATGTTGAAAAGGAGAAGAATACTATAGTTTGGAGAAACATTCTAACCTATAGGGATTTACACTTTATGTTGTTGATATTTCTTTTGTAAAAGAATAACTACCGCTCATTTAAGCCTTACAACTCACATTTTATAGCTATGCCATTAAGGTTTATACAAAGTATTCTTTTCCCTATATTTTATATCACCAACTATGATGGTTTAAATAAAATAGTTTTGAGGGTCTGAAAGAAGTAGAACATGTAACAATAGCAGAAAACACCATTTTAGAAGTTATAGAGTAAGGGATTTCACCCTGGTAATGGGGCATTAATATGGGTTATTCCATTTATACAAGAAGGCTATTAACATCCACATCATTAAAGGATATAGAAGAGAAGTTCTTATTTGATGAAGAACCTGCTATATAAGACATTAAGAGAGCCAATAAAATGTCTAACCAAAAGACCAATTAAGAAACCAAGTTAAAGACCTTCTAGTAAATATACTTAAATCTTAGTTATTTATTGTATTCTTTTGGATAACTTATGTTCAAACATGTTTTTTTTAATAACCCCTAAGACCTTCTTTGATGTGGATCAACCCATGAACACCAATGACGTATTACACGTTCCAAATAGGCCCATCACAAGATCCAAAACGAAGGCATTGAAATAAGCATTGAATGGACTGGTTGTGCAAGTTTCAGCCAAGGCTGAACATGGGGATCCTTTGGAGTATCAAGAGGAGGCTTTAGTGCATTTGATCCATATGCAAGAGGGACCCAATCCAACCTTATTTGGGCCATGAAGTTTCAATAACAAGATTACCAATTTTGTATAAGTTTTGGCCAACCTTGTTTTGTGATGTTTCCATGTGTTTTGTGGATTCTTAACTAGTTTTGGATTTTCTATTATCTGTGGGAACATTAATTATTTCCTTTAAATATTACTATTTTTTTTTATTTTATTTTCTTGTCAAGTGAGGAGAAAACACAACAAAAAAAAAAAAACAAAGGAATCCAAACTGATTAAGAAAACACATATGGCGACAAAGTTTCCTTGTTGTGCAAGAAGAATAATTCAATTTATATGTTTCCTAGTATTGGAAGGATAGCAATAGGTGATAAAGAGGAGCATTCAAGGACAACATCATTTTCATTCTAAAAAAAAAGATAAATACAAGGCTAAGATCATAATGTTATTCTAACTTGGAAACCAAAGGGAATGCAACTTCTCTTTTAGTTCCTATAATTATTGGGTAGCATTATAGGCTATAAATAAGCCTTGTATCAGACCCACAATGTTTTATTTTCTTCTGCTCTTCTCACGGCAGAACAAGACTTAGATTTATAGGCTTTATTTTTATTTTATTAGCTACAACTCAAGGTTTGTTTGGGTTTAATTGATACTTTGTTTTTAGCTAGGATCCAAGGTTTGTTTGGATTAGGGTTTGGGCTTACTAATAAAGGTTTTAAGTCATTTTTTATAAGTGGGCCAATAACGTCCACAAGAGTATATCCATTAAGGTTAATTTCTCAGAACTATTTAAACACATATAAAGCCTAAATTTCAACACTTTTGATGAATAATACTTCTAAACTTTTCATTTTAACATGTGAGATATTCTTGCATTCTTTGGTTTGTGAACAAACTAAAACTGACCTATCTAAGATTAACTGGCTTTATGGCATCATTCAACTTCATTCTAATAGTGGTAGTGCCTTGGGACAGGTTTTCATTGTGTTATACTCTTATAAGACCTCTTTCGGTTTTTCAAGATCAGATCTCAATCTTAATTGTGGGTTATGTGACCACATGATCATGTGGTTTGCATCATTTGGTATCAGAGAAAGGCTTTGAAAATAGGTCATATCCTTTAGAAATTTGCATTTTCCTAGTGTTCGTTAAGTTTCTTTTTCCAGTGTTTGCATCAATCTTTTTCTTTTTCTTATTTTTCTTTATATCTACAACATACTAGTTAAAAAAATTATTTTTCTATTACTGTCTCTAAACATATCATTATCATAAAGTAAAAAAAAAAGAGAAAAAATGTTATTCAAAGTTTGTTGTAATTTTGCCGCAGAAACACAACTCATAGAGAACCTTAAGCAAACCATCTCAAAATTAATTGCAATTTCATATACTGCTTACCGGGTGTGAAATCACACTATATGTTAAATTTGGGATTATTTAGATATTGTTTTCTAAAGATTTCAATTCGAGGTTTAATTCTGCCGCAAACTGATCATATACAGGTTTTGATACCTAAGCATAAGACAACGACCTATAAACTCAGATATGTAGTTTGTTGGGTATCATGATACTAGACATTGAATTTCAGGTCATTCTGATATTGCTAGGTCTCTATTTTAATTCTGGTTCTTTCAAATTGCATAACAATCAGATTTGTGACAAGTTTTAAAACATGTTTGTTTACTGTTTATTTTGACCAAATCAATTTGTTTCTATTATATTTGGGTTATTTAGGAGTCAAATAAGTTTCTTTATTAATTTTCCTTTCTGTTTTATTTTGTGTCTTCATTCACAGTTCATACAAATTTGCATTGCTACTCGTGAAATTGTAATCATAATTTTGTTTTGCTTGTTTTCTGTATATTTATTAATTCTTGAGTCTATATTCATAATTCAATTGCATTGCAAACGCCTTTGACTTTAATTGGTTGGATTTTCAATTTTGAAAGGACAAAAAGAAAGCAAGTTGTGAGGTAAAAGTCATAGTGAGTTTATTAGAGTGAAAAACCTGGGTTTTATATGAAACATGAGAGGTATGAGGATATATTTTATGCTACTCACCAATTTTTTTCAAATTTCAAAGGATGTATGAAAATAATGAATCAACGACACTAAACGATGAATTCTCTTCAAATTGAACTCTTAACTAAGGTGATCAAGGAGCTATAGGATGAAATGGACTTAATGAAGCAACAAAATAGTGGGGTTGATCGCTAAAGAAGTAATGTTTGAAGGGTTGTACAAAATGATAGAACTGATTTTGATGAGTTTGTTAAAAATAACACAAATATGGGTGATGATGACTATAAGTTTGTATCTGTGGGCCAAGGAAACAGGTTTGGGCTTAATTAAACAAGAAGGAATGTAAGCTTTGGACATGGTGGAGTTTTCGATCAGAGAGAGAATTTCTAAGATGTTGGCATCTTGACAATTCAAGTGGAAATTTAGGTACCATTAAGTTGAAAATTCTTGCTTTCCAAGGAAAAAATGATCCGAAAGCGTATCTAGAATGAGAAAAAAAGGTTGATTGAATCTTTGACTATCATCACTACACAAAACATAAAAAGATAAAACACTTTGTCATTTAGTTTACATATTATGCACTAATATGGTGGGATCAACATGTTTTGAGTAGGATGAGGAATAGTGAAAGGCTTATTGAGTCATAGGATGTCATGAATAATAGGAAAACAATTTTTTCCTAACTTTTATTATAGAGAGCTCTTTTAAAAATTAGAGAGTTTACATCAGGGTTCAAAAATTATGAAAGATTACCACATGGGATAATATGGTTAAAGATAGGGAAGCTATTATGGCTAGGTTTCTTAATGGGCTAAATAAAGAGATAGCTAATGCTGTTGAGTTACAACACTATATGGAGGTAGAAGACATGGTTCATATGGCTATGAAAGTGGAGAGACAACTTAGAAGGAAATGACATGTTCGACCAACATTCAATTTGGGTTTTTTATCATCCTAGAAACTGAATTTGAGTAGAGAAAGGGTTGCCCAACCAAAACCTTTTGTCCTTACCAAAGCTGCACCACCTAAAGCTAAAGTTGAAGGCTCAACAGGTTTCAAAAGTAAATCTAACAATCATCTTAAATGTACTCGTGATGTTAAATATTTTAGGTGTCAGGGGCTTGGACATTAAGCTTTAGAGTGTCCAAACAAAAGAATAATAGTGACGAGAGGAAATGGTGATGTGTAATCCGAAAGTAACAAATCAAATTGTTAAGACATGCCACCATTGGAGGATTGTACTAAGGATGAATTGGCATTACCTGTTGAGGAGTCCTTGGTTATAATACGCACACTTCAGGTTCAGGTCAAGGAAGATGACATTGATCGGTAAAGGAAAAACATATTCCATACGCGATGCTATATACAAAACAAAATGTGTAGTTTAATTATAGTTAGTTAAAGTTGTACTAATGTGGCTAACACTACCCCTTATTAGTAAACTAAATTTGTGTACTATTAAGCATACTAGACCTTATAGAATTGCAATGGCTGAATGATAGTGATGAAGTGAAAGTGACTAAACAGGTTGTGGTTCTGTTTTTTATTGGAAAGATTGTTGATGAAGTTATGTGTGATATAATACCAATGCAAGCGAGTCACATCTTAATGGGGAGACCATGATAATATAATAAGAAGGCAATTCATGATGGGGTTAAAAATTGGCATACCATTGTAAAAAATGATAAAACCATCACTCTTGTACTTATTACACTTAAACAGGTGTATGATGATCAAATAAAGCTAAAAGGTGAGTAAGAGGTTATGGGGAAAGAAAATCAAGGTGAGGAACAAGGACAGAGAATACCATCAGAGTCAGCCAGAACCCGAAACACTACTACAACTTATTCAACCACCTATCTAAACATAAAAAAATATTCAACCAACTCTTCAAACAAATCAGACCATTCAGCCACTACTTAAAAACACCTAAATCTAGTTGAGGATGAAGGTAAGACTAGAAGAGTGAAGAAATTCAACAAGTGATCAGAATTATATGGAAAAATTAAAGAAACAACCTAATTTTTATGCTAGAGAGGGTGAGGTCAGGTCTGTATTTTTCACTAACAAGCCAATGATTTTACTTGTGAACATGAAGGCTTACTTTAATACTAAGAATCTTGATCATGTTATGCCTTGTGTTCCTGTTTTTTCATTGTAGGAGTTTGAAGATGTGTTTCTTGAAGATATCCCTAGTGGGTTACCACCCTTGAGAGAAATAGAACATCAGATTGATCTTGCACCCGGGGCTACGATTCCTAATCGACCAACCTATAGAAGCAATCCTAAGGAGATGAAAGAGCTTCAAAGGCAAGTTAATGAGCTAATGCAGAAGGGGTATATTTGTCAGAGTATGAGCATGTGATCTGTGCTAGTGTTACTTGTGCCTAAGAAGGATGAAACATAGAGGATATGTGTTGATTGTCAAGCCATCAACAATATCACAGTAAAGTATAGACATCCTATTCCTAGGTTTGATGACATGCTAGGCGAGTTACATGGATTATACATTTTCTCTAAAATTGATTTGAAAAGTAGGTACCATTAGATTAGGATGAAAGAAGGTGATGAGTGAAAAATTGCATTTAAGACTAAGTATGGTTTGTATAAATGGTTAGTCATGTCGTTTGAACTTACAAATGCACCTAGTACATTTATGCATTTAATGAATAATGTATTACATGCGTTTATAGGTAAGTTTGTGGTTGTGTATTTGATGACATTCTAAACTATAGCAAGAACTTAAATAAGCATTCTGATCATTTGTGTAATGTACTTAGTGTGTTGCATGGTGAGAGATTGTATACTAATCTTAAGAAGTGTACTTTTTGCATAGAGAAAATTGTGTTTCTTGGCTATGTTGTAACTACACAGGGCATTGAGATAAATAAGGCCTACACCAAAATCAGTAAGTGAGGTAAAGAGTTTTCATAGGTTAGCTAGTTTTTACAGGAGTTTTATGAAATATTTCAGTACATTAGGTTTAAATTAAGGGAAGAACAAGAATCAACTTTTGCTTTTTTGAAAGAAAAATTATGTTTTGCATCTGTTTCAGCTTTACTTGACTTTACAAAAGCATTTGAAATTGAATATGATGCATATGGAATAGGAATAGGAGTTGTGTTAACGTAGGATCGAAGACTCATTGCTTATTTTAGTGAGAAGTTAAGTGAAGCGACTTTGAACTATTCCACTTATGACAAAGAACTATATGCTTTGGTAAGAACACTTAAGACCTGACAACATTACTTATAGCCAAAAGAGTTTGTAATCTATTCAGATCATGAGTTCTTGAAACATCTGAAAAGACAAGGTGAGTTGAATAGGAGACATACAAAATCGGTTAAATTCATTGAGATTTTTCCTTAGGTAATCAAGTATAAGCAAGGCAAAGAGAACATAGTGGCTAGTGCACTTTCATGCAAGTATGTTCTTTTAAACATTATGAGTACTATATTGCTAGGCTTTGAATATGTGAAGGCATTGTATGCTCTAATGATTCTGACTTTTCCAAAATATATAATGCATATGAATATTCAACTTTTGGTAAGTTTTATTTGATGGATGGTTACTTGTTCAAAGAGAATCGATTGTGTGTTCCTCTTAGTTCTTTGAGTGAATTGCTTGTTCATGAATGATATGTGAGTGGTTTAATGGGTCATTTTGGGGTTGCAAAAACTTTGGATGTATTTCATTGACATTTCTGTGAATAGTGCATTGCATGTAGAAAGGCAAAATCTAAAGTACAACCACAAGATCAATATAGACCATTGCCTATACCTACTGAACCTTGGATAGATATCTTTATGGACTTTGTTTTTGCTTTGCCTAGGCCACAAAAAGGTAGAAACTCCATTTTAATTATGGTTGATAGGTTTTTTAAGATGATGCATTTCATTGCATGCCATAAAATTGATCATGCATCTTATATCATAGACTTGTTTACTAGGGAGATTGTATGTTTGCATGGCATTTCTAGGAGTATAGTTTCAAATCATGATGTTAAATTCCTTAGCTACCTTTTGAAGACTTTATGGGAAAATTAGGAACTAAACTCTTATTTTTGGCAACTTGTCATCCTTAAACATATGAACAAATTGAGGTAGTAGATAGAACTTTATCACAACTTTTGCGTGTTGTTATGCAAAAGAATCTAAAAAGTTTGGAAGAATGTTTTTCTTTTATTGAGTTTGCTTATAATAAAACTGTGCATTCGACCATTAACTTTTCTTATTTTGAAATTGTTCATGGGTTTAATCTGCTAACTCCTATGGATTTAATTCCTTTAAGAAGAAATGGTAAGTTTAGATGGTGAAAAGAAGACAAAGATGGTGAGACAACTCTATGAGGGAGTTTGACTACAAATAGAGAAAAGGAAATGTTGTACGCTTCTAAAGAAAATAAGGGGCGTAAATAGGTTGTTTTCCAAGCCGCTGATGGAGTTTTGGTGCACATTCATAAGGAATAGTTTCCTAACTATAGGAAATCAAATTTACAACCATATGGTGATGGTTTATTCCAAGTTTTAGAAAGGATCATTGACAATACCTACAAAGTTGATCTTTAAGGTGAGTATAGTGTCAGTGATACCTTCAATGTTGCTGATTTTATTATACGAATCAAGTCAGGTCTGAATGTCTGCTAACCAACTTCTTGAGATCAAACATATCTCTCAAACCATACATCATAACATCAAACATATCTTTCAAACCATACATCATAACAAGTTGAAATTTTATAGTTAGATACCAGACACGTGAAAATATATTTTGGTAATGTTTCAGGTTAAATAGAGTTTTGGAACATATTATTTTATAGGGTCAAAGTCACTAGACAAATCTTGTGAAATCTATTAGACTAGACATTTGTGTACTATTTGGAAAATATTCAGAGTTATAGGTGGAATTTGTCTTTGATTCAAGTTGGGCTACAAACTACATGTCTCAAGCTTTCCAACTATATGTGGTATGCTCAGTAATTCATCCAGATGAGAGAGAACGATGTGTTTGAAGTCAGGATTGAAAATCTGTCAAGAATGTGCGAAAATTAGAGATTCAGGCTACATGGAGGAATTTTGGTATGAAGACTTTATTTTTATTATCCTATTTTATTTATTTATTTATTTATTAATAATTATTTTTTAATTTAGATTTGTTCTAGTCCATTAGACACTATTTAGGAGTTTATTTTGTTATTGAACTTATGCTAATTAATTACTAGTTTAGGTCTATTAGCTTGCAACCCAAAAACGGTTTGTTAGGGTTAGTTAGTGGAGACTACATTATATTTTTTTTAGCTGCAAATTTCATCAACAAGTTGGAGAATAAATGAGTTATCAAAGATTAACTAGCTTTATAAAAAAAACAACCTTTCTTCGCACGGACAAAGATCATACACTGACTTATCAAAGATTAACTAGCTTCATAATATCATTCACATACTTAGGGTTCTTAAATACAAGATTATCTCTGGATCCAAGACTTTCCGGGTTGTTATCTACTTCATTATGGGTTACTTGACTACGTGATCAAGAGATTTACATCAGTTGGTATCAGAGCTAGGCTTCAAAAATTAGGTTATATTCTTTATTTTCTTCTTGTTAGTTTTGGCATCCTTAGGATTAGTTATCTTTGATTCATTTTTTGATTATTTCATGTCTAGAGCTTAGTAGTTTGCATCTAGAGTTCCTTAAAAAAAGTTTTTATTTTAGTTTGTTGTTATCTTAGAATATATCTGTAACATCCCCCATTTCTGGGATAAAACCACAATCTCATGTCAATAGAAAAACAGAGTAGTTAAATTTTTTTATTTTTTTTTATATACATATTCATGGTCTTCGTATTAACATCTACCAGAATTTCGACAGAGTCCCCCCTATACCGGAAGGTCCCAAGTTACCGACATGTAACCTGTTTACACTTCTAACAGTTCGCATCTCATAAC
>Ga0307515_10016449_pt1 | contig 13537 bp, 11 predicted proteins | sample 17_EM_MG_FD_194513 | JGI IMG/M metagenome (GOLD analysis project Ga0307515, IMG submission 194513) | Populus trichocarpa ectomycorrhiza microbial communities from riparian zone in the Pacific Northwest, United States - 17_EM | ecosystem: Host-associated > Plants > Roots > Unclassified | place...
ATTGATCATGGCTAATAAAAACTGTTTTAATGATAGATTTTTTTTTATATATCTCTATGTTTTCTATCCTAGAAAACTAACCGAGTACTAATAAAATGTTGGTCTGGCGATTAAAATACTGTTATATCTCTGTAAAGGTGAGGATATAAGTTTGATTTCTAAAAAATAAATTTACTGGGAGGGGCAGCCACAAATCTCGAATAAAACTAGTCTCGCTTATTCAAAAAAATATAAAAATACCCAGATAATAACCTCGAATAAAACTAAGCGAGAGTGACAAACAAAATTGTTTCTACTATTTTTTTTTTCACACGACAGGTTACCTTTTTTTCTTTTTTTTAATGCTGCACAATTAGTTTCTAGCTAACAAATCATTATAAAACTAGGCACTGATTTAATAGATGAATCTAAGATATTATTTTAAATTCATATATGTTATACTAGCATATAGTACATAGCGTGGGTAAAAGACACTGCAAGGAAATAAATATTTTTTTTATATATTTATAAAACTCTTGAATGTCTAATGTTTTCATAATATTAATTTTAGATCTAAAATCTTTTATAAAAAATAATTTTTAATTAAAACTTACATAATTAATAAAATTCTTCTGGCATTAAGATTTCTAATAATAAAATACTAATTAAATTTAAAGTTTTAATTTAAATAAAAAACAAATAATCAAAATTTAAAATTAACTAAAAAAATAATAAAAACAACAACTTCAACCTTCATATCATATCAAATGCCTCTAGGTTTCTTTACCAACCTTTTTTTTTTCTTTCCATATTTAATCTTATCTAATTAGTTCCATGTCAAATAACCAAGGTTCTTGTTTTGAATGCAGCTGCGTTAAATACTCGGTAGGGAGAACTTTGTTATCATTGTAATCATACTCAACTCGAATCTAGATTGATCAAAGCTCTATGTGGTCTTACAAAAAAATAACCTCTTTTCTTTAAATGGTTCTTAACATATTATTGGCTCATGTTATTTTGCTATCCAAATTTTATATTATTATAGATATGGTGTGATCATCAAAATTATATTTTTTTATTAAAAATTATAACGATAGAGAGTTTGATTTATTTTTAAATTTGTAAATAATTAATTTTTTTTAATAAAATTATATATAATATTTGCTATTCTCAAGTCATAGACAGTGGCGGAGCCACAATGAATCAAAAGAGGGCATTTGCCCTCTTATTTTTTTTTATTAAAATATTAACTTGACTCATATGTTAATATGTTTATATATATATATATATATATATATATATATATATATATAAACAAAGCTCCCCAATTTTTCTCCTTTTCCCTTTTATTTCTTTATCTTTCCCTGTATAACAAAATAAAGAGGGTTTTTTTCAGTTACTGTTCTGTCTTTTCTATACGCAAATTTCTCATCAATTAATCTTTTGTGCCTTTTAATTTATGCTTTAGGTAATTTTTTTATTTTTTTATTTATTTTATTGTTTAATTTTAATTTTATTATTTATTAAAAATATTAGAGTTTATGATAATTTAGGAGTTTTGTTATGAATATGTTCAAATATGTTCAAAATAAATGTTTAAATCTGCTAATTTAATCAATTAAGTGTTTTTTTTCTTATTATAAGGAAATAAATTAATATTCATGCAAAACCAATATTCTTGACATCTCTTGCATTGACATAATAGTTTATTGAAATTCTAAAAGAACAATTATAATGTAAGTTTTTTTATTTTAAAAGTATTTTTAAATTAATTTTACTTGAATTAATATATATGTTTTGAATTGATTTTTAATGCATGTCTATATGATATGGTATTTGTTTATAATTTGCTTTTTTATTTAAAAAATTCTGGCTCCGCCACTGGTCATAGATATTATTTACAATTTGTTAAATTATGTTATTTTTTAAATAAATATTATTTCTCTAATTTTTTATTATACTATTTTAAAAAGAAAAAAAAATATCCCCATCATACTTAAAAAAACAATGGACCCCACAGCTGATTCGATGCTTAGGTGGATCCTTCTCCTCCTCGATCCAATCACTTCTACTTTTCAAGATCTGGAATCTGTACGACAGATGGCGGTGGTGCGGGGTGGAGGAGTAGTGCTCTCTACTTCAAGTCTTCAACTACTTTCTTTCCCTTTCTGTGTGAAACGCTGGATAGAGTAGCACTAGGGTTAATACTATTTCAATTAATATTCATAATATTCTTTAAAAAAAAAACAAATAAATAAATTTGAATCTCTACTCTATAATCAAGAGACTTATAATATATCAAACAGGTAAATGCTAAACCCACGACATTCTATAATATGACATTTTACTCTAAACTGTAGAGATTTATATTTTCAATAGTATTTTTAACATTTTTATTTATATATTTTCTATATATTAAAACTCAAGATAATAACATTACCACTGAAATAGATATTGCAATAATTACAAATATTTTAGGAGTTGGGAATTATTTCTATAATCAAAGACTTTGTTACAAAATCAGACTCTATAAAGACTCCAAATTCAGTGATGTCTAACACACGCGCGCGCCTAAGCAATCATTCCGTCCCTGATCTCTCTCTGCTTAAACAGGAAAAAATAAATCACAGCCAGCCTCCCTAATAATACTTTCTTCAAACGGCAATCTGTTATTATTCCCAAATAAATAATTAATTGAAAAGCAAAAAATTTTACACTCATAAATCTCTTTCTCTCACTGATCTCTGAATTTTGGAGCTGTACACCAGGTACAATCTGCATTTTTTTTTGGTTTTTGATATGTTGTTTCTTGTTTGATTGATCAAATCTAGAATCTCCGGTTTTTGTAATTAATTAAAGTTTTTATTTTTGATTTCCTTGTGTGTTCATTGGCTGATTGTTGTTTTTGGGTGGGTTAGAAATGGTGAAAAGAGTGACCCTTTCGTGTCATCTTGATGTTTTTGTGATATGCAAGGAAATGGAAGTTGCTGTGACGCTGATACTTTTGTTGGGATGTTTTCATTAATTGATTTTTCTGCTTTTTTAGTGCTATGGCTATGCAACTTAGTGATTGTTATTGAATTAGATAATGCAATGGTTGATTTGGTTGCCCTTTGATTATTGGAGATGAAAGATTTAATCTTTTTGTAAAAAGTGGGAGTTTTAGAGGGGCGGGGGTGGGTGCATAAAGTGGGAAATGTGGTTTAGGATAAAGGGCTCTTTTGTTTTTTTGTAGGTTTTCTTCATGGGTGCTAAATCAGTTGAGGATATGATAGACGCATCATCAGGAGTTCATTTTTCTGGGTTTCATATGAATGGTTTGGAGTTGAGAAATACACAGGTGGGGCAACCGACGACGCTGGCAGCTGAAGAGATGCATAAGCAACCCTTTGTCATTGGTGAGTTAGTGAGTGTTCACTTTGTCGATTTTGTACTTGTATTGTTTTGATATAGGTTTTCAGTGAATTCTTTGATTGGTTTATACCGAGTGGTGTTGTGTGGTTCTCTTCTTGTTTTGTGAGATCAATCATTGGTAATGTGCTGACTGACTAGCAATGGTCGCTGAAATTCAGGATGTATGATCGGCATTTGCAATGATCAAGAAAAGTCCTTTCATCAAAATGAATTTTTGAATTTCTCACTCTTACCACGTTTCGGCATGTCCATGGAGATAGTGAGAAGAGAACAGATTAGAGAAAGCTCATGAATTATTGCATTTATTTATTATCAGCTCAAAAACATGTTTTATGCCTGGGTGCATGCAAATTGTCTTATGTACATTTTGATAATGCCATATCGAAGTTTTTTCATATTGGTTTGGCTGAACATTGCACTTGTTATCTACCTTCTTCTATTAGAAACTTCTAACTAGTCTACTCTTACCTATCAGTTGAATGTTTTTGAACAGCATATATTTGCCTTCTCTAACCAGAAAATGAGAACAACAGAGGATACACGAGTTTGGTGTGCAGAGCATAGACATTTGAAGTGTGAAAAAATGAATTGTTATGTGGGTAATGCAATTGGAATCATCTAATAGGGAGTTGGATAACAGGGATGTAGAGTAATCTCGTACTGAATTTTGCTCTTAAACATCTCCTAGTCAATCAAGAAATGGGTGACATTGGTTTCGATGTAGATTTGGTGAAGCAAATTAAAACAGCAGGATTAGGTGGGCAGGAGGGATCTGATGTTAAAGAAAAAATGAAATATTTCTACATCTATAATTGCTGCTGATGCATTGGTTTCTTCTAATTTTTTCATGGGACCATGTATTCCCTTTTCACCTTTTTGATATATTTTTTATGAAATGTGCCATTTTTACTAATTGTGGTACAGGAGTTGCTGGTGGAGCGGCTTCTGGGAAGACTACAGTTTGTGATATGATTATTCAACAGCTTCATGATCAGCGTGTGGTGCTTGTTAACCAGGTAATGACTTCCCGATTCCAAATTAGTTTTGGAAGTTGCTAAGGAAACACAATATCAAAATTTGAGTTCTTGGTCATAAAGGTTTGATGCTACTATCAGGATTGATTGAATATAAAAATAAATCTCGTTCATGGATGACATGGCAGGATTCTTTTTATCATGATCTGACTGAAGAGGAACTTACAAGAGTTCATGAGTATAACTTTGACCATCCTGGTGAGTAGACTTCTCTAAGATACATTTTGCTATTTGAGGGATCTTGGATACAATGATTGGTGTGTATTTCCTCTTACACTTTCATTATCCAAAATAGGCCTGCTCTTCTACTTGATTCTTGGTGAGAAAAAACCTATACCCACTAAAGCCAGAAAATGCTTTGCTATTTTGTCATGCTCTGAGCTTCCTTCTTTCTCATTTCATTTTCCAAACAGGGACATTCTGTAATGTACATCTCTAGTGGAGGCATTTAAGGACATAATTCTTGCCAAGTTTATTGAAATGGCGGGGAGAAATTTTTTTGTGTGGTGGATGCTATTTCACCCTTTTTTTTAGCATAATATTTCTCTTATTGTCAGATGCATTTGACACTGAGCAACTATTATGTGCTATGGAGAAGTTGAGGCATGGGCAAGCAGTAGATATTCCAAAATATGACTTCAAGAGTTACAAAAACAATGTTTTTCCAGCAAGAAGGGTACAGTTTTTCCTATTGTCCCCTTGTCTTGTAAAAGATAACTCCTTGATTTATGTCAAATCCCATTGGGGATATCTTGCAATTTGATCTTGGCTACAGAGACACTTTGGTTCTGTACTATCATAACAAGTGTTCTTCAGAATTTTGTAAGATTTTTATGTAGTATTTACTGGAAAGCTTTGTTTTCTATATGGATATATATTTTCTGGGGGGCATTATTTAGTGAGGGTAAAGTCGTTAGATTGTAACCATAAGGTTGCCGAAGGAGTTGTGAGAGCAGCCATTTCATGCAAATATGTTGAAGGTAGGACTATCCCAAATCATCCCTTCTGAGAGTCTTGGACATTGCTTGATGGGACCTTAATTGGATAGTGGAAAATGTATTGTTTGGCTTTATGTTCACTTGCCATTTTCTTTGTAAAATTCTTAATGTTGAAGGAGATTGCTAGTGAACCATGAAATTGCTTTTAGCTAGATTTTGGGTTTTGCCTTGTGTTTGATTTTGTGTTCTGTTGCTTATATTGTCCAACATGGAATGTTACGGGCACAAAAAAATCTACATGTTAGAGCTACAAAAAGGTAAAAAAACTAAAGGGAACAATACTACTATTATGATTGTACTATACTACATTGCATAATTGGATTCCTTCCTTTTCTTTCTCTTAATTGAGTTCTTTTTTGAATTTAGGGAACTATTAATATAACAAAAAAAAGAAAAAAGAGATGACTTGAAACTTCAGTAGTTAGCAGTTTCTCTTTTCCACCGTATTGATTGTAGTCTTTGTCAGTGACCTGGGTGTACATGTGCAAGTATGATGGGCACCTTCATATTAATCATTGGCGGACAAATGTCTCCTTTTATGTTTCAGCTGTACATGCTATATTACACTTACCAGTGTTTTGCCATACTGAAATTTCTCTACATAGTGCATTTGAATGCTTCTTCCATGATGTCTTTGCACAACATTGTTATTCGAACTCATCTCTGATCTTGTAGTTGGACTGATAGAATGTAAATCCCATGTCTGATTCTTCCATGTGCATCACATTCTGAACTCTTATTATTACAACTATTTTACAGGTCAATCCTTCAGATGTTATAATCTTGGAAGGCATTCTAATTTTCCATGATCCTCGCGTTCGAGAGTTGATGAACATGAAGCTATTTGTTGATACAGGTTATTTAGTTTTCCAGCAATCGGTTAACTTTTGCATCACTGTGTATAATCTATACGGGGACATTGTGTGAAGATGTGGGTTCATAAAATGCATATAACCTATAGGGCATGTTATATTTTAGTTGTAGCCTTCTGAGATATGTCATAATCCTTACCTTACTGGCCTTATTATTGGAGTTTTTTTAATGGCAACCTATCTTTCTCAGGTTGTCTCAAGTAGCAATTGGTTTTTTCCTGTAACAAAATGTTTACACCTACCTGTTTTTCTCCAAACCGTAACAATTTTATGTTGTTTCTTGCCATTTGTCTTTCTGTTTTGTTTTGTAACCAATAGGTTATGATGTTCCTTATAAAATGATTGAATATACGACACAAACGCATCTTACATGTTGCTAGCACCATTGCTTGACATTGTTCAATTTTCAGTGCAGATGCTGATGTACGTCTGGCAAGGAGAATAAGGCGTGATACTGTTGAGAAGGGTAGAGATATTGGCACAGTACTTGATCAGGTTAGAGACCTTTTATTTCTTAGGTTTGAATCTTGAACTAATGGGAGCCTAAAAGTGGAATTGTTCTTTCGTTTCTTGCATTGTTCTCTTACAGTTTTATTGAAACTAAAATCCAGGAAATATAAATTTTTTCTTCTTTTTGGTTGTTTGGTTGTTAAATATGGTGAGAAAAGAGAAAGGAAAAAAATGAAGAACTTCTTAGATCTACAGCCTGTTCCCCAGCCAATTTATTCAACTTAGAACATGTGAGGCTTGGAGAAGAGAGATAGGAAGTGCACTCCTACTACTCCCTTTTCTTTTTTCCATTGAGTTTTTCTTAATTTCTACCCATGCTATCCCAAAATCACTGTCATTCTTCCTTTATACTTTTATTATGTTAAAAAATGAGTTTATGTGTAACCTCACCCTTCCTTAGTTGTCTCCATCTTTAAAGAAAAAATCCAGTTTCCTTTTTATTTAGTATTAACTTTGGATGGTTAACAACAACACGTGATTTCTTATGTTTTCTTTTTATTTTTAACTTGATGAATTATGATACTTATTTAGAGATGAAGAGAATCTTAAAGTAAACCAATAGAAAGCCTTTTATGCAAGTGAGGCTAGGTTTCATCTCATCTAAATTGCTATCATGGTGTATTACCTTCCTCTGGTAGTAAGTAATAGAATTATTTTGATGCAGTACTCAAAATTTGTGAAGCCTGCTTTTGATGACTTCATACTCCCAACAAAGAAGTATGCTGACATCATCATTCCTCGTGGGGGAGATAATCATGTAGCCATTGATTTGATTGTGCAACATATTTGTACGAAGCTTGGCCAACATGACATGTGTAAAATATATCCCAACTTATATGTCATTCAATCAACTTTTCAGGTTGGGCTTCTTACACTCTAATCTAACCTGGCAAAGGGATATGAATTCTAATGGAGATCTAATTAATCTTGATTAAGAAGAACATATTACCAGCTTTTCTGGCTCTGTGTACTGTACTGTATTTTGCTTATTCTCATCCAACAATCATTACTTGTCTCATGCAGATACGTGGTATGCATACCCTAATACGTGATTCCCAGACAACAAAACATGACTTTGTTTTTTATGCTGACAGATTGATTCGTTTGGTGGGTTTATGTTTTCTTAATGAGTTTGTTTAGTATGTTTCTTTCTTGAGAGTGGGATATAGTGGCCTTTTCTTTTATTCAGTTTGTTCACTTGTCCAATCTCTTTCATTTACCAGGTTGTTGAACATGGTCTGGGACATCTACCATTTACAGAAAAGCAGGTGACCACTCCCACTGGTAAGCTGATGTTTCTCAATGTTCTGAGAATCTTTAGGCTATCCAGTTCTTGATTTCTAGTTCACTCTTACCTGGTATTTATTTTGTCAATGAGAGATGAAATCTTGGAGAAGTATTTGATGTTTTTTTCTACAAATAAAAAGGTTTATACTCTCTCTTTACTAGATAGCTATAACATGGATGATGTGCATGTTGGCACCCTGGTAACAGAACATATCTTACTTGTGATGGTACGTTTATAGCTGCAAGATTAGGCATATGGCTTAATTCTACTCAGTTCATACTTTTAAGTGATGGGTCCATATTTCTCTTGTTTGAGCTTGTTTTTTAATTTTGTAAATTAAACTGCTTGGATCATGGTTTTCACTACATTTTTTTCCTGTGTGATGCAGGGTCTGTTTACACTGGTGTGGATTTTTGTAAGCGGTTATGTGGTGTCTCCATTATTAGGAGGTTCTCATACGATCTCAATTCTTGAAGCAATGGACTGATATGTTCCATTATCTGTTTAACATTTTGATTTACTTGCATGTTTTATTCCCCTGCATCTTCTATCGCAAGCTGCACATGAGATCGAATACCATGGGCAATGGCAATAAGTCAGCTATATAACATTGATCTTTCTTTCTGTATGATTGATACCAACTGCAGTTATAGTGAAGTTCCTCTCCTGATAATATTATGCAAGAGTACTATGAAACCAACAATAAGCCAGGTTGTGTTAATTTCTAAAGCTCAATGTGGTGGTCACATGAATGGTAGCATCATGATTGATTGATTGTTCTAGTTTCTTGGTTAGAGGAAGAGAATTAGGAGCGGAATTGGAATCTGTAGCCACTATAACAATCATTTCTTATTTTTTACTTTTTTATGAACTTCTCCTGCATCTTTCCCAGTGGCATGAAAAACAACCACTTATCTCTCTTATATTGACACCAGTGGCGAGAGTATGGAGAATGCTCTACGAGCATGTTGTAAAGGCATCAAGATTGGGAAGATTCTTATTCATAGGGAAGGTGACAATGGTCAGCAGGTTTGTGAAGGCTCTTCTCTTTGTTTTCAAGCGTGTCTTGAGTTGATATCTGTGTGTGTCATACAATCTCTGAGTTCTGACTATTCTTAACGATTTAATGATTTGGCAGCTTATCTATGAAAAGTTACCACAAGATATCTCGGATAGACATGTGTTGCTATTGGATCCCATTCTAGGGACAGGTTGGATTGTTTCCTCTATAGATTTTTGTTTTGGAATACATTAGTAATAATAAAAAATTTACTGCATTCAAGGACTCACAAAATCTTGCGGTTTTGTATATTTATTTTAACTTGATGGAGAAGCACTTACTCCCTTGAACTTGGCTACAACTTATCCCCCATCATTCTCTACTGGCATACAGCATAAAAGATAGTAGCTTCTATATTCAATTCAAGTTTGAATCTGAATATTATAGCAAATTACCTGACTGAATATATGACTTGCACTGCTTATTGGTATTAACATGACTTTCTACCTTTTGTTCAGGCAATTCAGCTGTTCAGGCCATTTCTTTACTTATTAGCAAGGGTGTGCCAGAATCCAATATCATTTTTCTTAATCTCATATCTGTAAGCGAGATCGAATTTTTGTTTTCATCTTTACGTGACTCATCAGTAGACATTAATTTTGGACTTCCAGTTCTCTGCTTACAAATATGATGTTTATTTCCACCAGGCACCCCAGGGAGTGCATGTGGTCTGCAAAAGATTCCCAAGAATAAAGATTGTAACGTCTGAGATTGAAACTGGCTTGAATGAAGATTTCCGTGTCATACCTGGCATGGGTGAGTTTGGAGATAGATATTTTGGCACAGACGACGACGACGAACTAGTGGTGGCCCATACACAACAGAGATATTAAGGGCTGCGCTGATTAATCAGCAGAGAGCGAGCAGCCGAACCTGCCGGACTCTTTATGTGCTGAGTTGTGCGCTTTCAGTTTTGAACAAATTTTGACTCAAATCAAACCTCTAGTTTCTTCCTTCCATTTCTATATGTTTATTTTTTAAAAAACAAAACTGAGTCACAGAGGAGGTGCTTGATTCTCTGTCACCACCTTAGTTCTATGTGCAGAGGGTTTCTCCAAGGAAAAAAAAAGTGCAATAAATCCACATCCAAAAAGTTACTCAGTTTGCATGGCTCAGAGGAAAGTGATTGGTGATTAGAGGCACCTACTTGGAACTTGATGGTGACAGCCTCCCCATTGATCTATGTATCTGTGAACCCAGATATTTTATCTCATATATGGTGATAAAATTTTATGGTGAACCTTTATTTTGGTTCAGCTAGGGTTTGAATATCCTATCTCGATTCTTTGTTGTTATTGTGGTTTGCAGATTTTCTCTCCCAGGCTGCATTTTTCCTTTTGTTTCTTCCCCTCTACTATAGTAGGGCATTTATCAAAAAATGAAGTTGAAATGAATTAGAAGGGACATTGACATTAATGGTTAAAAATTATTGGTTGAGACAAAGATGTTAGCATCTACCTCTTCAAATTTTGGAGGGAGCAAGCTGCAGATGAGGGAGGAGCTTTTACACATGATACTTTAGGGTGCCCAAGCTAAGATATAATAATAAGAAATGCCACTTGGCAGAGACTATGATCACCCATTGCTTTATCCAAGCATGATAATCTGTGTTGGGCCAATCTTTTGACACGCGTTGAGATTTGTGGGGTGGATTTCTTTTGGTATATTCTATTGAAGATGATCTATATAGAGAGGTGCTTGTGAAAGCTTGTTTTTGCATTTTTCTCTATTCGTCATTCTTTATCCAATATCCATCCTTGAAAAAGCTTTAGCATGTCGGCCTTTGTTGGAAAGTATGCAGGTATTACACCTCTCTCCCTCTCCCTCTCTTTTCTATGGCCTACCTTTTGAACTCCGTGAAGCTTATGTCGAGCACACAAGCTCACTTCAAGGCAACATTTTGACTACGAATTCATCACCACTGAAAGCTGGAGGCACTACAGCAGATAATTTCCTTCTCCTTTGCAGCTATGGATATATGCATATCCATGTTCTTTTGTTGGTTACAGAAGAGAGGCTCGAACGCGAAATCACTTCAGGAATGTGGGATATATATGGATGTGGTTGAGCTACTAGTTCAGTGGCGAATATATATCCAGTTTAACTTAATTGCCTTTGTTGTAGACTTTCATATGCAAATGATTGAAAATTCACCTCTTGCAACACAAAATCATCTAGTTTTGTGAGTATGGGGCAATGAGTCATAGTGTATGGTTTGACAGATTCCCTACTCTAAATGCATGCGTACACATTTATTGAAGCTTCAAATGCTAATGTATTGGTTATCTACTCAAGCGTTATATAGCTTCTAAGGTGGTTGGTTTTTTCCATTGTTTACTCCAGATGAGCTGATCAAGACTGCCAAGTACATTGCCACACCAGGGAAGGGCATTTTGGCTGCAGATGAGAGCACAGGCACCATTGGCAAGCGTTTATCAAGCATAAATGTTGAGAATATCGAGTCCAACCGCCAAGCCCTGCGTGAACTCCTATTCAAATCCGGCAAAGCCCTACCTTACCTCTCTGGTGTCATCCTCTTTGAAGAAACCCTCTACCAGAAATCCTCTGATGGGAAACCATTTGTTGAAGTCCTCCAAGAAAACAATGTCATTCCTGGAATCAAAGTTGACAAGGGTGTAGTTGAATTAGCCGGGACTAATGGTGAAACTACAACCCAAGGTTTTGATTCACTCGGAGCACGCTGCCAGCAATACTACAAGGCCGGTGCGCGATTCGCGAAGTGGCGTGCTGTCCTCAAGATTGGCCCAACTGAGCCATCTGAATTGTCTATCCAGCAGAATGCACAAGGGTTGGCTCGTTACGCTATCATTTGCCAGGAGAATGGTCTGGTGCCTATTGTGGAGCCTGAGATTCTGACTGATGGGGCTCATGACATAAAGAAATGTGCTGCTGCAACTGAGACTGTGCTTGCAGCTGTTTACAAGGCATTGAATGATCACCATGTTCTTCTCGAAGGCACACTCCTCAAGCCTAACATGGTGACTCCAGGCTCTGATAGCCCAAAGGTATGATCAAAATACCAACATCACTGCTTAACCTAATTCAGCTTGTCATACTTGTCTTCGATTGTTGATTAATCTTCAAAGGGTTTGATTCTTAAAGGTAACACCTGAGGTGATTGCTGAATTCACAGTGACCGCGCTACGCAGAACCGTTCCACCAGCTGTACCAGGCATTGTGTTCTTGTCTGGCGGGCAAAGCGAGGAGGAAGCAACACTGAACCTCAATGCAATGAATAAGCTTGAGGTGTTGAAACCATGGACTCTATCATTCTCTTTCGGCCGAGCATTGCAAAAAAGCACACTCAAAACATGGGCTGGAAAGAAGGAGAACGTTGAGAAAGCTCAAGAGGTATTCCTGGTTAGGTGCAAGGGGAATTCAGATGCAACTCTAGGCAAGTATGCTGGAGGAGGTACTGGTGGGTTGGCTTCAGAGAGCTTGTTTGAGAAGGGGTACAAGTACTAGGCTTCTCCTTGTTTATGGGGCTGGTGATTTCATGCATGTAATGTATAACTAATTGTATTCTCCCTCCTTACATTGCTAATTAATCAATTGCTTTTGGTATATATTTCTTAGAGATAAATTGTTAACGAGTACAAGGGTTGAAGGATTTTGTCATTTCTTCTAGCAAAATGCTCAAAGATACATAATTACGAGGAATTTAGATTTCAGATTTCATATAGAAGAGCCTTGGGCTTGCTTCGTTTACGATAGATTGATGGTCTTTATGATGATGTAATGGGCCTATGGTCTACGTTCACCTGCAGAAACAAGTTTTTGCATGGCACAGGAGATTATTTGATGATTAAATTAGTAAATTTGGAGGATAAAAAAAGGTCTATAGAGTATCTGCGATGTGATGTAGAAGAAGAAATGAAGTGTAGAGATATATAGGTTTGATAAGAGAGAATGTTTTGCGATGATCGGATATTATCGAGGAGTATTTATACTTCAACCAACTTGCATGGCAGTGAAGGCATAAATGACAAAATATTATCAGACCTCGTAGAAGGATAATGAAAAATCTATAACTCTTGGGTGCTTGCAGAATGACAAAATATTATCATTTTTAAGTGTTCCCCCATGCAACAGAATCACGTACTGGTGCAGGATCAAGTGGATTTTATTGGAGTAGGGCTAGTCTTTCCCGGTTCGTTAATGATAAATCTGGGCTTTCTCGGAGCACAGAAGTCACTTTTATGGACAAGGAGATGTATGAGGCCTTCGATCTCTTATAAGCTGTTTGGTTTGAGCTCGAAATAAGAGAAACCTTACTCATTCTTGTGGAGCATTCGGAGAAGAGATATGATCGGATGATAGATAGCTCGAAGTACTTTTCCAGCCTATGTTATTCTCTAAAT
>Ga0307515_10016450_pt1 | contig 13535 bp, 11 predicted proteins | sample 17_EM_MG_FD_194513 | JGI IMG/M metagenome (GOLD analysis project Ga0307515, IMG submission 194513) | Populus trichocarpa ectomycorrhiza microbial communities from riparian zone in the Pacific Northwest, United States - 17_EM | ecosystem: Host-associated > Plants > Roots > Unclassified | place...
GAGAGGCCTGGACGGGAGAGTGCAAGAGGTACTCCTATCGACGACCGTGATACACCCTCGAGAGCTGGCAACGGCTTGCAAATCAGAGGTATGGCTGGAAGACGGCAAGACCGTGGTGGCGGAAGTGCCCCGAATCGACCTCCTCCGCGCCCGAGAGGGGGGGGCCGTTCTGGGGGTGACAGGGGGTTATTGGACCGGATTGGTTCATAGGTTTGTCAACCGAAACCGTAGACTGAAGGACGCCAAGTTTGTGTTCGTTTCTCGTGCAGTGCGTATTGCTCAACTTACCATCCCTTCAGACAGACTGAGACTAATCACACCGACAGGCCCCTCCATTGTACGTGCTACCCGCTTGCGTATTATAGCCTAAACAAGCTAGTCGTCGAATCAATCACAAATCTCTTTTTTTGCTTGTTTCAATATCAATCGCCTTGACCCGTGTTGGCCCAGTTTATTAAGCCCCGACCTGTATGTTCGTGCTTGCTCCAGTTCTTGTTCCGCCTCCTGCCATGTCTACTTTGGTGTCATGTCCTACCATCTTGTTGAATGTCCTGCCTTGTCTTTCTTGCCATTTTCTCAAAAGGTATTCATGGAACAGTTTCTTTTCTCGTCTATTTCTGTCGCGTTGTTTTCTTGTTTTTTTGCCCTTCTCGGGTTGTATCCTGCACCCTAAACGGACAGATGGACGGACCCAACACAAGTCTTATGTAGCATTCACATTCTTAAGCTCTCTATGGCTTTCATTTACAATTACGGTCTCGTTTATATTGCATGCCTTGTCTCTCGGTTTCAGCAGGACATGGACAATGGACAGCCGCACCTAGGATTGTGTTCAGGCTATGTTTGACGCTGAGGTGGACTAAGACTCCTTGGACTCTAGTTGTCTAGTAGTGAATATAGCTTCGACTTCACATCTAAACCATCGCGAGCATCTTTGCCATGCCCGTTCTCCCACTATTCCGAGCCCCTATGAAGCCAATGATCACGCAGCTTAAGACGAATCCGGTGAATCTATCCAGGGGATGTGTCAAAACGCAAAGCGCGAGTATCGAAGTCGTCATGGCCGACATACCGAAAGAAAGCAATGCGTGATATGGAGCGTTCCTCAAGGACTGTACGTGACGACGCGAAGATAGAACGGAGGACTGCAGGGGTGACTGCTCGTTGCCGCTTTTGACCGTTCACAGTGCTCCCAGTTGTTGTCGTTGTCCCAGCATCACTCACAGGGCCTCTTCGTAATGTCGGTTGAGGTGTCTCTGACGATGACGAAGCCATTTTTTGAGCTGTCCTGCCGGCACGCCAAGAGGTGGCCGTCTGCAGCTTTGTCTTAAACCTTCCACCTGCCCCCCTCCACGAACACGTCATTTTCCCGGGGATTCAGAGATCCAGACTCCGAACGAAGCCCCGCATCTCGTCACTACGACGAAAGAATCTCGTCATGGAGACTGATTGAACTCGCAACAACCCTAATGTTCCCTCTTACCTTATGACGAAGAGTTCATGTGGTCCGCTTGGAGGCCATGACGTTGATGAACTGGCGCCTGTTGGATTGACCCCCGAGGTCGTAAAGCCCTCTGTGGAGCTCCACTCGTTACTATATAAGAATGGGACCTTCAGCCACTTTCCCATTATCTTTACGACTCAAACACAATCTCTTCCTATCACCATGACCTCTATCAACAATCCAAGCAAAGACGAAACCTACAAGCGTCAAGGTGACGATCCCTCCAACACTTCAAGGTTCCGTGAAACCGAACCCTTCCCAGGCCAATACAACCCTGATACCACTGGCGAGCGCGTTGCGTCTCACATCCCGGGCACCCACCCTCATACTGAGCGTACCGAGCTCCCGGGCCGCACGGCCAATGTCCTTGGGACCGCAGATTACGAGCACAAGCGCGAGCACCAGGGGCATGGTCTGACGAACCCCGCTGACGACGCCTATGCTGGTACTCATCACAATACTACCGCCGCTGAACCCTTCGACCGCCGTACCGGAAACGTCCCGTCGACGGGCGCAGTCGAAGGAACCGCTCCGATCCGCAATGAGCATGGCACGAAGACCGAGCCTCGCGTCAGCACCGGCGTCACCGCCACCGATAAGGTCCTTGGTATCGCTGAGAAGAGCCTCGGTAAGGTGATGAACAAACCCGCAATGGTGGAGAAGGGGATTGAGCGTCAGGTGAGTCCAAAACATATGCTATAAAACCAGGCACTAGTAGCTGACCATCTTTCCCGTAGACGATCGGCAAGGACCACAGTAACATCCCCGGCCACAAGTCGGAGGGCGTCCAGCATGGCCGCCAGTAGGCGGGTCTTTAAGCCGTGGTTTCAATGTAGTTCTATGAGGACTCCTGTATTCTTCATGTAGCCTCGTTAAACGAAAGGGAAGTCATAAAGTTTGCCTGCGTTCCAACTTCCAAGTGTTCCCAATAAGCATTAAAGCGTCCTTGCTGTCTCCAATGTTCACAATCTTGGTTGTTTCCGGTAGCATAGCTGAGGAGTTTGAGATCTCTCTGGGAACTTTGGGCCCCACACCCGAAATACGGCATGGCGCATTTCGACCACGTGAAGTAGAAGTAGAAACGAGTCGCGCGCTGTCACCATAATCAATAGAACATAAGCAATATGACTCATCAAAGGTTCACGATGCCCGGGCACAGTGGTTACGTGAGATTCCTGTCCTCTTGTCTTACAAATGGAAAGGCCAGCTTGATCAGCTCGTCTTCCCTGTTTCTCCTCCTGGTACTCTGTAAACCGATGGAGAAATACCATAGCATTACTGGCGCGACACTCGGGTACATGGGAGGCGCCGCACGCAACCAGGAGAGGAAGGACGAGCTACCCAATGCTGTCGATCTTTCCCACCACCTCTCGGAGGAATCCAAGAACCGCCAACCCTCTGCGCTCAAGACATTCTACCGATATTGGCGCAAACCTGGGGTGATTGGTCTAGCTGGAGGTATGGAATATTGTCGTTGGCAGCCAGTGTTGACCTGTTACGTAATTTTCCAGGCGTGCCACCAGCGGACTACTTCCCTTTCGATACGTTAGAGGCAGATACATTACCCTCTGATGAGTTTGCTGCTTCTCCAGAGGCAGCATTGAAGGCAGAGTCCCCAGGACCAATTTCATGGCTTTGGAATCTGCTCGGAACGAAAGGAAAACATCGTACAGAGCATATAAAAGTGACCAAATATGTTTCTGATCCATCCAAGGATGTCAATCTTGCTAGCACGCTTCAATATAGTACGTCACAACCCTTATCCCTTGGGTGCCAAAAATGCTCAAGCAAGCGGCACCATAGACTTGGCCAGGGCCGTTCCGCAACTACAAGAGTTTCTCGAGGACTACTCTACGCGTTTCTTTGACCCTGCATATGCTGACTTCGCTGTCCTTATACATGGTGGAAACACGGACGGTTGGAATCGCGTCTCATGCACTCTACTCAACAAAGGTGATGGAGTGCTGGTCGAGGAGTTTACCTATCCCGTTTGTTTATCCACTTCACTTCCACTCGGTGCCAATACGGTTGGTATCCCGATGGACAGCCATGGCATGCGCCCAGATGCACTGGAGGAAGCCCTTGCTAACTGGAATGAGGAGGAGAGGGGCTTCAAACGGTGAATCGATTGTTTGGCACCCTGCGCATAGGGCTCACCTTTTCGCAGCCCTCATTTGCTTTACACTGTCAGCGTCGGACAAAACCCATCCGGCTTGACGACCGGCGCCCAACGCAAGAAGGAGATTTATGAAATCTGCGTCAAGTACGATGTCATCATCTGCGAGGACGACCCGTATTTTATTCTCCAAGCGGGTGATTACATCCCCAAGAAGCAGCGCGAGGTAAACGCGCGTCACACGTCCACCTCCTTCGGATCAGCCACTGCCAATTCCGATGAGGAAATTCAGGAGTTCATCGACTCCCTGGTGCCCAGCTACCTCAAGTAAGTCATCCTCTTAAAGCTCTCGATGGTCGCTGAGGTCTCCCTCAGATTCGACTACCAAGGGCGTGTTATTCGCCTTGACACCTTCTCCAAGGTATTTTTTATGGGTTGTCACCTGAACTTCTCCGATCCTTACTTACAAACACCATCTAACCCAGACAATCGCCCCTGGTTCCCGTCTGGGCTGGTTTACTTGCTCCCCTCAGCTGGCAGAACGATTAGAACGTCAAGGGGAAGTTTCTACACAGCAGCCCTGTGGCTTTGCACAATCTATAATCACACAGCTGCTCACCAAGCAGTGGGGATTGGGCGGATACGTTCGTTGGTTGCGAGGCATCAGGACGAACTACACAACCCGCCGGGATGCCTTGTTGGACGCTTTCTTGGACAAGTTCGACATCACTTTGGCCTCCGGAAGCGGCTATCGTGAAGGCGCAGTCGTCTATGATGTCAGATTCAAGCAGTCAGGTGGACCAGCATTGACCACGGCAGAAAAGAAACTGCCCAAGGTCATGAGCTTTATCCCTCCTACAGGCGGGATGTTCTTGTGGCTCGAGGTCCGTGCTGGGCCGTGATCTTTGATACTGCCGTCTCATACCTTCGTAGGTTCACTTTGATGGTCTCCCTTCCTCTCGGCTGGAACCAGGAGAGAGCCATGAAACGTGTTTCTGGCGTGCCCTCGCGGACAACGACTTGCTCATTCTTCCAGGTTGGGTGTTCAACGGCGAGGCAGGTCACCCCCCGGTGGATTCGAACATCACTGGTCATTATCGAATCAGTTTCTCTGACGCTAGTGTACGTTCATTGCCCATTAAGTTGATCAATTTCTGACCATTCTACAGAATGAGGTGATGAAGACTGCAGTCGACATCCTTGCCAAGGTGCTGGAAGAGTATTTCAAACAGTGACCCATCTAGATTTGTCACGGCTTGGAGTCTTATGGATATTTTAAGGAACGGGACTGTGAAAATGCGAGAAACTATTTCCATTGCAGGTTCGTTGAGAACATGATACATCAATCGTGAAAGTAACAAATCGGCACGATCGGATTGTTGAGAAAAACCGACGCGCAAACACCAAAACGTAGCGATCCCCTTCTCATCTCCCACCGCACCCATCCGTAACAACGCCAGGTCTGAGATTTCGCTTTTCAAGAGAAAGCATCGGAATAAAAAGGAGCGTGAAAGCAAAAGTCGACACCACCGGCTCATCCTAAGGTTGAAGTATGTTGATGCCTCCCCATTAATAATGTCCATCGCATAGAGAGGGCAGCGCCACGTTGAGTAGCAGTGCATAATTCGAGGAGGCACACTTCACCAGGGTCGCTGTTGAAGCCTTAATTGGTTGGGTGCCTCATTGCGGGAACTCCTTGCGGGCCCACTTGGCCCCAGCGACAACGTTCGCAAGAGCAGCCTTGGTCTCCTTCCATTGACGAGTCTTGAGACCACAGTCAGGGTTGACAAACAACAGGTCGGGAGGCAAGATGCCGACTGTGGCCTGGATACGGTCCTTGATCTCCTGCTCGCTAGGGACACGGGGCGAGTGAATGTCGTAGACGCCTGGCCCGATCGAGTTGGAGTAGCCGAACTGCTGGAAGGCGTTTAAGACCTTGAGGTCTGACTTGGAGGCCTCGATGGAGATGACATCAGCGTCGAGGCGCTGGATCGAGGGGAAGATGTCGTTGAAGTCGGAGTAGCAGAAGTGCGAGTGGGTTTGAGTAGAGTCTTCAACACCAGCGGTGGAGAGACGGAATGAGTCGACCGCCCAGGTGAGGTAGCCGTCCCAATCGACGCGACGCAGAGGGAGGCCCTCACGAATGGCAGGTTCGTCCACTTGGATGGCGAAAATTCCAGCTTTTTCAAGGTCCACAACCTCATCACGGAGGGCGAGAGCGAGTTGTTTGGATTGGACCTCACGGGAGACGTCGACGCGGGGGAACGACCAATTAAGGATGGTGACGGGGCCAGTGAGCATACCCTTCATGGGGCGCTTAGTGACGCTCTGAGCGTAGCTGCTCCATTGGACGGTAATAGGCTTGGGCCGACTGACATCAGAGACGATGATCGGGGGACGAACGTAGCTTTAGGACTGAATCAGAGGCCAGAATGATCACCTGTAATTCAGGAGACTTACCGAGAACCATAGCTCTGGACCCAGCCATTCTGAGTGAAGACGAAGCCGTGGAGCTGTTCACCGAAGTATTGAACCATGTCATTGCGCTCAGGTTCACCGTGTACAAGCAAATCCAAGTCGAGGTCTTCCTGGATCTTGACATTTTCCTGGATCTCCTTCTTAATGAACTCCTCGTATTCGGCTGCAGTGATCTCGCCCTTGCCGAGCTTGGCACGAGCGGTTCGGATCTCCTTGGTCTGAGGGAAAGAGCCGATGGTAGTGGTGGGGAATTTGGGAAGGCTCAAACGCTTCTCCTGGGCTGCACGACGAGCAGGATAGGGGCTCTTGCGCGACAACATCGCTGGGGTGATCGCGGCAACACGTTTTCTCACGGCATCATCGGAGTTCTTCTCGAAGGCACGGCGCCTGGCAATCGACGCCTTGTTTTCCTCATAGGCAGCAGAGATCTTAGGGTCCTGCGAGTCTGAAAGGATAGCAGCAATGACGGCGATCTCGCCGGTCTTCTCAAGAGCGAAAGAGAACCAGTCTTTCTGCTCCTCTGTGAGCTTATTCTCCGATGCAAGCGTGACGGGGGTGTGGAGGAGGGAAGAAGAAGTGGCGGCAATCACACGGTCATGGCCCAGAGCCGCGATGGCCTTCCTTCCAAGCTCAACAACAGCGGCGAAGTCGGTTTTCCAAATATTACGGCCCGAGACCAGACCAAGGGAGAGAACCAAGTTGGTCGACTTGATGGCGGCGATAGTGGGCTCGAGTTGAGCGGGCTCACGGTTCAGGTCGACATGAAGACCAGCAACAGGAAGCTTCGCAACGAAGTTGAGGTTGGAGTCGAGGCGACTGAAGTAGGTGGTCAGGAGGAGCTTAGGCGCGTCCTTGACAAGGTCGGCGTAGGTTGACTCATATTGAGAAGCATACGGAGCTGCTTTATCGAGAATGAGAATTGGCTCGTCGATCTGGACCCACTCGGCGCCCGCAGCCTTTAGTTCAGAAAGGAGCTGCTTGTAGACGGGGATGAGCTTGGGAAGGAGGGAGACAGGTTCGAAGTTCGCTGCGGCCTCCCTTCCAGGCTTGCCGAGGAGAAGGTAAGAGAGGGGACCGAGAAGGACGGGCCGGGTCTCGATTCCAAGGGCCTTTGCTTCATTGTACTCGGCGAGGGGCTTGTTGTAAAGGAGCTTGAGATCGGTTTTCTCAGAGAACTCGGGTACGACGTAGTGGTAGTTGGAGTCGAACCTGTGCAATCATGGTAAGAATACTCCGGGGCAAATACGGGAGAGCGAACATACCACTTCAGCATCTCGGACGCGGGGACATCAACACCATCAGCTTGGCGGCCACGGCCCATAGCGAAGAATGTGTCGAGATCAGAGATGCCAAGGCCCTGGTAGCGGGGGGGGATGGCGTTGAAGGCAGCAGAGTGATCGAGGACATGGTCGTAGAGAGTGAACTCGCCACTGGTCAGAGATAGATCCATAAGCTATTCGGGTTGCGTCTTGAAAACCTAAGCTCACCTGGGGATGTAGTCAACACCCTTTTCTTTGATCGAGGTCCAGTTGAGCTTGCGAGTGTCTGCGGCGACCTTCTGGAGCTCCTCTGCAGTAATCTTGGAAGCCCAGTACGCCTCGACGGCCTTTTTGATCTCGCGGTTTTTGCCTGCGATAAATAGGACGACGATCAGTATGGGGCGACTTTTTTGATGATCGAGGGAGGAGCACGAACCGATACGAGGGAACCCGAGGACAGCAGACTTGCACATTCTGAGTGGTCTTACGAGGAATATACCGAGGGGAAGGAAGATGGCAGTGGTCGAAACCAAGGTGGATCGGTGTTCTGCCCCGATTTTTATGTGGGGTGAGAATTGCGCTATCCCAAGGCACACGTTGCACACCAAACTGCACGTTCTCTCGGGTTCCCTGTCGGGTTCTGAGTCGGTCTTAGTCGAAGCTTCGACTGCGGTGAACAGTCGCCATCGATAGTGGCCCCAACTTAAAGCGTACAACACACTCGAGCAGGCCACAGAATGCTTCTGAGCCCCAGAACCTGAAAGCCTCGTTGCTTAGGGTAGGTTCCACCACTCCACTCCGTATCACTCGAGGCTATCAGATTCGGATTCCATCCACATGCACTAGGTGTAAATGGCTACACCAAAAAAGGGTAGAGATTCAAGTTTTATGGAACAAGGATGTGTCTGAGACGTGAGAATTGCGTAACAAACGGCGATCTGAAGGAGGAAAACGTCAATCAGTCTGCGAGTGAAGGAGGCTAGCCGAGGAACGGTGTGTACGTACGATTGTAACGATGGGGCACAGACGTTTAATAGGGCTTTGCGGGTAATTGAGTTGGCAGTACCCCAAACCGCTGCTTGATTTTGATACGGTATTTTGAGAATTTATCATCGGGCGAAAATCGTGCTGTACAGTGCCAGAAAATTATATAAAGAATATTGAAGAGATGTATGCGAGAATGTACTGTTCCGTACTAACTAACCTGGGTGAGCCGATTTGGTCATTTTGCCCTCTGAGTTTGCTTTCTACCCGCCAAGAGAATGTTAGAGAGTGAAACTGATCCAAAATGACACACACAGTACCTTCAAAGTATACACTCGGTTACCCTGCTCGTCTAATGTGTACATCAAATGCATTTTGGAGGACAGACTTCCGCTTGCTTTGTCGAAGCACTTCCACCCTGACGTGAGTTTGACTCCTTAATTGCGACCGGAACTCATCAGTCAATGTGTTCCAAGTCATCAAAGAATTTCGTCGTCGTTGCTCTCCGTTTGAAGTATAATTGGTTCTTTCGGTTACTACCTTCAGTTGTCGAATGGACGTCTGTCCTGTTCTGGAGTACCAACTGAAAGGACTATACAACGAATCCATGCTGCCCCACTCCCGGCTTGTTTATTTTCTCTTCTCAGCCCCAAATGCGTTGGCTCCCATATTCCGGATGTCCGACAACGCCCGGTTGGCAGGACTCGACAGTCTCGGTACATGGGTCTGAATACAGCTCTCCATATAAGGGCGTGACAGTTTGACGAGACCCACTCGCACAACCACCACTTTCCGCGTCCACTTGTCTTACAATGGCCCTGAGCAACACCATCTCTCGTCATTTGGGAAAAGATGGACCCGTTGGTACGTCTGAGGAAGTACTCTTGTCACTACCTTCTCCTCAGTACCTGCCTTGGGTTGCGGAACGATACTATCTGACAAGGAAACCCATGCGCGAACTAGACTAGTAAGTACCCCAGTTTATAACTTCGTAATATTGTAGGCCTCATCGCGATTGTGGCTGAAAGTCCTCTTGGTCGTGGGTTCTTGACGGGCGCGTACAAGAATCGAGGCGGGAGATTTCAGGAGATGGAATCCTCGTTTCCAGGGCCAGCCGTTCAGAGCAAACCTCAAGCCCGTGTACGCTTTCATGTGAGTCGCTTGCGGTTGTGATGGTATTTAAAACTGAGCAGGCTCCAGGGAACTCGCAAACAAGAAGGGGCGCACACCAGGGCAGCTGACAATTGCCTTGCAATCCTCGGAACAAAGAAGGATTAATACCTAAGGGCGAATACGAGCGCACATGACGTTCAACTCACAACAGAGGAATTGGAAGCCACCAGCGAGATCACTCAGAGGATTAGAGCTCCAGGAGCTCGGTGAGTACTCTCTCGACTGTGTTCAGATCGTCAGGGCTAATAAGAGTCCAGCTATGGTCATGATTCGGGTGTCACGTTCTGATCTGCATCGTCTGCAAGTGCTAGGGTGAAAGGGAACGTAAAGGGAAGTAGAGTTGATGGCTGTGTCGTGGGACATTGGAGTGGAGTAGATTGCGGTGGGAGAGGCTTACGAGGTACAGGACTAGGCATATCCGCAGTGGAGGGTTGGGGATACTCGATCTGTCGTTGTTTCTTTGTCCTCATTTGATAACAGCGAGGCGGCCGCACAGTCCAAAGAGGCACGTCTTCGTTCACCTTTGATCCACCCTCACTGATCCCACGTTCCAAGCGGCCCTTGCACCCTCTCCCCTCTCCCCATTCCCAACTCTAAGTCTTTCAAGGCAAACCAACATGGCCACTCAAGCACCCAAGGCAATCCACTTGTGAGCACCCAGACAGCTAGCGCAGCATTGTTGTCTGACCACCGAAAAGCTTACATTTAGATCGTGCGGCGCTTCACTCCGATTTAGGTCACACCGCTGATTTTGTGCGTCATACAGAAATCACTCTGCAAGATGGCCAAAATTCGGAGTATCACCTGGTTTTGTTTGTGGGGAATCGGAAGGTAGAATTACAGAAGAATGCTACCCAGACCTGGACACCAATCCAACTCGTGTACGCCCCTTGTTCTCGCTATATATACCCACTGAGGGCTCCGTGTTCGTAGAGATATTTCTCCGACATCCAAAATGCGCGTGAAGATCCAAAGGGTCACAATGTTTCTATTTAAGGAAAAGAAGACACAGGCGAACGAAGAGATCGACCTACAAGGGCTCTCCGATGAGTATTGGGATACCACAAAGCATGAGGTTATTATGCAGAGTCAGTCGTGACGACCGATTAATCCGTTCATGTCTAACAGAAGGGCAGAGGACGTTGCCATTGGAAAGACTCATGTCTCTCTAGAATTACGCTTCTCTGCCGGTGCTACCGTTCGTCACTTTACCACAAAGCGCCTCAGCCAGCTAACAAAGTCTGCATAGGCGGAATCTCTGCGCGACTCGCTCCAAGAACTTGAAGGATTGATGGAGAGATACAAGCCACTGATGAGTAAATCGATGGAGAGGACTTTGGGAAAAGGGATTCCACTTGGCGCTGTATTTGCCCAGGTCAGCTCTGCCGTTTGGAAACCAGCAGGACGTTGACACCTCTTAGTGGGACCCGATCGCAAAGGCTGTCCTTGGTGTTGCCAAAGTCACATTTGAGGTTCGTGCTCTCTACTGGCGTATCAAAACCAGAGGTAACGCTTGATCGTTCAGATCTTGAAGGAACAAAACAAATACGATCAAATGCCATCGAGCCTGTTGGATCAGTTGCAGCGCGTCTCGCCTTTAGCAGGCAAGGTCGCAGACGAAATCGTCAGCGAGGAGACAGATATCTTGGATAAAATAATGCCGCGAATATTCGAAGTAATGCAAACGATCGCCAAATTTTTATGCCAGTACGTCAGGCGCGGGCGATTCAGTAGGTGTCTCTTTGCTGGATCCCGCAAATGCTGATGATCGCAGAGCGAACAGGAGATGCGCTGATTGATTCGAAGGACAAAGAAATGATGGAAAAATTGGGTGAAGAGTTAGCTAACGTCATTGAAGACTTCCTGCGTGCAGTCGATGTCGAGGCCCTGCGCCTAGCCAAAAGGATTGGTAAGCACACGTTATCTCAATATTGCGTGAGCCCATTCTCAGTAGCTTTGTATAGAGCAAGAGCTCCTGCTCAGGCGCCTTAAACCTATCGAGGTCGGCTATCACCAGGACTTCTGCTGTATGGAAGGCACCCGCATATCTCGGCTTAGAGAAATCGTAGACTGGGTGGCCAATAAACCAGAGGAGAAAGATCTTCTCCAGAGCAATACTTACTGGATCTACGGCTTGCCCGGAATCGGCAAAACATCGTTAGCCCATTCGATCTGTGCGAGCCTCCACGATCAAAAGAGGCTTGCTGGGGCCTTTTTCTGCAGGAGGGATGATCCGAAGTTGAGCGAGCCCAGAAACATAGTCCCAACTCTCATCCACAAACTCGCGGAAATCTTCCCCCCTTTTCGATCCATTGTGGCAAATTGTCTTCGCAACGACCCAAACTTAACACCAGAGTCAATGAAGGACCCACTCTTCCCTGACTTGCTCGATAAACTTCCTAAACGCCCAAACGATTTCCTCGTCTTTGTCATTGACGCATTTGACGAATGCGGCGACGATCGTAGTCGCCTACGAGTCCTGAAGATTCTGGCAGGCGCGGCTACACGTGCTTCATGGCTGAAAATTATCATCACCAGCAGACCCGAAGCCGATATCCGACAGTTCTTTGATGGACTCACCCAGTCGTCGTACTTGGGATATGATTTGGCTACAGATCAAGAAGCCAGCAGTGATCTGCGAAGCTTCGCTCGAAGCGAATTCGAACCGGTTGCCCGAAAATGGTATCTCCCCACGCCTTGGCCAGAAGAATCGCTCTTGGACAGAATTATCTCTCGAGCGAATGGACTCTTCATCTTCATCAGGACCCTTGTTCTTGCCCTTGAGCATTGTGCGAACCCCACAGAGCTTTTGAAGGCCACCTCCGAAGAAGTTGGTGCTGGGTTGAAACCTCTATACGGGCTCTACTCAAATATCCTTAATTCACGAATAGTACATAGCAAGGCCGAGTTTCAGCGGGTCATTGGAGTCGTTCTATCAGCTGCTCCATACCGCGTTCTGTGCGAGGAGACAATTGCAGAGCTGGCAGGAGTGGAACTCAACCTCGTCAAAAAGTGGGTGGATGATCTCAGCTCTTTGCTTTATCGAGATGAAGGCACCAATGGGGGGATTCGTGTCCGGCATTTGTCGATTTCAGACTTCCTTGTCAGCGATGACTGCCCCTGCGACTATCGAATGAACCCCCGAGACGCAAATGTGCAGCTGGGAATTGCTTGCCTCAAAACGATGGTTCGCCAACTCCGTTTCAATATCTGCGGGCTCGAAGATTCCCGACTCGCTAATGCGGACATCAAAGATCTCCCATCCCGAATCATAAGGAACATTTCCGACTGCTTGCAATATAGTTCTCTTTATTGGTCAAATCATCTTTGTGTTGCTCCCGACAATGACCCGCGGGTGTGGGATAGCTTGGAAGAATTTTTTGAAGGATTGTTCCCGTTGTTTTGGATTGAAGTATTGAGCATTTTGGGAGTGGTTCCGATGGGTGCTCCGAGCATTCGAAGCGTGATATCCTGGGCCAAGGTGGGTCCAGCTCCAGCTTATATCTTGAGTAATACTGATCGGCAGTAGAATGGAAATCCGACCCTTCTTGAGAGAATTCAGGACGTTTGCCGTTTCATCATCGCCTTTCGCACCCCCATCTCTATCAGCGCTCCGCACACTTATCTTTCGACCCAACCCTTCTTGCCCTTGCACTCGACTTTATCAAAGACCTTCAGCACGGGGTTTACTAAGGCCATCAAGATGGTGAAAGGGATATTGCCGTCATGGCCAGCACCCCCATCGTCATGGATTGGGCATGCAGGCGGTATTACTTGCATGATGTATTCCCCCGATGGGCGGCAGATCATTTCCGGATCCCACGACATGACCATTAGGATCTGGGATGCTGAGACTGGTGCCATATGTGGTGAGCCCCTTAAGGGGCATATCGACGTGGTGTCGTCAGTTGCCTACTCTTCGGATGGCCAACGCATCATCTCTGGATCGTGGGATAAGACGATTCGAATCTGGGATGCAGAGACTGGTGCTGCAGTCGGCAAACCTCTGGAGGGGCATAGC
>Ga0307515_10016451_pt1 | contig 13535 bp, 14 predicted proteins | sample 17_EM_MG_FD_194513 | JGI IMG/M metagenome (GOLD analysis project Ga0307515, IMG submission 194513) | Populus trichocarpa ectomycorrhiza microbial communities from riparian zone in the Pacific Northwest, United States - 17_EM | ecosystem: Host-associated > Plants > Roots > Unclassified | place...
TTGTTTTTAAAGAAGAAATAAAAATTTAATAATCAAGGTTAAATCTTGATTAATTTAATAATCTAATAAAAAATAAGGTAAAAACAACAATAAAAAAAATTATCTCTAACAAAGCTGGACTAACACGTGAAATTCATGATCTGGATGTAAGGCAAACGACAGTGTGATTGCGGTTGCTTTATAAAGTGTTTTTCACTCGAAAATATATCAAAATAATATTATTTTTAAAAAAAAAAAATATTTTTGATATCAGCACATCAAAATGATTTAAAAACACCAAAAAAATATTAATTTGAAATAAAGAAAAAAATAAAAAAAATTAAATTTTTTAAAAAACGCTTTTGAAACGCAAAAACAAACAGGGCTAAGTCAGGCCAAGTGCCTGGCCCATCAAGAAATGGCTCGTGCACAGGCCATTTATTTTTTTAGGTTAATAAGCAAATGACATGTCATCCGCCTCATTTTTTTTTGAAAAAGATAAATAACACTTCATCTAGATTCCCATATTTCAGCTATTATGGTGGCTATAAAAACAGAGTTCATGTTTTCTTCATTCAAAAATTCATTTTCAACTCATTTTTTACTTAAAAAAACCTAGAAAACACTATAAGAAACTTGTTAAACCAATACCTCAAAAATGCAAAAACAAAAAAAGAAACACCTTAGAACTTGAAATCAACATAAAACTAAAAAAAAATTCTTAGCTCGTATATAGTTTTTTAGGTATTTTTAAAATAAAAATAAATTGATCTATCTTTTTTTTTTTTCTAGTTTAGTTGAAGAGTTAGAAAATTTATAAATTTGCAGGCAGTAAGTTATTTTTAGAATAATAATTTTTTTTAAATAGTTTTTAAAAATAAGTTTTGTAATTGTGGATGCATGGCTTTGCATGAACGGAAGTGCCAAAACTAATTGAAGATTATTAAACCATGATTTTAAAAACTATATATGCACTAAAGTATTATATTTGGATGTATTTTAAAAATATATTTGACATGAAAAAATATTAAATTAATATTTTTTAAATATTTTTAAGTATTTTTAAGTGAAAAATAAATTATACCATAATACTAAATACACATTATAAATCTTGGTGTGTCTATATATATACCATTTCTTGACACTAAGCCTCTCAAAAAATTACAAACCCCATCAATTCTTCAACTGAAAGGACAGAGAAGAAACTCACGTTGTTGTCTCTACTGTCTCCTCCATAAACGCTTTAAGGTAGAGAAGACAGAGAAACCAACTGACCAAAGTGCTTCGGGTACAAAGTTCATATCTGTCTGGTTTTTCTTGCATGAAACTTGAAGAAAAATTCAAAAGTTGCTCTTGCTTCTTCATGTTTGAATGATAGTAGCAACATTTTGATAAAGAAACTAAAAAAATGGATGGTGCTGGTGATATATACAGAGTAAGTAGTGCACGTTTAAGCACTTCTTCTAATAAATGGAGGAATAGTATCCCTGAAGTTTTTTCAAGGTCTTCTCGTGATGAAGATGATGAAGAAGCTCTAAAATGGGCTGCTTTAGAGAAACTCCCTACTTATTTACGTTTGACAAGAGGTATTTTAACTGAAGAAGAAGGTAAAGCAAGAGAGATTGATATTATGAACCTTGGTTTAGTAGAGAAAAGGGATTTGTTAGAGAGGCTTGTTAAGATTGCTGAAGAAGATAATGAGAGGTTCTTGTTGAAGCTCAAAGAAAGGATTGACAGGTATTGGTTCTTCAAACTTCAATTTCATCTCAGTTTCTGAAGATTTTCTTTTCTTTTTTTGATCAATTTGGCCTTTTTCTTCAGAGTTGAACTGGAAATTCCAACAATTGAAGTCAGGTTCGAACATTTGAATGTTGAGGCAGAAGCTTATGTAGGAGGTAGAGCGTTGCCTACAATATTAAACTTCTCTGCTAACATGTTAGAGGTACAAAAGTTACAGAAATCATACTAGCTTGCTTATCTATTTTACTTGACCAAAATTTGTTATCTGTGAATTGAACTCATTGGTTGCTCTGTATTCTTCCTCTCTTCAAAGGGGTTCTTGAGTTTTCTTCACTTACTTCCAAGTAGAAAGCAGCCATTTCCCATTCTTCGTGATGTCAGTGGAATCATCAAGCCTCGTAGGTCAGTAAAACATTAAGTTAGCAGTGTTTTTATACAGCAAATTCTGCAAAATGGTTGGTTCCTCACATTAGTTCATTCAAATCTTGCAGAATGACACTGCTTTTAGGCCCTCCAAGCTCAGGCAAGACCACTTTACTAATGGCTTTGGCTGGAAAACTTGGTAAAGATTTGCAGGTAAGGAGATAGGGATTTTCGTATTTGTTTTCAAGAAATTATTTTGCCTTGTATATGACCTGACCTTGATATTTGTGAAATTTCAGTGTTCAGGAAGTGTTACTTACAATGGACATGGGATGGAAGAGTTTGTACCACAGAGGACATCAGCTTACATTAGTCAATTTGATCTTCATATAGGAGAAATGACTGTGAGAGAAACACTGTCTTTCTCTGCGAGATGTCAGGGTGTCGGACCGCGTTACGGTCAGTGATGCACCATTGTTTCAACACATCAGTTGTTTGATTAATAAAGGGTTTGAAATTAATTTACTGCGGGATTCTGAAATTGTGTAGAGATGTTAACTGAATTATCAAGAAGGGAGAAAGAAGCAAATATAAAACCAGATCCTGACCTTGATATTTACATGAAGGTGAGGAAGGATGGCGATAGAATTGAGTCCATAATCATAGTGAGAATAGAGTTTTCACCGTTAAAATATGCTCTAAATATTTGGATTCTGCAGGCAGCAGCACTAGAAGGGCAAGAGACTAGTGTGACAACATATTATATTCTCAAGGTACTTGCTGCAAATCTAATTAGGTCAGTGAGTTGCAGGATTACAAATATGGATATAACTAATCTTTCGGCTTTTACAAATTCACAGATTACAGGACTTGATATATGTGCTGATACCATGGTGGGCGATGAAATGATACGAGGCATCTCCGGTGGACAAAAGAAGCGACTCACTACAGGTAAAACATTAGGCAATTTTTTTTGGTATTGTTGGCAATAGTCTTTATGAGCATAAGCCATACCTGAGTATCTTCTGGTCTATGTGATGTAGGTGAGATGTTAGTTGGACCAGCAAGAGCACTTTTCATGGACGAGATATCAACTGGTTTGGACAGTTCAACAACATTCCAAATAGTGAACTCACTCAGGCAAACAACACACATCCTCAATGGAACTACTCTCATCTCTCTACTTCAACCAGCACCAGAAACCTATGATCTTTTCGATGACGTAATTCTTCTGTCAGATGGACTAATTGTGTACCAAGGTCCACGTGAAAATGTTCTTGAATTCTTTGAATCATTGGGTTTTAAATGTCCGGAGAGGAAAGGAGTTGCTGACTTCTTACAAGAAGTAATACTAGCTATAACTTCAAATATTATGTTTCCCTTGCCGATCTTTGAGCAGCTTTGAGCTTGTTTATCAACCTTTTCTGGTGAAATGGAACAGGTGACATCAAGGAAAGATCAAGAGCAGTACTGGGCAAGTAGAGATCAGCCTTACAGCTTTGTTTCAGCCAAGGAGTTTTCTGAAGCATTCCAATCATTTCATATTGGTCGAAAACTAGGTGATGAACTTGCTATACCATTTGACAAGTCCAAAAGCCACCCTTCTGCTCTATCAACTGAGAAATATGGTGTCAGCAAGAAGGAACTCTTGAAAGCTTGCATTTCAAGAGAATTTTTGCTCATGAAAAGGAACTCATTTGTCTACATTTTCAAATTCACACAAGTGAGCATTCTTCTTCTTGTTTTCTGAAATTATAGCCATATTCTGTGTTCTCAAGGATCTGCATATATTCAAAAACTAGAATAAACTTTGAGCTCTTCACTGTTGTGACAATAATAAGTTCTTCCTTCATTTTCAGCTTATTCTTTTAGCTTCCATAGCAATGACAGTATTTCTAAGAACGGAGATGCACCGCAACACAATAACGGATGGTGGGATTTATATCGGTGCTCTTTTCTTTGCTATCATTGTCATTATGTTCAATGGCTTTTCAGAGCTTGTCATGACCATCATGAAGCTTCCTGTTTTTTACAAGCAAAGAGACCTTCTCTTCTATCCTCCATGGGCATATGCCATACCTACATGGATTCTCAAGATCCCAATCACCTTTGTAGAAGTTGCCATATGGACCACCATGACATATTATGCTGTAGGCTTTGATCCAAACATTGGAAGGTGGGGAAATTGAACTTGTCAATGAATTTGTTTCAAGTCCTTGGACTTCAGGTTCCAGAATTTGCTGAAAAACCTTTCGTGGCAGGTTTTTCAAGCAGTACTTGATATTCGTATTGGCTAACCAGATGTCATCTGGGCTCTTCCGAATGATGGGAGCACTAGGAAGGAACGTAATCGTGGCCAACAATGTTGGTTCATTTGCATTGCTTGCTGTACTAGTTATGGGAGGATTCATCTTATCAAGAGGTGACTTGGAAACATTTACTCTCATTTATTTTGTTTAGTGTGATGAGATTAAATTCTGATGATGAACCCTATATTCTTTTGTATTAGATAATGTGAAGTCCTGGTGGATATGGGGGTACTGGGTCTCGCCGTTAATGTATGTGCAGAACGCCGTGTCTGTCAATGAATTTCTTGGGAATAGTTGGAGACATGTAAGATTCATGTTCTTGAACTCCAACAAGAGTATATATTGAAGACTCAAAGAAAATGCTTCAGCTAATACTAATAACATGGAAATATCTTTGCGCCGCAGATTCCTCCTAGTTCAACAGAGTCATTAGGAGTTACTTTATTGAAGTCTCGTGGAGTTTTTCCAGAAGCACGTTGGTATTGGATTGGAGTAGGAGCTTTGATAGGATATACCTTGCTTTTCAACTTCCTTTTCACCTTGGCTCTAAAATATCTCAACCGTGAGTATATCTGCATTTTACATGTCCAGTTTTGAAAGTTGAGCCTGCGGTTCTGATGATTGAGCTGATTGCAGCATTTGGGAAGCCTCAGGCAATTTTATCAAAAGAGGCCTTGGCTGAAAGAGATGCCAACAGAACTGGAAATTTTATTGAACTATCAACAAGAGGAAAGAGCTCTTCAGGTAAGTCACAAGACTCTCGTACATAGATACGTTGCTTTTGTATCTTGTATGATGCAAGCTATAAGTTAAGCTTCCTTGAAACATTGCAGAAAGAGGGAAAGACAGCAAAACAAATTCGTCAGCTAGGGCACCATCTTTAAGAATGTCTAGCCTTGGTGATGCCAATCAAAATAAGCGAGGAATGGTTCTCCCTTTTCCACCGCTTTCTATCACTTTCGAAGAAATAAGATATTCGGTAGACATGCCGCAGGTACCTTAAGGCTTTAATTATGAAGCAACAATGTAAATATTAGCAAGCTTAAAGAACAATTAAATGCTAAAATTTCAGGAGTTGCAGACAATATGGATGAATTCATTCTCTAAGTAATTCTCCCAGTTTCATCGCATGAAAAGTTTCTGAATCTGTTGGAAGTCTCTAAATTTGAAAATACTTTAATGTTCAGATATCTTACTTGCTTTTCACAACCATTCTATTGAAATGCTGGCCGAGGTGTGCATCCTGACTTTTGCCCCACACTTGCAGGAAATGAAGGCTCAAGGTATTCCTGAGGATCGTCTGGAACTTTTGAAGGGTGTCAGTGGTGCTTTCAGGTCAGGAGTCCTAACAGCTCTAATGGGAGTTAGTGGTGCCGGCAAGACCACTTTAATGGATGTATTATCTGGAAGAAAAACCGGTGGTTATATTGATGGAAGAATAAGTATATCAGGATATGCAAAGAACCAGCAAACATTTGCTCGCATTTCAGGATACTGTGAGCAAACTGACATTCACTCCCCTCATGTGACTGTCTATGAATCCTTGGTTTATTCCGCATGGCTTCGACTTTCCCCCGACGTTGATTCGGAAACAAGAAAGGTACATTTCTTTCCTTTTCTTTCTTCTTTTTATTGGAAAACGATGAGGGGTGAAAGTAAAAGCATCCAACTTCAAGGATGCACGCTGTAGTGAATAGGAAGAGATAAATTCTAGATAGAAAACACTAGACTACAACTTTTCAGCCGTCAGGTTATTGACAGTAAATTCAATCAATGTGTTGCAGATGTTCATTGAGGAGGTCATGGAACTTGTGGAATTGAACCCTTTAAGAGAAGCACTTGTTGGATTGCCTGGTGTGGATGGTCTCTCCACCGAGCAGCGCAAGAGGTTGACGATTGCAGTTGAGCTTGTTGCTAATCCATCCATAATTTTCATGGATGAGCCAACATCTGGCCTTGATGCCAGGGCAGCAGCCATAGTTATGAGAGCAGTGAGGAACACAGTGGATACTGGAAGAACTGTAGTGTGCACAATACACCAGCCAAGCATAGACATATTTGATGCTTTTGACGAGGTGAGACATATTTTTCTTGCTAATGAGCTATCAAACAGTTTCGGTTCGGTTTCCGTTTCTATTTTCTTCATAAAGGCTCTAATCTGATATTGTCACGTTCTAGCTATTTTTGCTGAAAAGGGGAGGTGAGGAAATTTATGTGGGTCCAGTAGGCCGCCATGCTTGCCATCTAATCAAGTATTTTGAGGTTAGCATATCATTTGCTTGATGGAGAAGATAATTGAATCGTACATTCCTTATTTCTAAATTCCTAATATTGAGGACTTTAACCTTTTGAAGGAAATTGAGGGAGTTCCAAAGATTAAGGATGGTTACAATCCTGCAACTTGGATGTTGGAGGTTACTTCAGCAGCACAAGAAGCAGTTCTCAATGATAACTTCACCGATATCTTCAAGAACTCAGAACTATACAGGTCTGACCACCTCACATTTCATTTTTCTTTTTAACAAAATAAGAAGGGGTGAGAAAACAAAAGGAAACTTTTGTGGATTTTGTGCTCAGATTTTGAGCTGAAAACAGCTATGATTGGAAAATTATTTAAAGAATCTATGTGAAGCTTCACAAGAACTACATCATTTTCTGATGCACATAATGTTACAAGGCTATATATTGACAATTTTCAGTGAATTATTCAGGAGAAACAAAGCCTTGATCAAAGAGCTAAGTGCTCCGCCACCGGGTTCAAAAGATCTATACTTCCCAACTCGATATTCACAGTCCTTCTTCACCCAGTGCATGGCTTGCCTATGGAAGCAGCATTGGTCATATTGGCGAAACCCACCGTACAATGCAGTGAGACTGTTATCCACAACAGTCATAGCTTTAATGTTTGGGACCATATTTTGGAATTTGGGCTCCAAAAGGTATAGAGAAGTTCAGCATATTCTTTACATAAGCACTAAATCGCCCTCCTTTTCTCCCTGGCTCTCCAACTAAAATGAAATGTTCTTGAATTGCAGAAATAGAAAACAAGATATATTTAATTCGATGGGTTCTATGTATGCCGCTGTTCTTTTCATAGGAGTGCAGAATGCTACATCAGTGCAGCCAGTTGTCGCTATTGAGAGAACAGTCTTTTACAGAGAAAGAGTAGCAGGAATGTATTCTGCATTGCCATATGCCTTTGCACAGGTAAATTGGTTTCGTTACTCGACCGTTCTGTCTTTTTGGGCACGAACTGATTCATTCATCAATGCATTATCCATCTATCAAAAGCTATGCTGTACGAATACAGGACACAAGCATGAGAATATGAGCTATCAGAATTCAGAACACTAGATACTTAGATGAGACTTTTGCATTCGAGACTACTAACAGCTTTTTGCTTGTTTCGAGATTCTAGGAAATTCAACCGTGAGGTTTCCTCACCTTAACATTTTTTTTTCCATGCAGGTTATGATTGAAATTCCATACACTTTAGTCCAGGCTCTTATATATGGAGTTATAGTGTACTCCATGATCGGTTTCGAATGGACAGCTATCAAGTTCTTTTGGTACATCTTTTTCATGTATTTCACCTTATTATACATGACTTTCTATGGCATGATGAATGTTGCCATCACGCCAAACCACAGCATTGCTTCTTTAGTTTCATCTGCATTCTACGCAATATGGAACCTTTTCTCAGGATTCATCATTCCTCGAACGGTAACTTCCCACTACCCTATGTGTTTTTATACCTCCTATCAATATCAAGAACACAACATGACTAAAGATGATTAACTCTTGATTCTAACAGAGGGTTCCTATCTGGTGGAGATGGTACTGCTGGGCATGTCCGTTCTCGTGGACCCTCTATGGATTGATTGCTTCACAATATGGAGACCTCGAGGATAAATTAGAGGGTGATGAAACAGTGAAAGATTTCTTGAGGAATTATTTCGGCTTTCGGCATGACTTTGTTGGAATCTGTGCAATTGTAGTTGTTGGGATGTCTGTGCTATTTGCCTTCACCTTTGCGTTCTCCATTAGAACATTTAACTTCCAGAGAAGATGAGAGGTTTTTTCTTCCTTTTTACATGGATAAATGTATAAACCAATCAACAATTTATCATATCTCAAGTTCTAGTTGTTCTATTGATCATAAATTTTGCTCCCGTTGAAAATGTGAATAAAAGTTGACCAGGCCAGCTTAAGCTAATTCATGATGAGAGTTGACTCCTGCAAAAGAGGGGAAGAGGGAAAATATGATGGGGTCCTCTCTGAGTCTGAGGGGACTTTTCAAGGCTCAAGTCTCGAGTGTTTACAAGGATATCAACCCAGCATTTATAGGCATGGTTACAGCACTCCGACTCGGAGATTATTAAAAGTTAAAACAAAAGCCTAAAATAAAGTTCCAGACTTGAGAGGAAGAGAGAGATGGAACAAAGATCGTAACAAAATCAAACACCCAATACAAACCACTTCAGTATATGCTCCATATTAATATTATTAGCCTAGGATTGATGAACAGGTTTAATACCGCACATCGAAATGTCTTCATGAAAGAACAACTCTGTCAAGGCTGAAACAAGATGGAACTTCTAACAGAGCAACAGATTTTAGTTTATCAGCTTGCCGCCGCATATGTTACAGTTGAAACTCAATTGAATCAATATCTAAAACTACAACTAAAACTCTAAATTAGAAAAAGAAAGGGAAAAAAAGGAACCAGTAACTGCCTCATTTTGCCAAGTCATCCAAGAAGCTCTGCAACTCCCTCAAACCATCGGCGGATATGCTCCTGTGAACCCTTGGGCGTGGGGCAACCAAGTTACGGGGAGGCTCGGACTGGAAGCAAACCACGATAACAGCTAAATTATCGCCACTCTTCCTCTTCAAGGCTTCATCAACAAGATCTTTGCTGCACATGACTGGGTCATTGTGCTCCTGAAGCCTCCGCCTAGCAAAATCCACAGCGTTTTGGCTCCTGAACACATCCCAGATCCCATCACAACCTATGATGATGAATTCATCTTCCTCTGTCAATTGTCTAGTCATAAGCTCAGGCTCTGCACTCAATGGCCCACCATCACTGCCACTACCTTTCAGCCCTTCCATGTGCCAGTCTCCCAAAGCACGAGCTACATTGAGGAGTCCATTGAGATAACCATCATAAACATACCCCCCAGATGCCTCAATGCGCTTCCTTTCTTTGCTACACGTCGGTTTGTGATCGTTAGACATGTCAATGGCATTGCCGCCGCGGCACAACACTGCTCGACAATCTCCAGCATTTGCCACAACTAACAACCTGTTGTCAGAAACAAATAGCATATAAATAGTCAAAAACTTTCAGTTCTCACAAACCAACTTCTAGAAGAGAACTTAAGGCCAAGCCTTACAAGTTACAATCATTTAGCTGCAGCTTTTTATCTCCTAAAAACTCATTATCAGCCTCCCTAAGAAATATCCAGATGGAGGCTTGCCCTTGAATATGGAATATGGCTAAACCCTATTTCAGGCTCATAAAAAGCCTTCTATGGTTTTGATAGCTCATATCTACCATGCTTCTTAGCTCCATATTAGGGTAATTGGTGAAATAAAGCACTGAGATTCTTAACAATCTAACTAATAGAATGCATCACAGCCTAGGTTAGCGAGCATTCAATGCTCCAAGAAAGAGAATTAAATAATAGCCAGTAACATATAAAACAGTTGGTGTATGGATAAATGCTAACCTCCCAACAACAAGAGCTGCCAGTGCAGTGGTTCCAGAAGCAAGAGCTGCATCCAGGGAGCAAGCCTTCGCAAAAGCAGAGTCAGTTTGCAGAAATGCAGAAGCAATGACCCTCTCAACCTCCACCGGAAAGTCTTCATCCTCAGCAATGAATCTTGGCAGATGGTAGCATGCAAAGTCAGCAGCATGCTTTCCACCATGTCCATCAAACACCTAACCATCAATATAAAACTCTATGTTAAATTGCTAAACATTACAATCACCAAACTAATGCTAGATATAAAACTACAATCAACACAGATCTGTGCCCCGTGAGAAATGAAAAACCAACAATAACATCAAAACCATGACTTGCAACATCAGTAATAGGTTACCACATTATGTAAGCACAACACTGCCTCCTTACAAAAACCACCATTACCTCCATTGCCAACACATTACAATCACCACTAGCAATATTCAATAACATCATAAACATCTTTTATAACGTCATTCCTCTAACACAGCCATCATTAAAGACTGAAATCAGTGGCACCAGCATTTAACAATCCACCACCATTAAATCCTACCCAACCACAGCTGCTGCCATGAATACATTCACCATTTCATCAAAAACACAACCGACTTGAACCAATGCTCATCACCACCATAACTGACATTGATGCCATCAGTATTGCACTCACAACCAACCACACAAAAACATAATGTTTTACCATGGCCACAATAATCACAAAAACATGCTACAACTATGCTTTGAGACAGCAGAAATTGAAGAAAAGATAAAAATATTGTGTTTCTTCAACACAAGCGAAAACAAAAGGTTCTATTTTTGAGCATCAACTTTTGTATAACAACCTGCAATACACTTGATTGAAATGGTGTTATATTGCGAAATGCAAGATTTTAAGAAATTTGATAAGAGAAAATTTATAAATAAATGTGAAGTGACAATGCTCTAATAAAATCATGCATATCCCGCACATCATTTGCACCAAAGAACAGCCAGTAGCATTCTCGAATATCCCACATGAGCAAACATGAGTAGAACTAAGAGAAAGAAAATAGTACCCCATAAAAGGCATTGGGCCCATCAGTAGCATTCTTGAGTCCATAATCACTCATAAAATTGTCAGCACACATGTATACATCTTCCATACTTGAGCGAAAGCCAATATCCGCCCATGCTCCAGAACGAACAATCGGAACGAAATCTGCATCGTGATTTTCTGCACCAAGGTTAGGTTTAACAGAGATATCCAACTTCTTTGTCTTCACCTGCACAAAAATCTGGTCAAAACCTTGACAAAAAGAACTGTACATCACCATTCACCGGTACTTACAAACTTTTATACTCCAACAAAAGTCAAAGAAAACAGTTCATAATAGAAAATCTAATCCAACAAAAAGATTTTGATAACAACAGAGCAAGAATATGCTACAGGCTAAAACATAACTCTCTCAGCTCATTTCAATTCTTACTAATATAGTCTCTAACTTCCCAATTCCGTCCACATATTATAATCTATACGCGGATAATGCTAATTTTACAGAAACATTATTCCCGAAATCACTAACCGAAAAATTCTTCCCGTGATTGTTACGAATATGTTACTTAAAGCCACTAGAAGAACAAAATATTTTTTTTAAAAAAAAAAGAATCAAAGCAAACAAACCAATTCAATCCAATCAAAAACCAAACTTTAATTACTCAAACAACAAAAAAACACACTGCCAATTTACATACAAAACCCATTAAGCCACTAAAACATAAACAATAACCAAAACCCAAAATGTTTTTACTAAAAAAACGAAAACCCAGATGCCAAAAAGGTCTAAAAATTAGAAACTTACAAGGGACTGGTGACGAACCAGAGTCTTTTTACAGCTTACAGGCACACTGTCAATGCTAAAACACTGTCTCCACGACGTCGTGGTGGTGGTAGCAGCAGCAGATAGAGGTATTGGTGGTCTACTATTACTTTCACCCGAACTCCCATTATTTCCTTCCATTTTTTCACATTCCTAATAAAACCCACCACCAAATAAAAAAAAGGGGGCCAAAAACTCTGATTCACCGAGTTCAGTTAATTGAGCAACTCACTGAGTAAACTCAGGAAGAAATAAAACGTTGGAGGTAGAAATATTTGAACTTTTTTTGAGAATGCGAGTGGTAGAGAGATCAATTTGGAGATTTGTTAGGGTTAAGGTGAAACTAGGGTTTTGAAGGACGCGACTCTAGCAATTCACTGCTGCACTGTGATCCATGCAGAGAGGGGGGGGGATTCAGGCGTTTAAAACGAGATGGTGCTGTTTTTCTTCTGATGGTGAAGTCAAGAGAGACGGTTGGTTTGGCTTTAGAGGCGGACGGTGACGACGTCGTTTTCAGTCAGATTTGGTTGTGCGGCTTTCTCTGTCAAATCAATTTTTTTTATTTAATTATCTTGTTGACTGCAGATTTTTTAATAATCTTTGATGTTTGCTTGCCATGAATTTAACATGCTATTTATGAATCGTTTTTAAAAGTTAAATTTTCACGATTTGATTGTAATAATTCTGAAATATTTCTTATTCAGGTAAAAATATCTAACAAAAAGTTGTGTTTCTTCTAATATAACCTTCTATTTTAGGGATTTTTTTATTTTTTATTATTAAGGATGATCATTGATTTTACTAATGTGTTATATATGAATTGGTTATTGGTAATCCATTCATGTTATTTATATTTTTATTTAATCATAATGAGTATTTTCAAGTTATTTTATGCACCAGTTAAAATTATTTTTTTATATGTATATTGCTTCTATAAAAAGGAATTTACTCTTTCATGTCTTTTTGAGTGTGGTCGTGGTTGTTTTTCAAAGTATTTTTCATTCAGAAATATATTAAAATAATATTTTAATCTAAAAACACCAAAAATATATTAATTTGAAGTAAAGAAAAAAATAAAAAAAATTATATTTTTCAAAAACGTTTTTAAAACACAAAAACAAGTTCATGAATTTTTTAATTTGATTTTTTAATAGCATCTAAGATTGCTCCTATCTTCTCAGGGATATTGTATATAATGCTTTTTAAAAATAATTTTTAACTAAAATATATATATATATTTTATTTTTTTACATTGGTATATTAAAACCATAAAAAAATATATAAAAATATATTAATTTAATTTTTTTTATAGAGAAAAATAATTTAAAGAGCAATAGCTAAGTCAGTGCAAATAAAATGAATATTATTTTAATAAAGGATATAATATTAAAAAAAAAAACTAAACACTTAATAATGTGTTTAGAAAATATTCCAGGATAGCGAAAAATAATAAAGCATTGTTAATATTGTCTCATAATCACCCACGTGGTTGAAATTCCCCATTGCATACAGTCTCCTTGCTTCAGCTAGATTTGAGGTTA
>Ga0307515_10016452_pt1 | contig 13535 bp, 7 predicted proteins | sample 17_EM_MG_FD_194513 | JGI IMG/M metagenome (GOLD analysis project Ga0307515, IMG submission 194513) | Populus trichocarpa ectomycorrhiza microbial communities from riparian zone in the Pacific Northwest, United States - 17_EM | ecosystem: Host-associated > Plants > Roots > Unclassified | place...
TGGAGAATAACGGTGACGTAGTTTCCCACTCGCCCAAGTTATTTTTGTGATGCAGGGACGGCGCCCGCCAATCTCTCACGGATCAACTTCCGGCCCGCGCGGCCTTCCCTAACAATGAATTCAAACTTGTCCCCCGACGCTCCAAAAAGCTCCCCTCTCTCGCTTCTCATTAACCAACTCCCAGCTAAACCTTCACCCCGTCAAGCTCCAGCTCTCACCAGTTTGTTCTTTTTTCCCCAAAATCTTCCGACATCCCCCTCTGACCTCTGCACAGCCTCGCTTCGTTCCCCCCAAAAAATATTTTTTAATGCCACTTATATCTACTTGCCATGAATCTCTATTGGAATAACAGCACCACCTCCTTCACAAGATGCCTGTGCTAGTGAGACGGTAACCCGCGAAGTAAGCTTAGACCAGGATTCCCCCCCCCCCCAAAAGCCTCCTATTCCCACCGCTTGGGAATAAACGAGGCGCCCTGCATTTACTTACACGTCGTCAGGCTCCCTGCTCCGCCGCCGGACCGCTCTGAAATTTAGACTACCATCCTATATCTCTCATAACTCCCTTTACCTCTCGGCCGACCATCTCCCTTTTTCAAGGTCCCATTCCAAAAGTATCGAGTCGACACAAATCAAGAAAGACTAAACCCATATATCACCGAGCCATGTCTATACCATCAATCCCCGAGGATTCCGATGGCGAGGCTGCAATAAACATTCTTGCTGAATGTGTGAACAATATGATGCGGGCAGTTGGTCTAGATCATGCAAAGACCCTGTCTCACCATGCAGCAACGAGGGATCATGAGGATGTTCCCTCTAGAACGATCAAGGAGGGCGTGCCCGAAGGTAATGATCACTATCGCGGCTCCACTCCTCTTACTTGGCATCCCTCTGAAACTATAGCCTTATAGCCACGCATGTCTCAGGCCTCAATATGGGTTTACCAATCCCACGCTTGGAGTCACGTGCTCCTGACCGCCTCTGCTCCCTCATTCCCCCAATCAACTTCGGCGCTGTTATCCCAGGCAGTATCTACCGCAGCAGCTTTCCCTTGGCAGAAAATTTTGGGTTCTTGAGGAGTCTAGAGCTGAAGACCATTCTGTATGGCCCAAGTCACTTCATTTCCTAGACCCCCTAAAGCCCATCCACACGCATCTATTCATTTGCATGAGCTTTGGGGATCGGAAACATCTTAATTTGCTATATTGGTGCTGCTGTTTAGACGGTGCTAATCGCATCTCCAGAACCCTGGTTCCGGAGAAATACCCCCAACCAAACGTCGAGTTCATGGCCCAAAACGGGATCCGGCATTTCCAAGTGCATATCCCGGCAAATAAGGGTACCGTTTGCGTACCGCAGTATCAAATGACGGAGGCGCTGGGGATTTTACTGGATCGGTCAAACCATCCGCTCTTGATCCATTGTAATAAGGGCAAAGTAGGTCTTGCACTTCCCTCCTTTCCCCAAATACCAACCCAAACTGTCCCTCCAAATATATGCCATTAACACTGCAATAGCACCGCACCGGCTGCGTCGTCGGGTGCTTCCGCAAATGTCAAGCCGAGTCTTTAGAATCAATATTCTTGGAGTATCACACCTACGCAGACCCGAAGGCCCGCATCCTTGACGAGTGCATGATTGAGCTCTTTGACGAGCGCACTGTGCTATGGCAGGCGAGCCTGCACAAATGGCGACTCCAGAGTTCAGAGCCTCTCACGCCTCCACCACCGCTACTAACATTGAATGTTCCGAGGCCAAGAGCTTGACCGAGGGCCGAGCTGAGCCTATTTGTCATCATTGCGCGTGGTGTACGGGTCTGAGTGCATTTACGAGGTCGTGTTATTGAAGTTCACAGCCATGTCTAGTATTAATAGGCATAAAGAGGGAAATGAAGACGAACGAGATGATCACATGCACGGGAGCCGGCGTTCGCGAGCGAAGGATAGCATTTTAGTCAGCATATATCGCATGTGCCTAGTGCTATCAGATATCCCGTAGAGCTAGTTATAGACAGCGAACGAAAAGAAAAAGGGGGAGCGTAGTGTGATTTTCAGCATTCAGAGTGGCATTTTAAGGTAAAACAGAAAAACAAGCTTTGAGAGATACTTTTGCATGAGTAGATGAGATAGCAAGCATGTTAGTGTCATGGTTGGGCTTCTGAGTTTCTGCATCGGCTGCTTCTGGTATTGGAGAGCCTGGGCTGGGTGGATTGTGTTGCTCTTCAAAAGTACTACAACTGGTAATTTATCAATACAAACATTAGAACTCTAATCTCTCATGGAGATTTAAGCATTAAATTCCCAAGCCTCATGACGCGTTCTGTATATGTTAAACACTCGCACAGTAATATACTTTACGCTAATCCCTTGTCCCTTATAACTTAGGGACAAACGACTAAGTCTAGCTATCAAGCTCTAGTTCGTATTATATATAATAAAAAGTATATATAAATTAATAATACCTTATCCGTAAGCGTAAATAACTAATATTAATAGGTACTTAATATTACTTCAGTTTAACTATAAGGGTTTTATCTAAGTAAAGAAATATATATTCTTAAATATTTTTTAATACTATATAAATAGAACCCCTATGGTTTTCTAAATCAATAAAATTACCTCTCTTGGTTATCTAGCCCTTCTAATTTAACTAATCTACTTCGCCCGTACAGATTATTCTACTAATATACAACGTGTCCCGCTCCACGTCGCCATATGGCTAAAAAGACAGACAGTGCGAAATATCCAGGGGTAGCAACAATTGAGTTGCTAATGTAATGTGTCGCGCGAGCTGTTATCGGAAACTTGCAACTGTCTAATTCGTCTTCCGAACAGTACTGCAGGAACAGGGGAAAGTTTCCCAGGGAATGGTTACCACCAGTGCCCGAGTCATGCATGGCCGAGAATCCAGTCACATTGCTCCCGTCTGTGGAGAATCCCCTTGTGTTTTGGCTATCGACATCAGCAGCTGCTTCGCCATTCCATAAGGCAGAGTTGCGCCTGTGAAAACATTGCCGCCATTGTTTGTTCCTATCAATGGATTAACGTAGCGAAGCACATCGAAATCAGCAGTCCATGACGCTGAAATCAGGAGAGCAGATAGAAAGACTGCAGTGTTTGGAGAGAGTGGGTTGTGCATGTTGAGGGTGAAGCGAGGACAACCCCCATGGGCAGACAAGCAAACGAAAGTAGAGATGGTGTAAAACATCATGAAGGGTTCACTTCATTTTAAGATTGATGGACTGTAATCGCTCCTGCCTAATTTGCACATTGCGGGGTCGAGTTTAAATCCTAGCAAGCGGCGGGAGGTATTTGAGCCTGGTCAACGTTACTTCCAGGTTTCTATCGAAGCAAGATTGCAAACAAGAGATCCGAAAATCGAGGATGCTCCCCATCTCGAGGATGATAGTTTTGGTGTGACCTTCCGTGATTAAGTATCACTGCCCTCGTGCGGAAACAGCGTGTTGCGCTGATCCCTTCCATTCCCGCTCCTAAAATCTCACCTCACCCCACACCTGCACTTCTCACTCAAATGTCTTCGCTCGTGATTAATCGTCTCTCTCAACTGTGCCCACCTGCATGGACGTTCCTCGCCAAGAAAGATTCTTAGAACAAGCACCTCTAAAACCCAGACTGGTGATTATGCATCATTATTTAGGTAGAGTCGCGTTAATTCATCTTGTTTCCTATCCGTGAGATTTAATCAAGTGTCTGAGTTGAGCAATACAGTTTCGAATCACTCCATCGTCGAAACACTACGACAGTGGTGTCGTAAATGTAAGCCTCGATGGCTAAGCTCTCGTAGACTTTCGTGCAATCATCCTTCCATGTTTCGTGCGTGGCGGACCTCCATGCCATCATAATTCTCACGCACGCTAGCATACTCCTTGTTCTCTCTCGCCTTTTCTATGAACGCCTTGTGCGAATCTACAGTATCCCAGCCCGTAAACATCAACGCTTCCTGCTTGCTAGGTTCTGAATCACATCGCCAACCGTCCACGACTTTATACGGTTCAGTGGCTCCCACGATGGTTGATTTGTGATTTTTGACGATTCGGTTATACTCTTCTACGTGTTTGCCATCCTTGATAAACAGTCTTGCAATTGCCATAACAGGTGCGTCTAGTGGCAGGGAGGACATGCTGTCGAGCTCCATATGTAGCATCCATTGGAACTCAAGCTGATCATCCTGCGTGCCCAGAATTTTCTTCCCCTCCGGAGAAGCAAGGAAATTTTGGTGAGTCTGCAGAGTGGACCACATGCCAAGAATGTATATGAGAGATGGATCTTCTATGCAGTGGTAGAACTGAGAGTTTGTTTTGATAATTGAGCGAACCGCGGAAAGATTCTTAACCAGAGATTCGTCGGTTGCTGAGACACCTTCCTTCAGGCGAAGCTGGCAGACCTCAAGAATAGGCATTTTGTAGAAGCTGCTGCTACCGTCAAGAATAACGAGAGTGAGAGTGAGAGTGAGAGGAGAGTTGGCGGGGAAGTTTGCGTATAAGGCTAACAAGGCTAAAACTCACTAGTTTCTGACCTCGTTAAATGCAAAATAAGCTTACCGCGTGCGCCCATATCTTGGCTCCACGCCCCCTTTTTAGCGAAGTGACTTCACTGATTATCGATATCATCATACTTTCGTAAGAGGACCTTCAGTACATTTCACAGAACGCTACCACATCTCAAGGCAGAGCCTGGTCTAATACATGGGGCGCGTTGTTTCTGCAGATCGAAGCCCCTTCGTTTCGGACAGCCATCCCAAGTAAGAGAAGTTCTTTTTTGGCAGAATCCTTCCCGAGACTCTCGACGGATGGCTAATCGACTTATCAAGGTAAACATCGAAAATTTTCAACTTAGCTTAGTTGCCTAGTGAGCCCTGCACAATTTCCTCGTTTGCATACATGGGCATGGAAAACCCACGCTAGATTGGCCCCCTAATTTTCGGGTTCGGACCATGGAAGGACGAGAAAGGAGGCGTCAAGGGCTCAGACCAGGTTTCAACCTTGCAGTAGCATCTGGAGCAAACCTTGAAACGGAATAGACGTGGTAGGGAAGTTCCAGGGTATCCATACCATTCTCCTTCTCTCGTGGCTGTGCAGACAGCCGTCGAAGTATATATGCGGTCACCCTTTGAAAAGGCCCCTCTTTAAGTATCAAATAGTCGATCTTTCTGCATCCCATCTTGGTCATTCCTTTAATCCCCATAGCATTTGTCGGTCCTTCCGTTCGTTACTTAGTTCACTGCGAACTCTTCATTCCTTTCTTTCTAAAATACTTCGCTATGGGCTTACTATGTACTGCCCAAATCAAAACACTCCTGCGATTTCTCACTCTACGCGAACGCTATCAATCTCGACGATAACCAGAAACTTTCCTTAAATACTGATACCACGGACGTAATATAAGAACATCGAGCGGAAATGGTGCATTGAAATGTTGTGTCAAAAGTTTCTGGGCTGCTTAGCGATTGACATACCTTCGGTTTTTGTCGGCGCTCCGAGACGATTTCTCACCTGATTCCCGTCTATTCTTGCAGACAGTGAACTATTGAGCAAAGCAACTCTCCTCATACACAATTCTAGCCCCTTTGAACTCCTAAGCACGCTAACAATACCTCAGGTTATAAACGTTTTCGTTTTCGCCGGATTTCTGGCTCTGGGTGCGGGTGTGCTCCCACTAGTTGACATGGCCCATCTGGTTTTTTTGGCGCATCGAGAATCCAGAGGTCAATCAGTACGGGAGCGGGTTTAACATGTTTTCTATAATCTATTGGGGGTATTTATCAGGATTTAGCAATGAACACTACCAGCGAGCTGCTCATAGTATCGATACCACCCTACACTTACTGAGCGACACTCAGCTCGTTGCTAGCATAGGCCTTCTATTCGCTACGCTCTATCAGAGCTGCGATATCTCGGCATACCACTACAACCTCGTGTGCTACATGCTTCTCATGTCTATGGCCACACATATATTCGCTTTCGTCAACATTCCTCACTTTTTCAAAAGAACTTCTAGCCGGCACTCGTCCGACTATTTGGTATCCTCCTTACTTTTGTTTTCACTTGGTTTCTGTGCAAAAACCGCGACGTTCAGGGATTTCCAATGGACGTAGCATCTCTCAACTACCTTTCCAGTCTCCTGCTTCATCAATGGCAGCAATAGCATCCTAGGTCCAAGCTTCTTCCACGCGCAATATTTCCGCAGCTCTCCTACCCACACTCCAACATACAGTGTCTACGGGTCAATTTGGTCACTGTTGATCCCACTAACATGTACATTTGTCATCGGGTTAATCTTCCTAGCCGTGGATTCTGTGGGTGAGGTCTTGGAGGGAAAGATTGGGTGGATCATTCGCTTCCTTGTAACGCTTGTCAATCTCTGCGTCGTGGCCAGTGCCACGTACATGTACAATGGCTTGCGTAACCACATGGAGATTGATGCCTGGTACCTTAAAGCAAAGGACAGTAACTATAGCTTTACACAAATCGTGTGGTTGGCACTCCTCGGGTCTTCAATTATTCCACTTTTCAAATCATTCATTGGTAAGTTCACTTTCAAATACGAGCTTAGGTTACAAAGTATCAAACTCCCGCAGAATCTCGGGGTATATCACCAAAATCGAAGACTCCTGCTGGCATAGCAGAGTCAAGCTGGGAAATTCCATGGGTAATTCCGTTGCAGTTGCCTTTATTATCCTTAGAACATGCGGGAGCACAAAAGAGCCAATAAATTTTTGCGGCCGATCTTATATGCCTTCTAAGCTCTAAGCTTCATTTAGCTAACTACAGTCGCAACAGAAACAATTGACGGCCCCAGAAGTCAGGCCGTGGGCGCATTAGCAGCTGTCCAGAAGGCCGGAAAACAGTTCGAAGGGTTTGGTAATGACACGAATCCAATGCTGCCCAATTACAACAACCCATATTGTCAACCCCAACTGGGCGCCAAAAGAACTGGTCCTAATGGCAGCGCCAATTAGGACAATATATAGCCTCGAATTCCGGCTGACAAATATTCTTATGATGGATAATATCAATGGCCCACAAGGCGTCTTTCAAGAATGAGAGGGTTCTGGGTTTGATCGGCATGATGCCGGGTTCGGCTTTGCTTGCATAATGTCTGAAACTGCGATGATCGTTGCTCTTCTCAGCTAAATGTCTGGAATTCAGCTTGTGGCCATAGCTCTGTGGTATTCATACCTGGGCGAAGACTCGGGAGGACCTTACAAGTTCAGTAATTAAGAGCCGTGGCATCCTTCGTTCTTCGCCCAGGGGTGAGTCGAAACCGCTTCGGCAATGTCAGCGCTGGGACACTTGGACACGCGGATGAGGAGCGTGAGGGTGCGCATTAGTAATGTAATAGTTTTCTTCTTCCAGGCAGCGTTATGAACGGTTTGCGTGGTTGCTAGCTGCTTTTGAGGTGAAACTGCCTTGCCTGATATCTATATTTAGAATTACGTCGGTGAATCTCTTGTCGTATAGATTAAAATGAAGATAGATCGATTAATTCGTCAATCGGCGAAGCCGACCAGGAAATACGGGATGATCTGGTGCTGCTTTAGTGGTGTAGGGCTGTGAGTCAGCCGTGCCAACCTCAATATGCAGGTTGATGCCTATGGCGTTACCACGGCATGGCGGTCTAAGCCACGAGCTTCGTATCTCTAAACCAACTTCGTCTCCAGCGCTAAAAGAGCATAAAACACGACTTCAAGTAGTAAATTACCCATATCCATAGACTTCAGTTTTCTGATTTACTCTCTGTTTAAGCTGTTCCAATATATCCGTCATGTCTCTCCCTGTATGCTCCAATCTCAATACTTCAGAAACGTCGAGCGATTCAGACAGAGCGAGTGCAGCATCAGTTGATGGATCTACAACGCCTGCAGCACCACGCAAGCCAATCCCACGAAAGGGCCACACAAAGTCGAGAAGAGGCTGCTTCAATTGCAAGAGACGCAGAATCAAATGCAACGAGAACTATCCAGATTGCAATCATTGTGTAAAAGCTGGCTTGCGCTGCGAGTACCCGACCAACATAATACAGAATTCTCAGGGATCCCCGAGTCCCCAAGATGCGGTGCAGTTGAGGTCGACCCCGGGAACTTTCACAATGTCTGACATGCGGTTATTCCATCACTTTCTCATCACAGGCTACCCTCATCTCCCTGTCGGGGCTGACAAAATCTGGATCACCATAATTCCAAGCATTGCCCACAATGTACGTTAATGCTATTTCTTCTCTAAATTGAGGCCGAGGCTGATACATCTAGTACGAATACCTAATCCACTCGATACTTGCTCTGGCCGCATCCCATCTCGACGCTATTTCTAGCGCGAATGTCGGAGCTGAAGCCCTTTCCCACCGCGTTATCGCGGTGAGGTCCTTAAATGAAGCCCTCTCACATCCTGCTCAATCTAGGAGCGAATGCGATGCCAGGATGGCCGCTGCACTGGCACTCGCTTTCCAGTCAAGCCATTTACAAGACGGTCTGGCTGAGTTTCTGACCATGATTCGAGGATGTAACATTATTGCAGGAAAGGACCAGCTGATGAATCCCGACTCTGTATTCCACGCATTTCATGAAGCCAACCATCTTGCGACAATGCAAAACAGACTCTCAAACGCATCCCAATTTCCTATCGATACGAATGATCTCGATGACGCAACCGCTTCGATCAAAGCTGTAGAGACCTTACCATTGACTGACTGGGAGGAAGCGTTCCATAATATTATTGTAAGAACGCTAGAATTTGCATATAACTACCCCGTTCAGGGTGAGTACTCTCTATATTCTGGAAATGCTGGGGTACTTACAATTTGAATAAGCATATACAACGCTTGTTACGCTCTACAACCTGCCGTCAAGATGGACCCACGACCAGTTTCAGTCCTTCATCAATCCTCACAATAGCATTTCTCAAATTCTGCTGGCGCATTTCATTGCAGTGCAGGCCATACTCTCGCCGATCCTGTCGTTTGAAAGAATGGGTTTCCAAGGAGTTAACGCCCCTACGGCGCTTTTGAGCTGGATTGAGAACATATACAGAACGGTGCCCGACTGTTTTCGACCCTATCTTGAATGGTGTAGGACTACATCAAGATATCCATTCCACCGCATCAATGCAACCCGCCAAATAGAATATGATCCGTGAGCACATTGCTATACACTACAGTCGTTACTGCCACTGAACCCTCCAGGATCCGCAAACCTCAGTGTTTTCCTCCTGCTCTAATGTTGCCTGTCTTCCCGCTTCACTCTACGCTTGACCCAAGTCTACCCCTGCGTCTGAACTCAACGACTTTCCGAGACCGCCCATTCTTCCTAAGTACTTCGCTGGATGGTAAAGGCAGAATATCGAGATTGCAGGCAGCATCGGCAGAGATTCGAAGACGTAGAAGATCCATTCGTGCGTGAAAGGATAGCCGTGGATCCCGCGAGCAAATTCTATAACACGGTATACGGAACGCACCTGTTGCGGGGTTACGATCATTAGAAAACGCATTCAGACTTCCGATCAGTATTCAGATGTGACATACTAGAATCAGTGCCGACGAGATATAAATGGCATGCAAGACCTTTCGCCATCCCTTTGGTGCGTCCAGCTTCGTGTATTGTTTAGCGCTCTTCCCAAACGCCCAAATGATTACCAGAAAGAACACAAACGTTAGAACCTGCGTACATAACCCGGCAATCAAGACATCAGTTCCGATTTTAGCGTTGTTGCCTTGCCAGTTTCCGGAGGATGCAATCCCAGAGCCAGACGCTTGGATCAAGAATGAAGCGATATCACAGCCAACGAAAGTCCTCGTGATGCGTTCAGCTCTGATGCCGAGTATACGATGTTGATTTTGGTCAAGGACTGCTTGAATGAGACGTCCGATAAGGAGGTAGTTCCCTGCTGCTACAAAGATAGGGGCGAGGATGATTAGGGTGCTTGAGATCGCGTAGGGTGGCTGTGTTCCAGTTATAACGTATTAGCATCGTGTTACTAAAATATTTGAATGAGAGTCTATTAAGCAAAGGCTACGTACGATTTCATCAACCTGACGAGTTGATACTGCTCGCGTGATGTAGCCTCCTACTTCGAGGGCCGAGCCAAAGACGACGCATAGGAAGAAGTAGCTTCGATATCTGATGACTGTTTGCAAAAAAAGTATGCATGTTGGGATGAGATATAAAATAGCGACTGCGATGGCAAGTGCGATTGAGGGGTTGTAGGACCAAATGCTATTGGATTTGTCATTAGCCATTATGGGAAGACTTAAGGTATGGTTGAGCTGTTCTTGGAAAGATATTTGATTTTCTGATAGCCATTCTCTAGACAAAGTACTCACTTATATACTGGACTCCGTTCAATCCTTGCATGGTCTGATACTGCTATTTACAGTCAAAACTCCTAAGATTACGCATTCTCGATTTTCAAAATGAGCTTCTTGTTCTAAATATTTATCTCTTTGCGATGCCCAAACGAAAAATGCGAAGAGTGCGAAGTTGGTATAGAATCTCTATACTGAAGAGTGCTAAGAGCTGTATCGACTTTGCTCTGATTGGTCGACTTGTTCACTTTTCGCATTCGTCGTATTTCGTGTTCTTGGCCGCCAAGCCTCCACGTATCGCCGGACCCTTGGCTAGGCTCAGGCGCCTCGCAAGACAGCCTTGTTTGAGAAGAATTTGCATTAGGCAGACAGCGCCGCTTGAAGGCGCGCGTAAATTCCTTCCCGATCAACACGAGTTGCTACGAGCGCTTAGCGTATTTCTATGGCAACTGGACCTATGTGAAAACAGGATTTCTCACGGACCATTCAGACATTAACTTCTATTCCACGCGTACACAGACTCCCGCAATCTCATGTACCAGCAAATGCAAACACTCAAAGGATTGACTGTACTCCTTCTACAATATATATTCCGACCAGTACCTTCCGGCTCTCCCAAGTCGTCAAGGTTCCCTTCCGAAATCCATTATTTACTACTTAGTGTATTAGTCCCACCTGTTTGGCAATCATGACAAAGTTGACCTTCGACCCGTCATCTTGGATCGATGCCTGCATTTAGTCTGTTTTTTGGCTGGAATTCTTCGTGTAGAAAGCCTGCTGGACTATCTCGCCGTGTTGATTCTGAAATTTAAGCTCAATCCATCTCCGTGGAAGATGCCTTGATTTTGTCATACTTCCGCCCTCGAACATGTCCACAAGAGTGTTTATTTTAAAGACCTTTTTTTCGGCGTTTGATCGAAGCCATCCGGCAAATGGCGCTCCACTGTCAGAAGTGCCTTCAACAAACACTGCTAGACGACTAGCTGGATCGTCTTTCGTAGCATTTAGGCAGTAAACATTTGGATGATTACCTTTACGCCTGAATTCATCCTCTGTTATACTCTCAAAACGAACTTGGACAGGGGCGTTGTGCTCGAGATGAACCCACTTTCGACTGATAGTGAAACTGAAACTGGCTAGAAAAAACTCCTGATGGGCGGAGCCAGATTTATTTAGACGAATCTTGACAAGTTTTTCGACTCCTTCTAACCCTTTTACAAGCTTCTTCTGGTTTGTCTGAACTCGTGTAATAACTCTTTGTCGCATGACTTTTGCATAATAGTCCCGAAGGACCATGTTTGGTGAAAATTTTAGCTCGTAAAACCGTCTTCTTAGACTGGTATAGTATTGCGCCACCATTGGGTCGGACGTGTGATACATGCTGGGATCTTGAGTATCGACCATGACACAATAAGGAGCCTGGTGAAGAGGTATGGCGATGTTAAGATGGGTTCCGGCGTAAGGTGCAACCATATTTGCCGGCAGATACTTTGCAAGAGCATTTTTTGTGAGAGTTTGCAACATTAGACAACACCACATTTCAAGTAGATTAAGTAGAAGTGGATCTACTCTATCTATTGCAGACAAGAAAACGAATTCTTCTTCAACTTCGTACATCTTGTTCTCATCACCTCGGTCCCAGACGAAGTAATGCAAGCTCGGATTCCTGGCCCTATACTTAGGGTCCCGGTGGTGGTCTAGTCGTGTTGGCATTTCTATGCTTTGTCCAACATAGAGAAAGTAGGTACTAGAATCAGACTTGAGCCAGATGATATGCAAGTATATTCCAACCTTTGGGGTGTTGCCTCCAATTAGAAGGAGGCTTGAATTTGTTAGTTAATAGTATCTATTTATAGCAGAATTTAACTTACTTGTCTCGCGAGTAGTTACCAGATGATAATACTCTAAGTGCTTCTGGACGAAGTAAACTTAGAAAATCGAGGCCAGAATCTCTACTCCGATGTAGAAAGCTACCATAAGCATCAGAATGGAACTCTTCTATGCTCTCTAGCATATAATAGAGGACCTCTTCAGGGGTGGGGTGGATGAACGCATGGGTCTCTGAAGGTATGCTAATATAGGCCTGCCACCTCGAACTTCGGGAGGTGTTTGGCGTAGTTGTGGTTGTGGCCAGTCGATTGGCGGGTGCACGAAACTCTTGGTATGGTATCCAAACATCCTCCTCATCAATTTCCTCTTTATCAATAAGCTCTTCGTCAATGGTTTCTTCGTCAATGTCCTTTTTGGTAACGCCTATTTCATCGGCTCTCCGAAAACGATCAAACTCATCTTCTTCACCAACAACTATGCCGTATGTTGAACGAAGGTTTTTTCCAATAGTGAGTGTTGGACTATCGGCTGATTCCCCAATATTGTAGAAGCCAGGTCTTGGTGCTACTATCACGTATCTTTTCTGCGATGACGATTCGTCTTCATCAGACTCCGGTTCAGGAGACCAGCGTAGGCAGGGAGCAAGTTTTGGCAGTTCTGGAGAGAGTTCTGAACAATAAGACGCTTTAGTCCATCCGCATGCATCAATGACTAGTACAAGTGCTTACCGATCTGGCCTGAAGGATTCTCCGTCATTTTTTCTTTGTCACGGCAGTGAAAGAACAAGAGGCACAAGCTGCAAGTTCACGCATAGATTGATCTGAGACTGAGCTTAGAGAAGAAAACTACCTAATGCTTGGCATTAGGCTTATAAGTACTTTGTGAAGTGTTGCGTTGTGACCGTGCCTGCCCGCGTTTGCCCGCGTTACTGCCACATTCATGCTTTGTGAAATATGGTTGCTAGTCAAGCCGTTATAGTCTTAGATCAATCTATGCGTGAACTTGCACCTTGTGCCTCTTATTCTTTCACCGCCGTGACAGAAGACTAAGCTTCCTACTACTTCATTGTCCTTTGCGGCATAATTCAAAACCTTCTCACTTTCATCATAACAACAACCCTTCCGACGCGCTTCGCGACGCGGTAACGCGTCCTTTGATTAGGGCCTCATTGCCACAGTCGACAACAGCCACCGGAACCCTTCGGAACGAACCCCAGAATCCAGACCGGAACACGCCTACGTGGCACGAACCCAGAACCATGAACACGCAAGTGAGCTCAACCGACCAAGAGGGCCACGGACAGGAACAGAGTCAGAAGGTCGGACAGCGCGCGTTCGACCTCATTCAAGATCTCCAGAAGCCAGAAAACATGAAAGAGCTGAAAGGA
>Ga0307515_10016453_pt1 | contig 13534 bp, 4 predicted proteins | sample 17_EM_MG_FD_194513 | JGI IMG/M metagenome (GOLD analysis project Ga0307515, IMG submission 194513) | Populus trichocarpa ectomycorrhiza microbial communities from riparian zone in the Pacific Northwest, United States - 17_EM | ecosystem: Host-associated > Plants > Roots > Unclassified | place...
TTAACGATATCACCAAAAGCCAGAATATCGTAATATTACACCAAAAAAGGGTTTGATTAAGGGTATGTATCGTAATATAGATAATATCGTTATATACCCCATATCGTTATAAGGGGTTTTGACTGTAGTTCTAATATTAATTTCGTTAAAGTTAAAAAACGCGTTATTAAAAGCCTAAGCACGTATTATATCTTATTAAATAGTCTATTAATATTAATAAAACTATATAAATATATAGACATCTACTATATAAAGCTATTGCAACACCTAGAAGGTGCTATAGTTAGGTCCTTCTTTAAAAATATCCTCCCTTAGCCTAGAGTGCCTCTACTACTACTAGGCGTTATATCCGCATAAAAAACCCACTATAGCTCTAAAGAAAACTACTAGATATTAGGGTTAAAAGCCTATAGTTAAACGGAAACGCTAGTAGGTCTTATAAAGCTTATAGGAGCTAGATAATTATATATAGGAGGATCTTACGTCCCTAGTAAAGAGGCAGTTATAGGACGTATAAGATAAGCTTCTAGCCTTATAGGAGGCAAGTAAGGATAAATAGTTAAGCGCGATAGATAGAGCTATTAAGCTTTTATATCCGTATAGCGGACAACTAAGTTAAATTAAGGTGTTAAGATGGGTAATATATAGGCAGAGGGACTTATTCTTAGCAGCGAAGATATTATAGGGTAAGAGTATAATAATGCAGGCGATTTTATTACTGGTTTAAGACTCCGTTACTATTATTATATTGCCTTTAAACATAATTAGAGAGAAGTAGCTATTAAAGATACGGGCTATTCTAGGAGCAAATCCCGTATTTATATATATAGAGGTAATAAAAGCGTATACGGATATCCTAAAATATATTAAGGCGGGTTGGTTTATATATATTCTAGTATTACTAGAGTTGCTATTAAGTAAACGGTTCCACTATATCCTTACTTAGCCCGCTTTTTACTTATATATTTCCTTAGTTATAATTAATAAGTATTATCTAGTTACTAACTAGGGTAAGAGCTTCCGGCCCTATTACGTATAGCTTTTTAAAGTTTAATTATTACTTAGTCTAATGGTGCCGTAGTTTATATATACTATAACACTTAATAAGAAGATATATATAAAGGTAATAAAGCTAGTAGGGTTTTATTAGAGTATAACGGATCTTAAATAAATGGATATTAATCGGCCTAACCTATCTATTATTAGGGGCTATATTAAGAGGAGGGATAAGAACAATTATAAGGCACTATTCTTTATTATTAAAGAGGCATTTAAGGAGGCGGTAGTAGAGGAGGATTATATATCCGTAACCCTTAGCTAAATATCTATAGAGTTTAGTAAGATATCCGCATTATCTAACTAAACGCCTATAGCGCCTAGTAGGATATCCGCTACCTCTATTTATTAATTAGTTAGGCGGATCTAAAATCTAGTAGGAGGTATTATATAGCTAAAGGAAAGAAAGGTTTTAAGTCCCAAATTAATTCCTAAGATAATTATCTTTCTTTATACCAAAAATTATATCTATAGGTGTATAAACACTATTTGTTTATAGCTTATAACTAAGGGCTATACTATAAAGTAGGCTAAAATAGCAGTGCGGAGTTATTATACAATATTACCTAAATATAATAAGAGTAGGGAGTATTAAAATTTCTATATAGAAGACTTACCTACCTATATTCTTATTACGTCGGACGCCCTAACCTATAGTGCGGATATTCTAGATATTATCCGTTCTATTATATATAGTTATTATCCTAATAAAAGCCTAAATATAATACTGCAGCGATTTAGATAGGCCGCCTAACGTAATAGTATTACCAAATATATAATTATCCTTATTAAAGACTGGTATAAGGGTGCTCTTGCGGATATTATACCGCTAAAGTAAAAGTTTTAAAAACCTATAGCCCCTTTATCTACTCGACTTAGTTATAACTTTATTACTACTAGGATGGCGATATAGGAGGATAGGGTAGTGGATTTCGCCAGCGATCTGGCTTTATTTGTTATAATTAATAGTAATATTATTTCGCAGGTATCTACTCGGGAGGAGGAGGATTAAATACTTAATAAGAATATAATATTATTAGCCCTACTAATTAAGTATATAGAAAAACAGAAGAGGGTAAAGACTAATATAGAGAAACGGGTGGTACTTCTAGATATATTATATAAGCTTGTGAATAAAGCTACTAGATATCTACGTAATATTCTACTTAAGCTATATAAGGAGATAAGTCCATTATCTAAAGGTCTATACTATTACTCTAATTATAATAATTTGTTATAGGCTTATAAGGAGTATAATATTGTCGCACTATATACTAGGAATATTATAAAGAGTAAGTATTTAAAGGATCTATTTATAAGTATTAAGAAGTAGATTAAAGGGTGGCTTAATATAATATACTAGGATATAGTTTAGAGTCCAATTTCTAGTTATATTATATCTAATAATTAAATCCACGTGCTCTATATCTAACCTCCGCTAACTTATAAGGGCCTTAAGCGGATATTACCTAAATAGGATTACAGCTTCCTAGGAGATAAAGTAGACGCGCTTATCTGCTTTATTTGTAAGGAAGAAATATAATACTTTAGTACTAGTATCTTATAGGTTATATTACAATCTAGTAGACGTATTGCCGTATTTAAAAGCTTGTTATAGATACCTCTACCATTAATAGGTTAATAGGGACCTATTAGTGTATTAACTATAAAGAGTGCTAGTCTTAATTAACCGTTGTAAACTAAAGTATTACCGCCCTTATAGCTATTATTAGTATTTAGCTCGTAAACTAATATAACTAAGTCTTAAATATCTTAGCTTATATTAACCTAAGACTTATAGGCGAACTGGTCCCAGACTACGTATACTACTCTATCGCAGTTATCTTAACGGCTAGATATTTAATATTCGTATACTTTAGATATACAGCTACCCGCTTAAAAATCATCTAGTATATATCCATAGAACCCTTAACTTAACCTTCGGTATCCTAATAACTCCCTATAGCGCCTCTATTATTCTTAATAGCTTTTTAATATAGCTTTATACTATCCTTACAATTCTCTACTACCTTAGTTTATATCTTAGAACCTAGGTATTAGTCTACGGTATAGCCTTTAAGCTTTACAGCAGAAGTTTAATAGTATTATTAGCTTAAATATAGGTGGCGCTAGTTTACAGCGTAGTGTTTAATCTCTGCAGCGTGCGGTTATTACAAATTAACGTAGCCTTATTAATAATCCTGCTAGCAATAGTCTATTATTAGTAGCAATCTGCGGTAATCTAGTATTAACAGCGACGGCAAACTACCGTATTATGGCACTCTCTATAGTAACTCAGCAGTAGGATACTAGAAGGAAATTAGCCTATATAGCGGGTGTGGACGGATATCTATAGGGTCGATATAGTAGTTCGGCAGCTTATTTATTAACCTAGGCTTATTACTTATAGCGGCTTTTAAATAGTTTGTCTGATTAATCATATATTAGTGCTTAACAACTATATACTTCGCCTGGTGGCTCGCCAGTACGGTTAAAAAGCTTATTTTAACGCGTAAACTTACGGGCTAATGTATTAGCCACTATAGAGTTAACTCCCTTTTAGCTGGCAGAATTAACTAGAGGTAAATCTAGCACTCCCTGCCGCTTTACTTAAGTAAGAAGTACTACCTCTACTTATATAACTAGTGCCAATATAACTCTAAACCAGTCTCTTTAGCTAATCCTCCCCTCTAGTACTATACTAGCTGGCAGTATAACCTTAAAAAAGACGCTAAGACGTCTATTTACTAATATTAGTGGCAATATAAGTATAAATAGGCCGCAGCTAAAGCGCCGGATATTAGAGCTTATAGTATAGCATTAGGTCTTAGCCCTAGAGTAATCCGGATATTAAAGCTTATAGTATAGCATTAAATCTAAATTCTTAGGGCAGCCTAAGTATTAGAGCTTATAGTACAGCACTAAGTCTTAACTTTTGGACGGGCTTAAGGTTTAATATTCGCAATATAGCACTAGATCTCCAATTATAAAAAATTCCAAAGTTTAATATCCGCGGCGTAGCACTAGTTCCTAGGTAGTAGGAAATCCGGAAATTTAGAATTCGCAACGTAGTATTAGATCTCCGCTCCTAGAAAATCCTAAAGCTTAGAATTTAAGTTATAATACTAGATCTCCGCTTCTAGGAAACTTTAAGGCTTAGGGTTTATAGGCTAATGCTTAATCTCTGCCCTCTAAACTGGGCGTAGCTTAGAATAAGTATATATAAGGTAGTTAATGTTTATTAAGGTAAGTCACTATAGCAGCGATTACTTATTAGTAAGCTAATTTGATAAAATCTACAGCGCGGATATTTACCTTTAATTAACCTCCGCACCTTTTACCTTACAGCATCGCGCCATAAACTTTATTATTGTTATTTTATTTACTATCTGCGATACCTTTTTTTACACCTCTAAATATATCCGACAGCTATTTAGTTAAGGAACTTAATATACGCGACGTTAACGATAAAATAATTAAGGACGCTTTTAAGGACGCCCTTTTTTTTACTAATCCTTTAGGGTTTTTGCCTAGAGAGTAAGCTTTCTAATACTAAATTATGCCTATAGCTAATATAATTTTAGAAAATATATACTAAAGCACTCTTTATAGAATTTAATAGATGACGAAAATATAGATAAAACGAAATCCGCTAAAAATCCGCGCACTTTTTCGCTACCTGCCTTTCCGTTGCCTATATCTTTGCCATAGACTACTCTACTACCCACTTCTTCGCCGTTTACCTCTTTACTACTACTACCTAATACTTCTAAAAGGAGACTAGATAAGGCTTATTTATCTTCTTTTCTTAAAAAGTAGGCTAAAAAGGCTGCTAATATAAATCTAAAGGCTAAGATAGCCATTAAATCGTATATATTAGTTATACTATTTTAATATCTTATCTACTAATTTACCTCTTATAGTAACCTAAATATTTATAAGGTTTCTTTAGATAGCAAACCTTTAGATAGCGGTAAAGATAAAGATCTTAATAACGCCAACTCTTATAATCTCCGCAGCCCTCGCAATCTCCACAGCCCTTATAATCTTTATAGTTATTACAGACGCTTTAAGTACGATATTACGACTACTTAGAGAGGAGTCGGAAGAAGCTAGTTGGTTAATTTAGGCATGGTCTAATATAGAGCTGATAGAACTATGTGACGAGGAATAGTAACCGAGGTTACGTGGGGTGATCTGTATAATCTATGGGATCTATATAATCCGTAATAGAGCAGATAGAGTACACGTATATTACGTATAAGAAGGATTTTATAGGAGTACGGTTGTGTATTTAAAGGACTACAGTCCCTACCTAGATAGTTCCTTCCTTGTAGTAATTCTTAGAATATAATTAGAGTTAATCTATTAGGCAACCACTCCACCAGTTATTATTACATTGTTAACTTTAGTTTGTATTACCTATATACCTAGCCTATTAATAAGCCTACCGTAGTTCCTGCTATAAGGTTCCGTTATATAATTACTACCTAGTTACGGTATTAAATACAGAAAGTTAAACAATATGCTACTAAAAGCAGCCACCACAACGCTATTAACGGCGGCAACTACTTTAAGATTAGGAGGAGATACCAGTATAGCGGACACTAACTCGCAATAACCTGTAACGGTTAGGCAACTATAGGAAATAGGTAACTAGTTAATAGAGAATAATGCAGCATTGGAATAAAGGGTTAATGGTATAGGAGTAGTAAAGATTAAGTTACTATTGATTAAACAATACTTAGGAGAGAGATTAAAGCTTAAGGGATTCCTTATATAAATGCACTTTAAGGTTACGTAAGAAGGAGCTAAGTTACCAATACCTATAGATCGAATAGCCTATGCAGGACTATTCTTATTAGGAAGGGCACTTAAATAGTTTAAACCTTACCTAACGGAGATATAGGTAAACGGGATAATAACTACTAACTAAGAAGTACGGTTTATGTTTATAAGTTATAAAGGATTTGCAGAATAACTAATATAGATATTTAGAGACCTGGAAGAAATAACTACAGCGGAAAGAAAACTCTAAAACATTACGCAATAAACCTTAGCAATTAAGTATATAATATAATTCTAGACGCTAGCTATATAAGTTAAGTGGAATAATAGGGCGCTTATGGCATAGTATAAATAAGGACTTAAGGCTAAAGTCTAGGACGTAATTATCTTAATGGAAGATACGGATACCCTAAGGGAGTTAATAAATTAAGTGATTAAGATTAATAATTGGATCTACTAAAGGGAATAGGCTAAGAGAGGCTAGAATAGAGTTTTATAGTTATATAAGGCATAAAGTACGTAATAACTAAAGCTAAGTTAGAAACTATAGTATAGCGTAGAGCTAATAGACCTAAGTGGTACTAAAGAAGCCTATAAGAGATGGAGTAAGAAATTATAGAAATTTAGAGGTTAAGAATCTAGTAATTATAGGACTAAGGAGCAGAGGCTAAACTAGGGATCTTAGCAGTAGAAGATGTTTAGGCGGACTCTATAGTAAAGTTAATGGTTTAAAGATGGAGCTTATATAAATTGCGGGAAATAAAGTTATTTTATAAGGGATTATAAAGATAGTTAGAGTTACTATATAATAAAGGGAACTAGACTAGTAGTAGAAGATATATACGTATAGAGGGATAATAGTATACTGCGAGGAATAAAAGAGTGTTTAATTAGAAGTTTTACGTTTTATTATAATAACGCATACTAAATTTATAAAAACGCTAAGTATAGCGCAAGCTATTAGCTATAAAAGCTATATCTAGCGGAATATAAAGGAACTAATAAACTAGTTCGCAGATCGGATATTAAAGACGATGAGTTTAATATAGGCGAAATATTTTATAACGATAAGGTAATAAAGGCAGCTTACTAGGAGTATATAGACCTTAGAGATGTTATATAAGAGGTAGAGAATAATTCCACTATAAAACAGGGAACATTAATAGGGATTAAGACCCTACTAGATATAATGTCTATTGCTTTATAAAATATAAGAGAAGTAAGATAGTAAACTACTTTAGTACTTAATAAAGGCAAAAGGCCATAGGCTTAAGATTCTTAAGATGAGATAAGAGACGACTAAGATTCTTAAGATAAGATAAGGTATACCTAAGGACCCACAACGGATAGTAACTAATGGAGTAGGGTAGTAGCTTAGTTTAAGAATATACGAATAAGCTTAGGATAGAGTTTCCTACAGGTATAAGACTTTTAAAGTAAGATAAGTAAGATGTAAGACTCTTAAGATAAGATAAGAACACTAAGCAAGCCTAGTTAGACTAAGGTAGGAGCGAAGCTTAAGTTAAAAGCGAGTTTAGGATTGAGAATCCTATAGAACTAAGACTTTAAGATATAAATAAGAACTATTAACTAGATTAGAGAATCTGTAGTATAAACAGTAACTAGACTAGGAGATAGATATATAGACCTAGAAGACTTACTAGGGGAATATAGTGTTTAGCCTAAAGATTAAAAAGTTAATACTAAGATTAAGAAGTAAGAAGACTTTAAGAATATACTTGTAAAACGTAAAAGGAAAGAAACTATAGAGGAATTTAGAGTAAGAATTACCTTATAGTAAGAATAGAAACTAAATAAGAGATCTAGCATGTTAGGATATATACGAAATAGAGCGCCGGTACGAAGAATTACTAATAGGCTAAGAGTAGGTATACTAAGAGCTAAATGGCTTACCAAACTAGAATAAGAAGAGGATTTAGGAATTCCTACTAGGTTTAAAGAACGATATATAAAGGGCTGTTACGACGTAGTAATAAGAAGATACTTCCTTATAAATAAACCGTATATACTCTAATAGCTGTACCAAAAGTGGTATAGGCAGAGGCACAACAATAAGTGGAAAGATTTCTATATATAGTTGGACGAGAAAGTTATCTAAGACTACCTAATTACAGAAAAGGCAATAAGTTATATTAAAGAAGTATAACGGAACCTTGTAGTAAGAACTACGATAGGCTTGTTATTAGGCTAGGTGTATAGGTGATATAAGTTAAAGTTAATAACGTAATAATAACTGGTGGAGTGGTTGCCTAATAGATTAACTCTAATTATATTCTAAGAATTACTATAAGAAAGGAACTATCTAGGTAGGGATTAAGGGTCCTTAAATATATAACCGTACTTCTATAAAATCCTTCTTATATATAATATACGTCTTATATATAAGGTACATAAGTTCCTCTTATTCCTTTTATTTAATACGTAGCATACTATATAACCTTAGTTATTATTCTTTATTATATAGTTCTATTGGCTCTATCTTAGACCGTGCTTTAATTAACTAACTAGCTTCTTCTAACTCTTCTTTAAGTAGTTGTAATATTATACTTAAAGCGTCTGTAATACTATCTCCCTCCTCTTTATTTTTGTCCTTAAAGATTTAAAATATCTCTAAGTTATTTACTAAAGGTATAATATCCGTCTAATTAATTTAGTTAATATTATTACTTATTATACCTAAAACTTCTTCTTCCTTATACGCCCAACGTTGTGCTCGCACTATTACTGCGATATTATTGCTTAGTGAAATTATACTATCTCTATATTCTCGTTATATAAAAGAGGGGTTAGTTTATATTGCGTTGGCGAGTCTATCCTCCTAACAACCGTCCTCTTATTTAAAGTGTACTAAAGTAAATATTTATTCGTCCTACGACGTTTGCCTTACTTCTAATACTAAATATATACGGCCTATTACTCTTAATAGTCGTCTAGTTCCCTAACTAATTTATCTTAGGGTCTCGTGTTTAATCTACTACTATATAGCTAGATAGTAAACTGTCTTAAGCTCTTACTAAGTTAAAACGTTCTTATAACACGGAACAAAAGGCCCTAAATGCTCGCATTGCGGCGTCTACTTAATTACTTTGTCTTAAAAAGGTGCGTAAGAAGGTTTGTTCTAAGGAGTAGAAACTTGTAGAATAAGGTCTATAGGAACTTAGTAATAAAAGAATAGATTCTCTTCTAGCCGAGAAGGAAATAGATCTAAGTAGTTTGGCAACTGCTCTTCTTAGGTCCCCCTTAAATAACTTATTCTTTAGCAATCCTTCTTTATTAATACTTCCTGACCTAATTTCTTCCAATACTTCTATACCTTTCCTATAGCATTCTTTAAACTTTTTAGTAGCTTTTAGGTAGTCTTATTATAGCCTATCCACTTTACTTCGTACTATATTTTGTCGTTAATGTCCTTATAGCTAACAATCTTTAAAACTTACTATTTATCTTCTTCCTATCCTCTATATATATCTACTTTATAGACTAATAGCTTAATATTCCTATATGCTAGCTCTAGCATTATAATATACTGTATAGGGTAGATCTTTATTTTAGTTGGTAGATTTAACTTAAATATAACCGGTAAAATCCTTTAAATAATTTCGAAAGGTCCTAGTCTAATATAGTCTAACTTTTTACTTAGTCGTTAACTTTTAAAAATTTTATATAGTAGCCATACTTTATCTCCCTCCTTAAGATCTAGTCCCTTAGATCTCTTAGCATTATAGTACTTTTTTATTCTTTTTTATACCTTCTTTACTAATTCTATAAGGTCTATATAAATATTTATTAATGTCTTTATTCTTTCTTTAGCTATACTACTTATTTTCTTCGCTTATTATAGTAATAATAATATTCTTAGTTTATATCCGTAATTTGCCTTAAATAGTAATATACCTATTTCTTCTTAAGGTATTATATTGTATGCAAACTATATAACTAGTAATAGCAATACCTAATTATTCTATGCGTAATTAATATAGTACCTTAGATACTATTCTAGTATCTAATTTAATCTTTTTATTTAACCGTCTGTTTGCGGATAATATATAGTAGAAGTTGCTACTTTAACTCCTTGCTCCGCTAAGAATACCTCCTAAAATATTGCTATAAATTTTAGATCTCTATCTAATATAATCTTACTTAGTACTCTATACCTTATGAACACTTCTTTAATATAGATTCTAGCAACGTCTTTTACTAATATTTCTTCTATATACGCTATAAAGTATCCCTATTTTATAAGCTTATTTACTATTACTAAGATTATATTATAATTTTATCCGGTAATAGAATCTCTTAATTTTAGTAACTTAATAATAAAGTCCTATAATATAACCTCCTATAGTCTTTTTAGTATTTTAATAGGTTATAGCCCTCTATATAGCTTATACCTTATTAGTTTATTCCTTTAGTAATCTAAATATTTCTTTATAACTTTCTATATTAAGCCTTAGATTCTATTAATAATATACTCCTTTTAGAGTCTTAACACTAAGCCTCTGGCTCTATTATATCCCTAAGTTATTCCCTTATAGAATTCTTCTATAAATTACTCTACTATGCTTTTTAGGATATACTTTACTTCTTAATTTTTGTATATATCTATTGTAACAGTCTACCAACACTATGCTGGGACACAGGCTTGCACCCTATATGGTGGCGTTAAGCCCACCCTCGTATATCTCGTATATGGGAAATAAGTCAAATCTTACGAGTCATAGACCCTATGGTCAAGGCTCTACATTCATATATATATTCCACTTCATGTCCATAGATTTACAATCAAGTCGCTCATTCTTTTCCTCACACTACAAAGCTTACAGTTATGAGCCCGGATCGCACTACCTGCTGAGCAATCAATCTACCTGTTGCACCATCAATCTACTACCTCGTTTAAGAAGTCACTACTTCTTCCACCTTTGCAAGTATCTTAAGCTTCTTTATTTACTAAACGGACGGACAATTGAACATCAATCAAATCAAACATCGAACATTAATCACATCGAACATTGATTAAATCGAACATCAAACACATCAAACATTGATTACATCAAACATCGATCAAACCCGACCGACCGTACGACACCCGACCGTGCGACCAACGAACAAACTGACGAATCAAATCAAAAGTTCGGAACGTCCAAATAAGGTTACGCCAAGACGCTAACTGGACCCTAACCTGAACCCTTCCTGACCTGTCAAATTTCAAAAATAACGACCCCTACCGAATCAAAAATCAACCTCATCCTTAACAAGCCATCTAATTAGATTCAATGGTTCTTTATCATCCAAGACACTGCTAAAACCAATAAGGTATAGCAGTACATCGACCTATCTAAGAAGAAAGACAAGCTTCCAAAGCTGGAACTACCCAATCGACCTACACCAAAAGACGTACTACCTACGGCTACATCAATAGCTTAACTAGACCAAATCAAGCTCACTGCCTACAACTAGCTCTACGCCGAATATAAAAACGATCTCCGCATATATGAGAAGCAAGAACAGGCTATAAACGGTATTAGCAACTACATCGTTCGCTCTACATCGGTAGCCTACCTTCCCCTCATCAACGGCCTCGACACGGTACACGAACGGCTTTAAGCACTAAAGACTGCACTCGCCCCTACCACCTCAGGTCAAAAGCACGACGTCCTTATTCAATACACAGCTCTTAAAGCCTACAATACAAATCAGAGCATCGACAAATAGTTAAACGACTGGCGGAATATCTACAAGCTTATGGAACAATTAAAGATACCTAACGTATAAGGATTTAAACCACACTATAATTTCATTCGAGCAATTAAGCCTATCTCTTCTAGTTTTACAGGAGCACTAGAAGTAGACCTTATTAGAAAAGAACAGAAGGACGAAGACGCACCATCCATCATTAATTTAATTAAGGAATTTAAAGAACACTACCACATGCAGCAACAAGCATCTTCTACTACTACAGCCAATCACTCTACATTTGCAACCCTATAAAGCAATTTAGATTCTAATTCCGATTTAAAATAGCATAAGAAATGCATATGCGGCCTCATATATTAATATGACGACTGCTGCTACATTAACAAACAGAAGCGCCCTTAAGGATGGGAACCAAACCCAGACATCTAAAAGAAGATGGATAAAAAGATTTTATCTACACCCTAGGCCAAACGCATAGTTAATCATATCCAAAAAAAAGAACAGAAAGCAAAGAATACAGGAACAATTAATTTTAATTCCAAAACCTTACCAGCTTCCACCAACCTATAGTACTGCCAAGCACTACACAAAATTTAAAGATCTACCTCAAGTTCCACCTCAACTATAGATCAAATAATTATCTTAAGTTCCACCTTAACTATAGGTCGAGTTCTACCTCAATTACAGCTCAAAAGATCTACCTCAAGTTCCACCTCAATTACAGATCAAACGACTACCTCAAGTTCCACCTCAACCTCTGCAAAATTCGAAGATCTACCCCAAGTTCCACCTCGATTACAGATTAAATAATTATCTTAAGTTCTACCTCAACTATAGATCAAATAATCTACCTCAATTACAGCTTAAATAACTACCTTAAGTTCCACCTCAACTACAGATTAAATAACTACCTCAAATACAGATTAAAATATCTACCTCGGTTACAGATTAAATATCTACCCCAAGCACAGATCAAACGACTGCCTCAAATGCAAATTAAATTACTACACCTAAATTAATTAATTTAGACTGTATCACCAACTCCTAGTAGAATGGTACCTCTAGATCTACTAGCGTTAAATACAACACCAACCTGCAATGCTACCATATTCAGCACTGGTTAAATTCTATTCAAATTCCGTAAGCACGTTAATACAATTGAGCAGCTTCTAAAGCACGTCAATGCAATTAAATAGCTTCCATAAGCACGTCAATGCGATTAAGCAGCTTCTAAAGCACGTTAATGTAATTAAGCAGCTTTCAAACACAATTACCCTATCCTTTTACTACTCCCAAACTGTATCTAAACTTCTCATTTTAGTACAGCTTCTACTTTTCTTTCTACAGCTTTGACTACACCGTCAAATCTGGGGGGGTATATAACAGTCTACCGACACTATGCTGGGACACAGGCTTGCACCCTATATGGTGGCGTTAAGCCCACCCTCGTATATCTCGTATATGGGAAATAAGTCAAATCTTACGAGTCATAGACCCTATAGTCAAGGCTCTACATTCATGTATATATTCCACTTCATGTCCATAGATTTACAATCAAGTCGCTTGTTCAATTCCCACACTGCAAAGCTTACATCTATCTATAGATCTTCTAGCTATACTTTTAGAATTCTTTATACCTAAAAGCTTTCTAATAACTTATAAACTCTTTCTAGTTCTTCTTAAGTGGCTATAATTTTTAGATAATTAAACCTAATTAATCCGTTTATGTCTTTTTGCAGTAAAGCCCCTAATAGATTTTTATTATTTTATAATTTAGCCTTATAACTTAGAGCATCTGCTCGCGTATTATCTATACCCTTAGTATACTAAATCTTAAAATAGTATTTTATAAGCATCTTTACCCATCTAACCTGTCTTTAGTTAAGTTCCTTTATTATTAGGAATCCTATTAGGTTCTTATAATCTATTTTAACTATAAATAGTTTCTCTATACCTTATAAGAATACTCTTTATT
>Ga0307515_10016454_pt1 | contig 13533 bp, 11 predicted proteins | sample 17_EM_MG_FD_194513 | JGI IMG/M metagenome (GOLD analysis project Ga0307515, IMG submission 194513) | Populus trichocarpa ectomycorrhiza microbial communities from riparian zone in the Pacific Northwest, United States - 17_EM | ecosystem: Host-associated > Plants > Roots > Unclassified | place...
CATACTACGGTCGGCGCATCATATGTAAAATTTGGAATTATTTGGATACGATGTAGTATGCTGCAGTATTTTATGGTATTCTCGCAAATACCTCTGCACCCGAATGGTTTACGTCAAGACGCGACGGGGCTTCTCGATTTCGAAGAAACAAACATTCTCACAACTGCACAACTGTAGGGTTGGTTATTCTCGGCCCCGCTTCCGACTGAAATTTGCAGAACACACACCACACCGTTCTTCGGCACATCGAAGGATGGTACCAGCGACGTTGCGCCCTGCCATGGCTGGACTGCTGCGCCAATAAGTCACAAGCAAAGCAGGTTCGTGACGCCATAGACGACGGACAGAACCCATTTACCAAACTATGTACCAAACTATGTACCAGTATTAGCCACATAAAACAAAATCAAACTTTCAAGGCCTTTCCGGTCTTTTCTCCAGCGTGTGCTGACGTCATGGCTATCCCTTGGCGCTCAGCTCCTCCTCCACCATTCATCCAGACTCTAGCTCCTTCCACGGTCTAGGTAGGTGCGCTGTGCGGAGCTTCGGCCATTGCATTGACGCCACGCTCGATCTGCCAGTACGTACAAACTTTGCTTTATATCGTACGAATTAAATAATTAATCACAAGATTACTGACATGCGTTCATTGGACCGGCTCCTGGCATGAGCCCTGCTCACGTACCAGAGAATTTTTTTCAAAACGGACGCGCCAAGGAGCAGCGAGCAGAGACGAATTGATGGCTACTGAGCGTGTTGCTGGGGCGCCGCATCTGGCAGAGGGTGCAAAGCTTCTGCGACAGCAAGTGCCTTCCCATGAATTACAACCAGAACACGATAATGTCCAAGACGGGCTTCGGTCGTCCTCTTCTAGGGCGCCTGACCCTCTGCCGCCCCCTCGCCATCTGTCCCACTGCATACTCTTCAAGGGAACGGTGCTGGCTTCGAGGCGGATCTCGACACAATACCACCACCTCCGGAACTTGAAGATCTCAGCATCCAGCTGGATAGAGGCCTCCCCACTTTCAACATTGACGGCTCACGAACAAGGTGTGTGATCTGCTAAGACCACGTAAAACCAGTTCTGCAACCTTAAGGTTTTCTCTGTTTGAATGGAAGACGACAGGAAGGAGGAAGAAGAACCTCTCACGTGCCGCACTGGTAAACCTCCCCACTGATTAAGTGTCAACTGCGAAAAAGAAGATTATTGTTGGCATAAGATTATTAAGTCGTATTCTGGTCAAGTCATATAGGTCATATTAACCAGCTGAAACGTAAATACCCCCAGCAACCGAAATTCGAATACAGAACTGAGAAACGAGAAAACGCTGGCTTCAGAAGGTTAGTACTCGGACATGACCTAGTCCACCAGTGCCATGTCTAGAAACAGTCTACATTCATAAAATTCAACTTAGTTCAGCAACGCCAACGTTCTCTGCTTGACGCACCTGGATGCCAATGATGTTGTCTTCACATATTGCCAATGTATCGTAATCCACGGGCTCTTCCATCAGGGTGACTCGGCATGCCAGTTGCTCGAAAGACTTCATATGGAAATGTTGGTCCCGGTTGTGGAACTTCTGGTCGGAGGGTGCGATGACATCAACGCAGATGTTGCTGATACCGTTGCTGGACGGGCAGTTGTTGTCCGTCGCCGGTGAGTGTTGGTACCGCCTGACTAGATAAGGATTGAAGTCGAAAACGAGTAGGTGGAGGGTATCTAGGAGGTGATAGTATTGCGTTTGTTCTTTTTGTTTCGCGTGATAGAAAGAGGGGAAGAAGTCCCTCGTCTCGAATGGCGTGACGAGGGTCACAAATCGGTATCCGTGCACCGAGTAACGCCGCTGCTCTGAGTATAGCGAGTCGAACCATCGACTCGCCTTGGGTCCCCAGTCGGCCCAATCCACGACGTACGAAGCCTCCCCTTCCCCCTCTGCCTCCAGGGAGCACTCTTGCTCTTGCTGAAATAGGCGTGCGAGCGTCTCTCGAAGGAAGAACACCAGATGCTCTGCGTGTTCACCACCGTCGGTTGTATCAGGGTCAGCTTTTATTGTACCGATCGACAGCGCGACGACACCGTGGTCTGTGTGTGCAGGGACGGTGGCCCTCGAAAACGACTTGGGCGATGATTTCGGCTGGAGCGGCTCGCTGTCGTGGAATACCACTGTGCGGTTGTATTCAACGTCGTCGGAGAGGTCTTCAGAGAGGTCGGGGAACATCAGGTACTTCGCCTTCGTCTCCGACTTCGAATTCGAATTCGCACCACCCGGCCGACTTAGGGAGCGCGTAGTGAATGCTATCCGGTCGTCCTTTTCCACTACCAACAGCGGTGTGCAGGCATCGAGAAAGGTGTACGAGAAGACGCCCAGTTCATGCTGGTGGCGGAAATGTGTGAGGGAGATGCGCAATAAATAAAATATAGGGAAGGGAACTGACGAGTACACATTCACCGCCTTTCCAGTTCCACATAGTGAAGACATTTTCGTCCTCCCACCCATGGACGATAAGCGCTGCGATGTAGCAATCTCTAATATGCAGGTCACACCGATCTAACTGCCGTGGGCCCTCCATGGCCATTTTGATCATTTTGGCATCTGGATGGTGCAGGTTGTTCGATAGTGTCCGCACGTGGAAAATGTAACTCGATCTTCGGGAGTGAGTTGTAGAGAGTGGGGTACAGAGGTAGATAATGAATAAACGAACCCTTGCTTTTCCACAAAACAAAGTGCGTCCTGGGACGGATCGAACGCGAAGTTGACGACGTCCATGCCTATATCCATATACTTACGGTGCCACCCTCGGGTACGCTCGTCCTCACGCTCGTCCTCACGCTCACCCTCCATCTCCACCACCTCCGCCGCTATCAATCCCCCAACCGGCATTTCCCAAAATTCGAGCATGCGCAGGCGGGCGAGCTCGAAAGGTCGTCGGATTTGGACAGGTTTCCCCTGCGCGAACATATACCCCCACACTTTGTACGTATCGTCAATATGCATTTGGAGGGGTATCGTCTTCTCGCGCGTCGGTCGGAGCGTCTGCCATGCCTCCCGCGATCGTAGCAGCCGGTCTAACAACGTAGCAGCAGGTACACCGTTCCAGGGAGCAAGCGCGAGACACTCAGATGCAAGCTCGATAGAGAGCTGCGACTCTGCACTATGGTCGATGAGTTCTTGCACCCGTTTGCAGAGCTGTTGTCATTTGTTATATATACATCGTGCCAAGAGCCAGTTGGTTCCCCATTCACAAACGAAAATAAACCGAGTCACTCACCAGACGGCATGGAAGGATATCGAAGCCTCCGATTAGCAGGATGATCGCTAGTAGCAGCTCATTTGGGAGGTCCAGTAGTCCCATTGGATAATTTGAAACCACACCCGAGATATACTATTTCGTTGCGGGGATGGTTGGAGTGTGATGTGTGAAGTGAAGGGATCGGGAGGCGCTTTTGTCAGAATTTCCTCCGCGCTCGTTTCCCTGAAACACCCTATGATGCCACAGTCGGTGATTGGGATCTTTGTGTGTAGCATGCTACTGTATTTTATTTTATGATATACGAATTGAAGTTGGACTAGCCTATGTCAATGCAATGCCCGGTAACCTCCCCACTGATTAAGTGCCAACTGGGAAAAAAAGAAGATTATTGTTGGCATAAGATTATTAAGTCGTATTCTGCTCAAGTCATACAGGCCATATTGACCGGTTGGAACGTAAATACCCAAACAACCGTGTAAATGTTCGTTTGTACTTGTCGTCCGCGCTTGGTCTCAGTGATCACACGCAATATAATCGACTCCCTTTATAAAGGAGAAGCAAAGATACAGATGTGAAATAGTCTAAGACAGCGGTTGGAGGAGTTTGAGTGATGAATGACCAAACACTGAGAGTCCGTGACAAACTAAATAAAGAGGGCGGATAAACAATTACCTTACAAACCGAAATTCGAAGACGGAAATGAGAAATGAGAAAACGCTGGCCTCAGAAGGTTAGTACTCGAACATGACCTAGTCCACCAGTGCCATGTCCAGAAGCAGTCTACATTCATAAAATTCAACGTAGTTCAGCAGCGCCAACGTTCTCTTTTTGACGCACCTGGATGGCAATGATGTTGTCTTCACATACTACCAATGCATCGTAATCTACGGGCTCCGGCGTCAGGGTGACTCGGCACGCCAGTTGCTTGAAAAAACCCGTATTGAAATGTCTGTGAAAGTCCCAGGACATATCGTCGGAGGGTGCGATGATATTGACATAGAGGTCGCTGATACCGTCGCTGGATGGGCAGCTGTTTTCCGTCTCCGGTAAGTATTGGTCCCGCCTGAGTGGACGAGGATTAAAATCGAAAACGAGCAGGTAGAGGGTCTCGGATGTATGTGGGGGGTGGAGGTATTTTTCTTTGTTCCATGTCATGTCCTCGAAAGAGCGGGAGACGAAAAACGCGTCGTCTCGCTTGACGAGGGTCACAAATCGGTATCCGTGCACCGAGCAACACCGCGGAAAGATTGAGGATGGCGCGTCGAACCATCGACTCGCCTCGGGTCCCCAGTCGTCCCATTCCATGATGTACGAAGCCTCCCCCTCGCCCTCTGCCTCCAGGGAGCACTCTTGCTCTTGCTCTTGCTGAAACAGGCGTGCGAGCATCTCTCGAAGGAAGAACACCAGCTGCTCTCCGTCCAATAGATCACCGGTTGGATCAGGGTCGCGTTTTGTTGTACTGATCCACAGCGCGACGACACCGTGGTCTCTGTGTGCCGGGACGGTGGCCCTCGAAAACGATGTGGACGGATATGATTCCGGCTGAGGCAGCTCGCTGTCGAGGAATACCGCTGTGTGGTCGTATACCGTCTCGTCGGAGAGGTCAGGGAACATCAGGTACTTTGCCTTCATCTTCGAATTCGAATTCGCACCACCCAGCAGACTAGGGGAGCGCGCTGTGAATGCTATCCGGTCGCCCTTTTCTACTACCAACAGCGGTGTGCAGGCATCGAGAAAGGTGTACGAGAAGACGCCCAGTTCATGCTGGTGGCGAGATTGTGTGAGGGAGATACGCAATAAATAAAATATAGGGAAGGGAACTGACGAGTACACATTCACCACTTTTCCAGTTCCACATAGTAAAGACGTGTTCGTCCTCCTCTAGAGAGACGAGAAGCGCTGCGATGTAGCAATCTCTAATATGCAGGTCACACCGACCAAGCTCTGGGGCGCCCTCCGTGGCCATCTCGACCATTTTGGCGTCTGGATGGTGCAGGTTATTCGATAGTGTCCGCAGGTGGAAAATGTAACTCGACCTTCGGGAGTGAGTTGTAGAGAGTGGTGTCACAGGAGGTAGATAATAATTCAACGAACCCTTGCTTTTCCACAAGAAACAGTGCGTCCTGGGATAGATCGAGCGTGAAGTCGACAATGTCCATACCCATATCCATATACTTACTGTGCCACCCTCGGGTACCCTTATCCTCACCCTCACCCTCCATCTCCCCCTCCGCCGCTATCAAACCCCCAACCGGCATTTCCCAAAATTCGAGCATGCGCATTGCAAAGGGGAAGGCGAGCTCGTCAAGCGGTAGGATTTGGGCAGGTATCCCCCGCGCGAGCATATACCCATACACTTTGTACGTATCGTCAATATGGACTGGAAGGGATATCGTCTTCTCGCGCGTCGGTCGGAGCGTCCGCCATGCCTCCCGCGATCGCCGCAGCCGGTCTAGCAACGTAGCGGCGGGTACGTCGCTCCAGGGAGCAAGCGCGAGACACTCGTACGCAAGCTCGATAGAGAGCTGCGACTCTGCACTATGGTCGATGAGTTGTTGCACCCGTTTGCAGAGCTGTTGTTATTTGTTATATATACGTCGTGCCAAGAGCCGGTTGGTTCCCCATTCACAAACGAAACAAACTGAGTCGCTCACCAGACGGCATGGAAGGATATCGAAGCCTCCGATTAGCAGGACGATCGCTAGTAGCAGCTCATTTGGGAGGTCCAGTAATCCCATTGGATAATTTGAAAGCGCACCCGAGATATACTATTTCGTTGCGGGGATGGTTGGGGTGTGAAGTGTGAAGTGAAGGGAGGCGCTTTTGTCAGAATTTCCTCCGCGCTTGTTTCCCTGAAACATCCTATGATGCCACGGTCACTAATTGAAGTTGGACTAGCCTACGTCAATATATGCCCGGTAACCTCCCCACTGATCAGTGATTGGGAAAAAGAAGATTATTATTTCGCATAAGGTTATTAAGTCGTATTCTGCTCAAGTCATATAGGTTATATTCACCGGTTGGAATGTAAATACCCCAAACAACCGAAATTCGAAGACGGAAACGAGAAATGAGAAAACGCTAGCCTCAGAGCCTCAGAAAGTGAGTACTCGAACATGACCTAGTCCACCAGTACCATATTGTCTAGTAGTGGTCTACATTCATAAAATTTAACTTAGTTCAGCAACCCCAACCTTCCCTTTTTGACGCACCTGGATGCCAATAATGTTGTCTTCACATACTACCAATGCATCGTAATCTACGGGCTCCCCCATCAGGGTGACTCGGCACGCCAGTTGCTTGGTGTGCTTGAAAAAACCCATATCGAAATGGCTCTCCAAGTCCTCGAACATATTGTCGGAGGGTGCGATGACATCGACGTGGAGGTTACCGATACCGTCGCTGGATGGGCAGCTGGTTTCCGTCTCCGGTAAGGATTGGTGCCAGCTGAGTGGACGGGGATTAAAATCGAAAACGAGCAGGTAGAGGGCCTCGGGCCTATGTGGGGGGTGGCCGTATTTTCCTTTGTTCTTATTCGCGTCCTCGAAAGAGGGAGAGACGAAAAACGCGTTGTCTCGTTCGAGGAGGACCACAAATCGGTATCCGTGCACCGAGCAATACCACCGTAGAGAGATTAAGCATGGCGCGTCAAACCATCGACTCGCGTCGGGTCCCCAGTCGTCCCAATCCATGATGTACGAAGCCTCCCCCTCGCCCTCTGCCTCCGGGGGGGACTCTTGCTCTTGCTCTTGCTGAAACAGGCGTGCGAGCATCTCTCGAAGGAAGAACACCAGGTGCTCTCCGTCTCCACAATCGTCAATTGGATCAATGCTGGCTTTTGTACAGATCCACAGCGCGACGACACCGTGGTCTCTGTGTGCCGGGACGGTGGCCCTCGAAAACGATGTGGACGGATATGATTCCGGTTGAGGCAGCTCGCTGTCGAGGAATACCGTCGTGTAGTCGTAATAAATGTTGTCGGAGAGGTCAGGGAACATCAGGTACTTCGGCTTCGAATTCGCACCACCCAGCAGACTAGGGGAGCGCGCTGTGAATGCTAGCCGGTTGTTTTTTATTAATACCAACAGTGGTGTGCAGGAATCGAGAAAGGTGTACGAGAAGACGTCCAGTTCATGCTGGTGGCGGAATTGTGTGAGGGTGATGCGCAATAAATAAATATAGGGAAGGGAACTGACCACTACACATTCACCGCTTTTCCAGTTCCACATAGTAAAGACATGTTCTTCGACCTCCTCAGAAGAGACGATAAGCGCTGCGATGTAGCAATCTCTAATATGCAGGTCACAACGGTAAAGCCATGGAGAGCCCTCCGTGGCCATCTTGACCATTTTGGCATCTGGATGGTGCAGGTTGTTCGATAGTGTCCGCAGGTGGAAAATATAACTCGACCTTCGGGAGTGAGTTGTAGATAGTGGCGTCACAGGAGGTAGATAATAAATCAACGAACCCTTGCTTTTCCACTAGAAACAGTGCGTCCTGGGACGGATCGAACGTGAAGCCGACAATCTCCATACCCATATCCATATATTTACGGTGCCACCCTCGGGTACCCTCACCCTCATCCTCACCCTCCATCTCCGCCTGCGCCGCTATCAATCCCCCAACCGGCATTTCCCAAAATTCGAGCATGCGCGTTGGAAAGGGGGAGGCGAGCTCGTGACGCGGTAGGATTTGGGTAGGTATCCTCCGCACGAACACATACCCACACATCTTGTACGTATCGTCAATATGGACTGGGAGGGGTATCATCTTCTCGCTCGTCGGTCGGAGCGTCCGCCATGCCTCCCGCGATCGCCGCAGCCGGTCTAGCAACGTAGCGGCGGGTACGTCGTTCCAGGGAGCAAGCGCGAGACACTCGTACGCAAGCTCGATAGAGAGCTGCGACTCTGCACTATGGTCGATGAGTTGTTGCACCCGTTTGCAAATCTATTGTTAATTGGTATATATACGTCGTGCCAGGAGCCGGTTGGTTCCCATTCACAAACGAAAATAAACCGATTCACTCACCAGACGGCATGGAAGGATATCAAACCCTCCGATTAGCAGGACGGTCATTAGTAGCAGCTCATTTGGGAGGTCCAGTAGTCCCATTGGATAATTTGAAAGGCAACAGGTCTGCACCAGAGACGGGGGTGGTTGGGTGTGAAGTGTGAAGTGAATTGAAGGGAGGCTTCTTTGTCAGATTTTCGTCGTCGGAGCTCGAAATCTGAAATATCCTATCGGTGATGGGATATCAAGATTGGGACCCTTTGTATGTAGTATGTTGCTGTATTTTATTTTATGATATACGAGTTGAAGTCGGTCTAGCCTACAATGCCCTTTGTGTGGAATGCCGTATTACGACAGAGTTTCCAGTGAAGCATTTACATTTGATTCCCATTCTTGGTACAAATTCCGTACTGCCGTCAAATATCTGAACGCTTGCTGGGCTCTTCAGGGCCCTCAAGACCCCGGATTCGAGTGCCTGAGGTGGAACGCTCCACTCGTGGAGAGAGATGATCGACAGTCGAACATGGTGTTCGGAGCCTGGTGAAGAAGTAAACCTACGCAAAACCGCACAACTGTAGGCTGCTTCTTTTTCTCCGGCACGCGTCCACCTGTAACACACTTCTGTCTAATGGCCAGAAAGGGGCAGACCGAAGGGGCAGATCGAAGAACTCCGCTGCTAATAAGTCACAAGGAGAGCAAGTTCGCAATGCCATGGACGACGGCGTGAACCCGTTTACCAAACAACCTGTTACCCACAAGAAATTTGACTTCGGTCTCCCCAGCCTTCTTCCTTGGCGCCTCTTCAAGAAATTGCCAGCTATCAAGCTTCACTGCAGGGAAGGTCTTCATAGGCCCCTTGCTCGAGTTGCCTGTGCAGGGGTAAATCTCTTGTTCGCCAGTCACTAGCTGTGGCTATTAGAGAAAGGGAGGACGAAAGGAACCTGTGATTTCCTCCCAGCCAATGCTCTCAGTGGATCTAGACCCCGTCTCTTTCTCGAATGGAGTGCAACAGCAATCACACCCCCCACGATATAAACCAACCACAAGTAGGAAACCCCAGAAGAATTTCACCTGTACTCGTGACACGCTACCAAGAGAAATCGTAGGAAAGACTAGAGAGTTTGTATGGGTGTTTGAATTGCTGGGAGGCTGTATACGGAGGCGGTCCGCCATCAAGCGGCCAGCTGCAACGTCACGTAAGCGTTGGATTCTAACACCTTAGGTACTCACCTCAAACAATTGTTACAGCTTTCTAATAGACTCTAGTTCGGGGCCCTCACTAAGCTGTGTTTCGACCACCCCTCATTGGCTCGAGAATCAATTTAAACTCCGAGGCTTATTCATACCAAAGTCGCAATCATCCCACAGTCGTAATTTATAATATGCTCAGAACCTATGGTGTCACCTCCAATACGTCATTGAGAGGGCCTGCTTATTCAGAATCTCCAGCAGCATTTAAGTGAGACCCCAAGCAAAGGCCTCCCAACTGCGTCGGACAAGAACAAAGTCTTGCTCACAGCATGCCTGAATCTACTCGTGATGTATCATCCCAGAGCGATGTCAAGCACATCAAGCGAGAGGCAGATGGAAGTTTCATTCGGCCGCCCTCAACGTTCAGAGACACCATCCAGGAAGGTAGCAAATACGAACCAGAAAAAGGTATTTGACATTACTACTCAACACTGGTGGTCACTTACAGTCCTTTAACTGACCGTAGCTCGTTACCACCTTTATGTTTCATATGGCTGCCCTTGGGCAAGTCGTACCCTCATTGTCCGGAAACTCAAAGGACTAGAGGACATCGTCTCGATGTCCGCCGTCTCCCCGCGAATGGACTCGAATGGATGGCCCTTTGCCCACGTTGACCCGTTTCCTGGAGCGGAGGATGATCCGGTCTACAATGCGAGATACCTCAAGGATATCTACTTGAGTGTTGAGCCCCAGTACCAAGGGCGGTGGGTGGACCACTTTCCAACTATGTTCGTGACCTTATTCTTCTCATTAGGTTTACGGTGCCCGTACTCTTCGATAAGAAGACTCAAACCATTGTTAACAATGAATCATCTGAGATCATTCGTATCTTCAATAGCGCCTTCAATGCACTGCTTCCTGAGAAACAAGCAAGACTCGATCTCTACCCCAAAGCACTGCAGGGCGAAATCGACGAGTTAAACCAATGGGTGTACAACGATCTCAATAGTGAGCCCTATTTCTTTCGGCGTGTGTCAAGACGATGACTCATCCATATATACACTCTCAGATGGTGTCTACCGCACAGGATTTGCTAGCTCTCAATCAGCTTACGAGCAGGCATACCATGGGGTATTTTCTGCTCTTGATCGAGTCGAAGGCATTATAGCGGCTCAGCATTCGCGCGGCTCTTCCTTCCTGATCGGCGATCAACTTACGGAGGCAGACGTCCGTCTGTACGTCACAATCGTCCGCTTTGATGTTGCCTATTATGGCCTATTCAAGTGCAACAAGCGAGACATCCGTCATGGCTACCCTGCGATCCATCAATGGCTGAGGAACCTGTACTGGAACTACCCGGCATTCAAGGATACCACCAATTTTGAGCATATAAAGACCGGATATTCTACTGTGGTGCTTGTTAATCCGAATCGGATTGCTCCACTCGGGCCAGACCCTCACATCCTTCCCTTGGACAGCGCAGCGGCGAAGGCGTAGGTGGGGGGGGGAAGAATCCATATTCCCATATTAACATTGTAATTTACCACTTTGTACTCTCACTTACGTTGTAAGCGAGTGGAAGTCTATATGAATAAATACCAATAAGAAAGCCCAGCTGCTACTAAGGACGCGAAGAGGATCTTCCACCCGTCAAAAGGATCAACCCCGAAGGACATCTGTATGAGCGCAAACCATGGCATAACCCGAATGTCCGCCTCCCTTCTTTTCACCATTTGAGCCATCGCCCAGCAATACCATAACGTCGCCAATCCTGATCCAATCAGTGGGGATATATGCAAGTCAGGGACGTCGGGCTCTTTTGGTGGTTGGACATCCTCGTCGGCTTGGCTAGGATCTTGAAGGGCGCTCGCGAATGCGGGGTGGAGAACCGATGGACGGCCGATCCCAATAAGTTGAGTGTGACCGTCACGAATGGACGAGGCCATGACCTTGCGCACTCGTAGGGACCCAGTGAGGATGATCAGTGGAGGCGAGGAGGAGGAGCGTGCTACTTCCAGCGCTTTACGGGAGAAGGAGCTGAAGAATGCTTGACGGGTTGTCACTTGCCCAAATTCTACATGACTCCGTGAGTACGCGTCCTATGGTCAACACGAGGAATCGACGCAACATACGAGGGTCTTCATAATCTCCGCCACTCACTTCGATGAAGTCGACCATGTTCCAGCCCGAGATGGTCCGGACGTGCTCGAGACTGTGTTCCTCTGAGAAACCGCCGTGTACGTAATCGCCTGAGTTGAGCTTCACTCCCACCACGAAGGTACGGGGTACGATTTCGCGAATGGCGAGGACGATCTCGTTGAGGAAACGGAGCGGTTCGGCATATTCGTCGGTTCTGAGGTTAGTCTGATGGAAGGTTCAGCCCGAAGCCTGCTATAGAAGAGGGGGTGCTTTCAACCTTTCGAGAGATGAATTGGGAAATTAAATCTGAGGTAAAGTAAGCGACACGGGATAACGTATAGAGCGAGGAGGTATCCTACACCCATGAGACGCGTGCAATTCCACGCCGTCGAATCCAGCTTTCCAAGCCACCGTTGCGCCATGGACGAATTGCTTGACTGTCCTGTCAATATCTCCACGCGTCATAGGCATCGGAATGTCAAAGCCAATCTTGAAGGCAAGATCCCCCAAGAAGCCGACTTTCCTATCGCTTCCCAGGCGCCTCACGCTAGGGGCCAAAGCGCGTACCCAGGGCCGACGTCCACCCACGAACCTCGGAGACTGCCTCCCACTGTGGCTGAGCTGTATGACTGCCAATGGTCGCTCCGAAGTCGAATTGCTGGCGTGTATAGCGGCCGCGAAGCGCTTCCATGGCTCCAAATCGAGGGGTGAACCCGGTGGTGGGATAACGACGTCTGCTCCTAGGCTTAGGTGCGATGGGGAGACTTGAACGTTGCCTGTAAGAATCATCCCCCAGCCGCCTTTGGCCCAGAGCTCGTAGAGTCGAAAGTGCTTCTCGTTGGGTGGACCACCGCCTGCACTAGCCAGATGCTCGTACATAGCTGCCTACTTTGGTGAGACTTGTGACAGGTCGCGCGACGGCGTATGAAATGGAGAGCCTTCTTTGATTGAGTGAGAGAGTGAGTTTAGACACACCTTGACGAGACGATTCGGAACGGTGATTCCACAAGGGAGAGTTATGGGTTGACTAAGGAGGGTGGCATCTACCGTAGGCGAAGTCAGAAGGAGCCCTCAAAAAATTCGATATGACGAACACACCGTCGACGTCGACCGTCATGGTAATACCAAGCGGGTAATCAAATCTGTTGAGAAGGAAGTGTGGTGACTATTGGCAATAGTGGCAACAAGGAACTTTGCCAGAAAGATGGAGTTGGAGAGAGGAAGGAACCGAGGTTGGTGAGACGGGAAGGATCGGAAGGATCGGAATGCTGCTATAATAGGCGAACCCAGGATCAATATTCCACCATAGCTCGCGACGTTTGGGAAAGGAGTGTGATATCCAATATTATATTTATTTACCGGTCGTTCTTTCGCACGATTTCGGAGTTATGGAGTACAGAAACAAGGTCAGGAAAGTCGACGCCCGTCATAGACAAACCATAATAGTCTGTAGTGATCGATCGCACAGGTTGCTTAACTTCTAGACTAGTACTTGCCCATAAGAAGAGATGAGTGTACGGTGCCACAAGTCGACGCGCTTTCAGCACATGACCTCAGTCATTAGCACAAGTGTATGTACTTTACTCATTCAAAGCACTGATCTACTCTTTGGCGCGAGGAACCGGTTCTTGGGTTCCTGTCGTTGCCCAATAAAGGACCCCCGATGTGACTATAATAGGACTACGACGAGATTCCAGGTGATCTAGCTGATAGGTCTAGCTGACAGCGACAGAGAGTTCCCCCTCTTTCTTCTCCCGGGTTCCGTTGAAATGTCGAACCAATGACACTAAACGACGGCCTCGACAGGTACCATCCACGACGTGGTCCAAAATAGATCGTACTTTCAACTTGCTTCCTCGATCCGCCATGTCGCCTGAGAAACACTTGTCAAATGCGGAATCCTTGGACCCAGACCACGAACCCACGAACCACCGTCAGTAG
>Ga0307515_10016455_pt1 | contig 13533 bp, 12 predicted proteins | sample 17_EM_MG_FD_194513 | JGI IMG/M metagenome (GOLD analysis project Ga0307515, IMG submission 194513) | Populus trichocarpa ectomycorrhiza microbial communities from riparian zone in the Pacific Northwest, United States - 17_EM | ecosystem: Host-associated > Plants > Roots > Unclassified | place...
CCGGGTCCACTGGATGGTACTCCAGCCACCCCCGAGGAGACCGAGGAATCGAAGGCTGAGAGATGGCAGATCGAACATATACTCTTCCCCGCGATGAGAAAGTACCTGGTTCCGCCCAAGTCCCTATTGGAGAGAGATGTAGTGCAGGTGGCGAGTCTTCCTGACCTCTACCGGGTGTTCGAACGATGCTGAGACGCTTCACTCGACGAGTTTCACAACGCTTTTGAACGATCACGGAAACTAGATTGTAGTCGTACGCTCTGAACTCTAATGGACTGCCTGGTAGTTTTCGGTAATGTTAATTCGATAAATCAGATTGAAGAAAGCAGTTGAACGATAAATATGGTATTGTGGAAGGGTGAGTATAGAGGGGCGGAGTGAGGGTAAAGAGTCTGCGCCGTTGGACAAGTGATAATCATACAAGAGAGTTCAACAACCGACGATATTCCGAGAGAAACCTGGAATAAAGCAAACAAAACAGCGGTAGGGATAGGAAGGAGGGAGGGTTGGAAGGATAGCGAATAATAAAACAAGAGTCAAGAAGAAAAGAGAAAGAAAAACAAACGGTCTGGTAACATATCGACAACATCTATCGTGGGCTTGTGTTTGCAGGCGGGGAAGTATGTGTGGATGAGATAGAGGTGATGGCCATATCGTACTCGAAAAGGTCACTGCCACTGTCGGAGGCGGAGTCATCTTCGGAGTCGCCGTAGTCGTCCAAACTGCCGACCCTGAAGACATCCACAAAGGGCGTTTGAGGAGCGTCTGCGGCGGACTTGGCAAGAATGGCCGCAACACGCGCCTCCAGCCGAGTGTTTGGCATAGATTGCTTGTGGGGGGAAGGTTCTTGGAAGAAGGTGCTGAGTTCGTGGAGGTTCTGTACGAGATCGCCGAGGTCATCGTCGTGAATGGACTCGGTGGAGAGCATGACCAGGTCTTCAGGTTCGAAGTCAATTCTCGACGGCCGGGCCGGGACCTTGCATGTGTCGAACACGGCCATGACGTTGGTTCTGCAAATCTCGCGCGCCAGTTCGGGTTTGGGAATAGACCATCCGGACTCCAGCGGAACACCAAAGACGTCTGCCTCAGATCCGATATTCCTGCTCATGTGCGAACCGATATGCATGCTCATCCTAAGGACGTGTTTGGCGGGCATGCTATTGGCAATAATGATCGGTTCGTCCAGGACATCCAGTGCCTGAGCTGCCAGGTCTGTCTCCAACATGCGCAGGAGGGGCATAAGCAGCTCGGAACCGACCAGTCCAACGGGGTTACGGCTGTCTTTCTGATGGAAGAGAACCTTTAGGATCTGCATGGCGTGAACTTTCATCGTCTTGTCCTGGTTGAGGACCAAACCCATCAAGAGGGTGACAACATCCGTCCAATGGTCCGCGCTGTAGTGTTCGCGGAGGGTCGCAACGCACTCCCTCAGGAAATCTTCCTTGGTCCTGAACCGGCGTTTGGCGAAGGAGGTCATGACCCGAACGATCGTGTGACGGCCATCCTCCTGCGCAAGGGCAGCAAGGTCGAGAGCGAAATCGTTGAGAGAATCGGTGTTCGAATCCTGAACCATGTCGCGGAGGCAGTAGGGAAGGATCAAAGTGTAGAGATCTCGGACACGACCCTCAGATGGATCAATGAGACGGTCGTCCTGGACCCTTGCGAGTCGACAGAGGAGCTTGATGGTGGCGTCCGAGGTTTCTGAAGACCGTAAACCAACAAGTAGGGGCGGTTGCAACGAAGAATGGCCTCTCCAATCCGATGGGCGCGAGGACATTAATAACTCCGCAGTTCGAGGATCGTCGAGGTCGATTCTCTCCAAGAGTGCAGTGAGGAAAGATACGACTTCCTTGAACTCTGACTCGACGGTCGTTGAGAGACATGCGCGGGCACACCAAAATAGTTGGGGAACCAAGGATGGGTCGAGGTCGTTGAGATCGACGAGGGAACGCAGGGTAAGGATTATCTCTGCGGTGAACAGTTGTATGTTCTCGTCTTCAGAGGCAACCGTGTTGGACAACCTTCCAAGGAGTAGCGCCAAGTCTCCTTTGTTGACTCGAGGCATTAGGGCTCGGAATATCTGGAGTGACCGGAACGCAATTGCACGGATGGAGCAGGCCGTTCCCCAGGCTAGGGCGACGGAACCCCACTGTTCTGGAAGTTTGGGATGGAGGGGAGTTAGGATTTCGAGGATCCTGCTACAGAATTCCTTCATCTTTGGTTCAACATCCTGCGTAGTGTTCTCGTCCGTCCAAACCAGCGCTTGTGAATCCTTTTCGAGACCATCGATCAACACCTTGACCTGGGACCGGCTCTTGTGACAGGCACGATCCAAAATCTCGTCGTATTTCGGTGCCCACGCGCGAAGCAATTGGAACAACATCCGTCGTGCATGTTTACGGAGATACGGCAGGCGGTGGTCGAGATGCACGGCCAAAGCGTGGAGCAGGATGGGAAGCTCGGTCGCAGTCTCCCAGTGGCGGTCCAGGGCAACGTCCGAAAGGAAGAGAAGAGCGAATTGTGCTGCTCCCAGGCTAAGTTTAGGTTGGTCGGAGGAGAAAAGTATATCCAGGTCGGACCACATCTCGAGATCGTCTTCGGTGGGTAGATGGAACTTGTGTTCGATCGTCGGTAGCATCCTCGCAGGTTCGATGATTTCACAGATCTCCGTATAGAGGGTCCTCCCAACGACAGATTGAGCCAGGCAGGCAACAACTTTGGCGGCACAGTCGATGAAGGCAGTGCTGGCAATCTTTGGGGATTGTTCTAGGAGAAATCTGGCAGCCGCGAGTCCATTCGACTGGTTGGGTGGCTCCACGAGTCTGGTCCAAAGTACCAGGACCTGCTCCGGGTAAGTCTCCGAGAAGCGCAGGGTCAGCGCGATGAGGTGATACATGCAGGTGCGCCCCTGCTTCGACAGTTGGGATTTACTCTCATCCGTCAAATCGATATTTGAAATCCAATACTCCAAACTCTGCAGGAGAGTAAGGGTGAGCGTCCCGTATTCCTGGAGGAAGAGAAGCCAATCGTCCAACTGAGCGAGGACTGACATCGCTTGGTCCGGGTGTTCTCCCGCAAGGACGTCAGAGATCAACCGATGAGCGTGAAGGTGGGTTCCAGGGGCGCAACTTCCGATTCCAGCTTCATGAGGGGCCAAGGAAATGATGCCAGAGTGCTGTTCATGGATCCCTTCGAGCATGCTAAATGCTTGGAGGCGGACTTGAGCGGTCGGGTGGCAGAGGTTTGATAAACCGAGACAAACGACTTGACCAAAGGAGAATCCGTGCGTGATCTCGTTGGAAATGACCTCTGCGACAACCTCGAAGAATCGAACGTTACTTGTATCGAGCTCCTTGGTAGAGACGTAGGCACGACGCAGTGCTTCACCAGTCAGGCTGGCATCCTGTGAGCTACTGGCCAGAAGAGACCGCAGCATTTTCCTGGAACGGCGTGATTAGCACTGTGTTCTCTGTACCTCGAAGGTCTACATACTTTCCGAGTGCCTGGATGGTTGGTTTATACGAAGCCAAGAAAGCAATGAGCCTATCCAGAGTGGGAGACGCTTCCAAAGGCCGGAGTTGGTCCACAACCATTGTATCCGTTGGAGAGCCAGATGAAACATCTGGGGGGAAGAAGGCCCTTTTCTAGAATCCCATAATTTTCAGTCATGCGCCCAACTGGGGAGAGGACGGGAACCTTACACAGAGCGACGCGAGAGCCCCGACTGCCGCGGTGGACAACTGCTTCGTCTCCGTCTGGAATCTCTCGATCGCCTCCGCTTGCAGTTGTGGTTCTGGAGCGCCAGTAGCAGCGGTTTTCTGCATCAGAATCAATCTCCTCTTCACCGCATCCGACTGTTTTCCAAACTGGCACCACTCCTCGCATAACCTGTATAATGAAAGGTGGATCTTGGGTGGAATGAACCGATCTGAATCCTTGAGCGTTTCCAGCCCTTCGAACACCCGTTCGACGGTCCCACAGAAGTAACGCCTGAGCCTTTGAAGGGTATAGAGATCCCTGTTCTCCAGTGACATGAGGTAACTCTGGGTTTGCCTGACGAACTTGAGAACATGGGAGAGAGCAGCTTGACGCCCGGCGGACCGTTGTTCCAATAACAAGCTCGCCGTAAGGAAATAGATCCTCGTCACCGCGGTGTAGAACTTGATGTGTCTCCGTGTCCGACCGGTAATGGGTTGGGACTGGGCGGGCTTGGATCTGGACTCGTCGAAGAACTGTCTCTGTGCCAACGAGTTCAGGTCCTCCAACAGCTGGGGGTATCCGTGTGGTGGTAATGAGCTGATACAAAATACTGCAGCATGTCGAAAGACCGAATGTTCCGCATCGAGGAACGGAGCAAAGTACCGGAATAAACCTCGACTTGTGGTCATCCTCTCCCGATCGAAATTGTTGTCCGAAAGTACCCGAGCATGGTCCCGTGGGGTGTTGATCGACGACACGTTATTGAGCACTGGTCTTGAATCCGACACGGAAGCTGTTACACAGATAATCTTGACCCAAGACCTCCATTGGTAAACATGAATACTCGCATCTGCAGGTCCCAGCTTCGACTGTCCGGCGTTATGGTGAGCGTTGGACCCACCAGCGGTGGCGGATCGTGGAACCCGACTGCTGAGTCCCGCAGAGGAGGCGATGAAAGGATGGTACTTCGTCGCGGACACGATGAGCATCTCCCGGAATTTGATCAGGACCGGAGTGGGATGGTCCATGCATCCTTGGATGATGGAGGAATAAATGTGGTCCCAAAGGTCGCGATCCCGGATGACATCACTATCGGCTACCCTCAGCGGCACGTCGTCCTTCTTGGACGCCCTCCACTGTTCTAGCCTTTCCAGATCAGGTTCTTCGAGGTGATCATCGAACCCAGTGAGATAAGGCCAAGAAGTGCGCCCGTGAAGGGCATCGACGACGGTAGACGCTTGAAGTCCCAATTGGGTGTAGAATATTCTGAGCATCCTGATAATCTTTACACCGACGGAGAGGATCTCAGATGTGACGTTCGTAAGGAGGAAAAGTCCTGCAGCTTCGATTTCCTCCAATCTCCGTTCAACCTTCTTCCATTCCTCTTCGGTGAGTGAGCCGGTTGCAGTAGGGGATGACGTAGACGGTGCCTTGGATGCGCTCTGCAGGATTCCTTGGATCCATTCCTCCACAAGTTCCGCCCATGAATTGAGCAACCGCCTGCAATCGATAAACATCTTGAGCCCGGACACCTCGTTCGAGATACCGCTCGGGTCGAATAACAGAATGGCGAAGCGAGAAAGGAGAGTCGAAGCGTGTTCTGGGTCGGCCATGAATCTCTTGAGGGTTGCCTCGGCGATATCCCTGACCATCGGTTCCACGTGCACGGTTCCCCTGATCAACATATCCAACGCATCGTTAAGTGGAAGTGACGAGTGAAGGAGTCGAGGCCATGCTTGGAAGCAAAGTTTAAGGACATTGATCTGGGGAACTAGGCTGATTGGATACGTGACGGTTCCCTCGGGGTGACGACGAGTGATGTAATCATGGGCTTCCTCGTAAGATGGGTTTATGCGGGCGTAAGACCACTGGTCGCCCAGAACGAGCATATTCCCCACGTTGTGCGCGCACGAAGAGGAAATTAACGCCAAAGTTGGTCCACAGCGATCCATCAGGTCCTTAACACCCGCGTGTGATAGAACCGAGGGAGGGAGTACGTCAGAAGACATCTCCATGTCCTTCCTCACAGGGGGGTGGGAGAATTCAGAACTCGATGGCCATGGGGGCGAAGGCTCCTCCTTCTCGATGGTGTACAGCGACAACAGGATTGATTGAATGGCAACGCTGATTCTCTCTGGAGCAAGAAGATGGGAGATGTTCTGCGACTGCGAATTGCGAATGGGCCCTTCGTTCAAAAGCTCCATGCAAAAGTCCGTCCCGAAGTCGAGATGCCGACTCATGATGTAGTGGAGGATGAAAATGAATGGTTCCAGGCGGTCGTCGTGAGGGAAGATAGATTGGCGATTGGCAGGGAAGAAATGGCGTAGAATCGGTTCGAGCTTTGCGGTTGCGGTTGAAGGGGCTTCGTTGCAACGGAAACAATACGTCCAGACAAGACGCATCATGCCGTTCATGATCGGAACGCGAGCAGGTTTTTCCTGTAATAAGGGTGGGTAACATGGCGGGGAGAACAGAGCTGTAGTATGCTTACCTTCAGCTTGTTAAGGCCAGCCTCAAAACACGCAACCCAATTCTGCTGAAAATACTCCAATGGGGCCACACATAGCGATGTGATGTACAGCGGATACGCAACGAGCCAGTATCTGGGTTTAGAAACCATATCCTTGGCCTTCGGCACGATCGTCTTGATGGCTTTTGCCCACTGCGGGTCGTTGACCTCCGCTTGTATCGTCTACCCCCGCGGAGAATGAGTTTTGCTTGTCAATAAGACTTCAAGAACGCACCTTTCCCGTGGGGTGAAGGATCTCCACAAGAGTCTCGGCGAATACAGATTTGAATCGCACCCCGTGGGCATTCTCAAAGGATTTCGAAAGAGATTCAAGGAACTCTGCGCTCTCTTCGAACGTCTCTGGCGGCCAGACCTTGAAGGACCATTAATACATCATCGATCTATCAAGTGAGTGCACAGGCTTACCTTGAGCCGAACGTGACGCAGACCCCTGACGAGGTTTTCGTACCGCAAATCCATGTCTTTCAGTACCTGACCGGAAGAGACGGGCTGAAGTTCGGCTAGGAATCGATCCGTGACACCAATAAACCTAGAAAACGAGTCAGATGTTGCACGCCCCTCCAAGCGGAAGCACTGACCTGACATTGGCCAACAACCCCAGTAACTTTGCAAATAGCTCCGCATTGCATCTGTGGTTCGCGCTCTGCGCAAGGAGCTTCAAATCTGGTTTCCTGAACTGCTCGAACATCGTCTCCTCGAGGTTAAACCCTGTCTGATCACTCAGAGCGTCCTTGGATAACGATTGAACGACTGCTATCAGTGCTCGGCACATGATATAAATTGCGGCAAGAGATTTCCGTTCGTTGAGGATGGCAGAGGCGTCTGGAAACCGAGCGCCACGGTTCGTGTGAGGTGACTGGACGAAGTGGCTTCTTGAATATTCTGGCCCCACGCCATCGTTCTGGCTTCTCCTCCATCTCATTATGGATTCCAGAACAGGTTTGGCATGCTTTTGTCCTATCCTCCCGAGAGAATCCAGCAACTCGTCGAACTTGATGTCGACCCCTGGTCCCATGTACTCTGGTAATGAAGGCTCCCGTTCGATAGGCTGTTTCAAAAACCTCTCCATTTTCGCTTCAGCGGCACTGGCGAATCGCATGAATATCGCGTGTAAAGCGTAGTCGGATGGTGTCTGCGGCTCAATTGAAACCTTGTCTTCGTATTCCCAGCTGGGGGGCGTTTCGCTCCTAAAACTGTGTCCGAAGGCATTTGGGACAGGTGGGACGGGAGGGGGGGAGGACGATGGGCCGTATCCAAAGCCGCCATCACTTCCGTTGTCCAAGCTGTGAAACAGCGACCCTGAGCGCGAGTGTTGGTTACGTCCATAGCTGTGGGTCCTGGAACGTGAAGGCGTCCGTCTTGAGTTCCTCACTTCAGAAACAGGTGTCATTGGGCGTGGGCTGGCAGTGTTGGTCGAGGGCCGAGACGGGTTCTGTGCGAGTGAAGAGGTGGACCGGTTGAACGGGTTTTTCAGCACGGGATATGCTTGATCCAAAGGAGGGACTGGTGGGGTATCATACGTAGTCTTTCCCGTCTTGAATGCATTTCGCAACGAGGCGAAGGACGTCTTCTTCGCGAACGGAGAGGCTGAAGTGTTGTGGGATGGTTCTTTGGTCACAGAAGATTGAGCGGAATGAGCGAAGCTGGTCGCTGGCTTGCGAGAGACGTGGGTTAACGAGCTCCCTGAGTCCTCGGAAGCTATTGAGTCCCCGCGTGTATGAAACGAACGATCGGGGAGTGGCGTAGAGGCGAGGGTGGGTGAATCTTGACCAGACCCATGCCCGCCAAATAGACTAGTGTTTGCGCCAAATTTTCCGAATGGGCCGGGAGTCAGATAGTCGTCCTCGTCGAAATCTGTTCCATTTCAAATGACATCAGCGGGACTGTCTCTCTGTCAGGCCGCCATGTGGGGTGACAGGACGCACTGGGGATTGCAATCTGCATGGTTTAGGAGCGCGACGAAGTGGTGGGCGAGGTCATAAGCCACCTGGCGGTGTTGGTGGTGTTCGGTACAAAACCTGTTCGTCCCGTGCTGGACTGTTGGTTGCCGTGAGCAGCCACAAGAGTGATTGTTCGCTTGCCTTTTTCGGTCCGCCGATCGGTCCGCAGGTCTCAGCCCTCCAGGAGTAAGTTTGCGCACAAAAAACATACGATAGCATTAGACAACTAGACTATGGACACTCTTCTGGCAGACCACAAAAAAGCACTCTCACTCTCACAACGCCTCAATCTGTCTTCTCACCTCCGCCGCCCTCTCCTTGAACTCGCGGATCTTCCTCAGCCCATGCTCCTTGAACAACTCGAGCTGGATCTCCAACTCCCCCTTTGTCCATTCCTCCACGGTCATCTCCTTCTCCTCTTCCCCAAGAGCATAGATCACCTCCGTAGGTATCCTGCCATACGGAGCCTCGAAGACTGAAAGTGGGTTCGTAGCGTCGCTCGAATCCCGCTGGGGGGCCGTGGTGAAAGGATTTGAGTCGTCTCCTAACAGCTTCCTAGGCGGGTCTCTCCTGGGAGTCGAAGGTTGGCGTAAATCTCGAGTGGATTGTATATCTTGAACCTCATGATCGTCACGATCGTCCACGTCCATAGCCGAGTCCGAGGCCTCAGATTGAACGACTACCTCCTGCTTCTGCTCGGAGATGCTTAAGGAAGGTTTAGGTTTGGTCGGAGCTGCCGTGACCTTCCCCTTGCTTTTATTCACTGCGACCGGTGAATCGTGGTCCGTCTCGGCGCTCCTGCTTGGTTGATCAAGCACCAGAACCTCGTCTACATCCATATCCGCCCTAGACCTCTCAACCACCTTCCCACGAGCCCCAGTAGACTGATGCGTCACCCGAGGGGAGGACGAGAGGATTACCCCTACGAAGCTTTCTCGCTTCCTGGAAATGGTCGACTTTGGCTTTGTAGTCGTGCTGGTCGAGACACCATTGACCCTCGATGGGTTTAACGAAGTGGAATTATGCATCGTGCTCTTCGAGGCGACGAACCGCATCGTATCGTCCTCATCGTCCGAGGCATCGATGACAATGGTGTTCTTGTCATCCGCATTTTCCTTCGAACCAATTGATAGGAGCCTTGATGAAGCCAGTGGTTGAGCACGAGACTGAGACTCGGTCGAAGCGTGATTCTGATTGCTGGGCTTTGCGTGGAAAGGCTGAACGGCGGCTTTGGCAGTAGGTTTCTTGACTTTGGAAGGGTCTTCGCGCACAGGAATATGAAGTTCGCTCTCGGACATGTACGATCCTGAGACGCGAGATGCATTAGAGATTGGGGTAGGGGAGGGTTCCGGCGGGGCTTTGGGTGTTTTGGTGACCTTGGGCGGGCGCCCTCTCGCCTTCTTCGTCGTAGAGGGCCGGGGAGTCGGTGCAACATCCTCCTGTGCGCTCTGCCAGTCTTCTGACCCAGACTCGATAACCTTCCTGCGTGACTTGGAAGTAGACTTGGGCAACTTTGGGGGAGGTGGCACTTCCGAAGACTCGGATTCAGAAGGCTCCCTCGTTACGAGTTTCCGACCCTTGGCCGATTTCGGTGGAGCAACAGCGCGTGTGCTCTTCTTGAGCGTCTGGATCGGTGTAGCCGCGTCTTCTTCCTCCTCAGTTTCCTCGACCACTGATCGGGCTTTCGCCTTCCCTTTGGACTTAGTAGTGGTGCTCCTGGTGCTCTTTGTACTCCTGGTGCTCCTCGTACTCCTGACGCTTTTGACACTCAAATCGGAGTCTGAGTCTCCAGGGGGTGCCTTAGACCTTGACCGCGTCGATCTACGGTGCTGAGGTTGGCGCGATTTCGACTCCTCGAAATTTACGTCGACCTCGATATCCTTGAAAACGCCTCTGGTCTTCTTCGCCCGAGTCGATTTGCGGAGGGGATTCGAAGTCTCTTCGGAGTCACCCTCTTCAACCGTCGTTGTTTCGTCCTTCGCTTTTCGTTTGGAACCCCTGGCTCTGGGCTTCGTGACCTCGACTATGTCACTCCCACTGGGTTCGTCTGTTTCCGCAACCGAGGGCGTAGCTCTGGACCTGGCGGTGGCAGTACTTCGAGCAGGGGGCCGAGCGGGGGTCTTCGTTGCCTTAGCTGTCCGAGAACGGGTACCCCTCGGGTTGTCCTCTTGGTCGTCAGAATCCGGTTCTGGGTCAGGGGGTTTAGTGGAACGAGTTCTAGCGGCCTTCTGAGTGTGCAAAGATGCTTTAGACGCGGTTTTGCGGATGGTCTTCTTCTTATCAGGGAGTTCCGTGATTCTTGCAGTGAAGAAGGGGCATGCCGTGCCACGTTTTGCAATCCTCCGTCGGTGTTCCTCTCTAGTAATATCAGACCTGGTGCAGGAGGTGACATAAGTAAGACATACACGGGGTCGTCGTCAGGATCCCATCCACTAAGTTCGATACCGCAGTAAAAGCATTTGGCTGTGTCGTCGCCTGGTTCGTGCGGGGTGAACATAAATCCGGCGCCAGCCATCTACATCGTCACTGAGTAAATCGACAGGGAAGGGAAGGGAGGAACACACCTTGCGCGAGGTAACGGCGTGCCCCTTGGTCTTGTCGTGCGGCCAGTCGCCGTGCACGAATATCATGTACCGCTGGTTCTCCAGGAATTTGCTACAGGGCAGCCTATCGGGATCATTCCCCATCTTGAAACTACACAGGGGTATGTCAACGCGCCGGATTCTACAAGTTACGGTCTGGAACTCACTTCAGGTGAGAGTCTGAATCCACCACAAAAATCCCACACCGCGCGATAGCCCATGCACACGTTTCCCCGCATCGATCGTAGTGGATGACATGAGGGTCATGATGGTCCTCCCAGTCGCTGAGGTTTTCCCCGCAGGAGAAACACGAAACATTGTCCTTCGCGGTTGGTTTGGGGTCCCAGTAGAAGCCGGCATCAGCGAGTGTGTGAGGGGTAGCTTTGTACGATTTAGGGTGTGGCCACTTGACGCTGACAGTGAGGGTTTTGGAAGTGGGAGTCTTTGCGATTTTTCGTGTTAGCTTGAACGACTCGAGCCGCTGCACCGGGCTATACATCGGGTGCGCCATCGCTCATTCGCCGTTGTTGTCGTCGTCGTCGGCCAGGCGGGTGGGTGGTTGGACTTGAGCGCGTCGGCGGTCGATCACGGACAAATGAAGCGCGGAGAAGGTTAGGAACAACAGCCGAACTCCGCAAGCCACACTTGCGACCAGAATGCACAGACCGACGATTACCTACGGCCGTAAAGGATCCAAACGGTCTCGCTCGACCACAGATCTCAAAACAGAGAACATCGGCCGTCCCTCTTTCGATAGACCAACGAAACGAAGCAGGGCCAGCCGTGATGGCTCTTCCGCTTCCGGCGACGACAACTGCAAGTTTTCTCGACTGTGTCTCCAAAACAAACACATCTAAACTTTCCTATCTTAGCGCATAAAGATGTTACGATAAACCCGACGACGACGAAAGCACGTGGGTCTACCAGTGCGACGAGCCCAGCCAAAGTGTCCGGTGGGTTGACATCAAACTCTTCCCCCATCCCATCCTGACGGGCCACGACAGGAACCAGGGTCAAAAAGATCCCCTCTCCTGTTAAGGACACTTCCGACCTGAAATCTCGTCGAATTGAACGACCGGAACCAATCGCCCGCTCTCAATCGGCGGGTACCACTTTCAAGAAGAGCAGCCCCCCACAGATCAAGGGAAAAGAGAAAGCCTCAGACTTCTCTGACTTGTTTAGCTTTGGAGATGGTAAATCTTCCAAACCATCCAAAACCGCACCAAAGACCACTGGAATGGCCCAGAGAATGCTTGCTAGGGCGCAAAGTGGTCCTTCTTCCTATGGGAGTGGCTCCTTCGATACTGGTGTTCAGGATTCTACTCGTCATCAACACCTTCTACCGATGAGGACAGACACCGTCATAGATCTGACTGAAGAGACGGGATCGACCAACACTCCAATAAAGCCGACGAGATCGACGCCCTTCGAGGACTCTGCTCCTCCTACAAATAGTCGTTCCACAAACCTCCGTACCTACGGTGGTGCCTTTCGTAGCTTCCTTGTTGTCATCCCTGTCAACCAAGCCGCTTCTCTTAACGACTCGCAATTGACCGAAGACTCTACTGCAAGTCTGTTGCAAAGCCAAGAGGACGAATTTGATACCCACGAGTCTTACACGTCTCTGCGTTCCCGGTGGAACGTTGACAATTCGGAGGACGACCCGTACCAGCCCCACACTGAAGCGCCCACCACTTGGCTTAGGAAAAGGAAGGGAAAGTCAGGACGACCTCCATCGGTACCTCTTCCCGGTCCCAGCGTTAGTGAGCTAAGGAGCATTACGGAGCTGCGCAACACGGGGGAGAGTCGAAGGTTCAATGATGAAGTTGGATATCTTTTTGAGGGATTGACTGCTGAGTCGGAGCTGAGCGTTAGGCGTGGAAGGTATGTACATCATTATTTCGACCATTGAGATGATAACGAACGCATTCAGCGCTGTGGAACTGGTCGGCAAGATGGGAGACCCGCAGTTCTCTCGTAAAGCCAGATCTGCAGACTTCGTGATGCACGCTTGGGAGACATTACGAGCGGCCGATGGCGGCTCGGGTGATAGGATCTTGGGCACTGCTCTGGATGTATTCGTGTTGCTGGTTTCTCGTGATCAGAGGGATCTCGTCGATCTTGCGAACAGAGGGAACCTCGTTCCCACCCTGTTTGAGAGGCTGACGGCAATGACCCGTAAAAACGACCCACTCTGCATCCTGAATTGCGCAGAGAGCGACATTGAGTTGAAACAAAGAGGGTTTGGCCGGACAGACAAGTCTCCGGTAAGGCTTGTTTGCAAGCTTCCTGGTTACGCTCAGAACTAATAAGTCTGCACAGCTGAGCAACCTTAACAAGGTCGTCACTAAATCCTCTATTTTTCCTGAAGGGACGCCGGTAGGGATTTTCTTTTCATAGCATCCATAAGACTGAGGGTCAAACACATTCCAGATATCCAACCACTTGCTCGTGGCATATTCTCTTTCCGTTCTCCCAGCTTCCCTCCTTCGTTCTTCGCAGGTTGCCACGGTATCGCTCACACTCAGATCCGAATTGTCGCTTATCCCACCGCGTCTCTCCGGCTACCTCACTGGACTGCCCCTCCTTCCACAAGCCCGAACAGACTTCAGTACTCCATCGTTCGCGTGCGTGGAGAGCTGCCTGAGGCTCCTCGAGTCATATTTACTAGGGAGGTGGGATCACAAGGGGATGGATGATGACGTACCTCCCTACGAGGCTCTCAATCCGAATAGGGACGAAATCATCGAAGGTCTGCTGGCATGCTCCCTTGCAACTGACA
>Ga0307515_10016456_pt1 | contig 13533 bp, 17 predicted proteins | sample 17_EM_MG_FD_194513 | JGI IMG/M metagenome (GOLD analysis project Ga0307515, IMG submission 194513) | Populus trichocarpa ectomycorrhiza microbial communities from riparian zone in the Pacific Northwest, United States - 17_EM | ecosystem: Host-associated > Plants > Roots > Unclassified | place...
CAGGTGTTGCTGCTCCTCGAGCCACCATTTTTTAAGCATTTGGCTTGAAACAAAAATTTAGAATAGATTATTCATGTATTAGAACAATATATTACAAGTGTTTTACAGGTTATCAGGTTAGTTGTCGAGAGGCCCGTTGAGTGTGGGGGCCGAGTGGCGGTGGATGTACTGTAGTGTGATCTTCTTAAGTGGCACGGAAGGTGGTGAAGTACTGTAAAGGTTTCCTCTCATCTCCGTACAAAAACTGCCAGTTTCTCTACTTAGCTTACTGCTGTATGTCCGTGTTGTATCTTATACCCGACCACTTCTGACTGCATCCAGCGATGCCCTGGCCACCAGTGCGCGTAATTCTGGTACAGAACGTCATATTCTGTTAAAAACTGTATTCGCGAAGCAAAACCCCGACTAGTACCAACCCGTCTGATTTTGGCTTAGCGCCAATAGGCCCCTAGCGCTCCAGGGTAACCATGCCATCGTGAGTGGGTTCTTACTTTCCCCGCCGAGCCTGACCGAAGATGAGGGAGTATGAGGGAGAACGTGGTCATCGAGTGGTATCTATATCGTAACAGCCGTGAAGTCTCGTTGTTACAATTTCATCCTTGAGGGCTTTCGCAATTTCGGGGATCGCACTTGCGTTCACCAACAGTGGATTAAAAACCGAGGTCTTGAACTAGACGCCTACCATCCCATCGGGCCTTAGCCATCTCCGTAGCTTAATGGGCCTCGTATCCTTCGACACGACCCTCGGACACACCAAGAAGTAGCACGAGTTCCTAGTTCGGCTTCACTTCCGCACCGCTCTCGACTTTACCCACCTTCTCCTCGTGGGGGGGGAGCGGTTGTGAATTATCCTGCTCCTGCTCCTGCGCTTGCCGCATGAAGAACGGAATCCCTGACGCACTCGTCGAGCCCGCTGGCAGAGCCGGAGACGGTGAGCCCTCCACCATAGTTGATAAGTGCGACAGGACAGGTCTCTGTCATGGGGCGTTGACAGCATCGGAGGCGAAGGACGAACGGCCAAGCCCGACTCGGGATTTAGCATTCGCCAAGAGAAAAGTGACAGGGGTGACGCTTGCCCGAGGTTGCAATGTTGATTTGGGATGAGACGAAGAGTGAAGAGTGAAGATTGGGCCGGGAGACGTGGCCTGTGGCCCGTTGCCGTGGTAGGCGCAGGTTCGATCCGAAAGCATGAGCGGTATTGATACTCCCAAGGAGAGCCATTGAAGTGGCGATGCGCCTGGCCTGTTAGAGTTGCGCAGGAAGAAGACCCTTGAGTCGAGGGCGCTCTCTGATGCGTAGATGACGTGAACGGCGAACTATAAACATGTCCACGCAGATCCAGGACCATAGGCTCTTCGAGATATCGCGTTGATCACTGGGCCCACTCGCCGCTTACTACGGGACAACGTCCGAATTGCGGTGGGAGCGACCATGTAGTAGAAAAGGAGACGTAGCCCGCTATGTGGGCTCAGTTTGCATGATGACTGAGTGAGGCGGAGTGAAGACTTCTCGACGAGGCGACAGTGGCCGAGGTAGAGGCTGCGGACGGAGAAAATTAGAAGAACGACATGCGCGCGTCGTGTTGAAGGAAGGCATACGAACAAACTCACAAAAATCATAAGTAGAGGTTTCAACGGAGAGATTTTGGGCCGTTGATCTTGTTTAATTGGTCGAGTGGGAAGTGAAATTGGTATTGCAAGCGATGCGTGGGGTGGTTGGTAAATGCAAACGATGTATGTTGGAGTAATATTGTAGCCGATATCGGAAGGAGGGCGAAGAAGTACTTGACAAGGCAACCGAGTCTATTTCGGTCGTGTCCCCTTTCGCAAAGGAAGCATTACAGGGAATGACTGGTGTATGGGTGAGGCGAATGACTGCATAACGTGACCGGGTGTTGAAGGTGCGTAAGGATTGTACAAGGGACCCCTCCGAGGGCTACTCCAACATCGAAGACCCAGGACGAAAAGAAGGCGGATGGGTGAGGGTTTACCTATGAAGGTAACCTTTACATCTCCGTGCGATTATGCACGCGACGTCCTAGCATCCTCAGCCAAGGGAGGATCCTGGTCGTCGAAAAGGTCGTGGGTCTGTTTAGCGACGAGCACGGAGCCACGGACGCAAGGTGGTATACGATTGGTATCTCCGGCAGCTAAAGGTGGATACTGACGGAAATACATATACGATGTATCGCAAGGGCACAGGAATCGTGAGCGTCGGTCTCATCTTGAGTTTGATATCGTCTGCGCACTGGGATTTCAGGAGTGGGGTGGTAAAGAGCACATCAACATTAAAACAATATTCGGCAGTAGGCCATGAGATCACGTAGGCGAGGCGTTCAAGGCGGCGTTCAAGGATAAACAGAGAACATTATTGTTTCCCGCTTGATCCCGCGGATCAAGCTCGCTGTTGCCCCGCTGCACAAGTACTATTACTATTAGGGTAGACAACACATGTCGTCCTCATCGTCTCCACGTCGCAATTACGCTCCCCGCCGTCTAAATCTACCACCACCACCATACCCCCCCGGCACAGTGGATCTCAAAGCGAATATTTTTGCTATTCTGCGGTTCGTTGACACAGCAGCCACATTGGTGTGCAATGAGATCGACAATGCCCTCGGGCCCGAACACGAGGTGCCCGAACACGAGGTGCGACAAGCCCTGAAGGACCTCCGTAAAGGGGTAGAGAATCTCAGGTCCGATATAATCGTATACAACGTCCTCCTGAAAGATATCGATCATAGACTCAGATGGCGGTATGTGACGGGGTTGCGCTCACAGAGCCAATAATTCACAATTCACAAACTCAGAGAAATGGAAGGAATGGAAAGCCTTGAGATGGTGCTCAAGGCCACACAACTAGTGTTCGAGGAGATCTCAGCGGACGATCGCCATGAAGCCACAATAAATACCTTCGGGAGTGAGAATCCTAGCAGAGCTCTCAACGAGATTTTTGTGTGCCAACGGAACAATCAACATGCTTTCAAGTTTCTATGGTACCGCTATGTGGCCAAGAGGCAGTGGACTGTACCCTCCTATGTCAGACACGGTCTCATCAGCAATGTTGAGGGCCGCGTCTGGAAGGCCCTCGATTCCGTCCTTGGCACCTTTCGGTTTCATCCTTTCGCCGTTTCACCAGAACAAATCAATTGTCTATATAAACTGCCTACGTTCGCGATCCTCACCCACAATCAAGAGGCCGCTACTCTGCACGGGGAGTTCGCTCGACAAATCGGCAAGGCCTGTGTGGATGATTATGTCCGGAGATACGGTATCTGGGTTCGAGGGCTTGATAACCTGCAAACCTCGCTGTTTGAGCTCTTATGGAGCGGCACAGTGGAACAATTGAAGCAGCACAACCCGCACTCCTCCGACGATCCTGAACGACCAGAGTTCGAGAGGGCAGTGAAGGAACTGGAAAGTGTGCTGCAGGAGGCGATAGTACGCTCGAAGGAGCAACACTTCTCGATTGCGTTGTGCGGAATGGTCAAGGCAGGCAAGTCGCTGTTCTTGAATGCGCTCATGGGCAAGTCGATTCTCTCATCAGATGGTGAGTCTGTTAATTCCCGCATACCCTATCCTATACTGAGTATCACTGCAGAGCTCCCATCTACAGCTTGGCCATGCCGGATTCGCCATGTGGAAGGCCAGACAGTCCCTAAACTGCAATTCCAGGCCAAGCCTGTCCTCTCTGCGTTGGAGAAGCTTCAGGCTCATCAGTTCGGCCGGAAGATGCTGACTTACCAATCACCGGCGGAGATCTATGATACACCGCCTGACCCTTCGGACGAAGAAATCTTACTCAGGACGATACACAGGCAGTGGGCTGACCTCCATGCTGTTACCCGTGATAACCTGCTGAAGTTTGAGACACCTGGGTTTACATTACCTCCAATGGCGATTGGGGAACGTGATGTGAAGATCTTGGTGAGTCTCGTGTCCTACTGAACAGTTCTGTCTTCAACTGAGTGCTTTGTTCAGTTAGGTCACTTGAACGATATCGTCCGATTATGCCAACGATTCGATCTCAAGTTTGATATAGGTGAGGTCGACTGGCCGTTGCTTACGGTCGAGTTCAACTCACTGCGTGGTTACCTACTGGGTGGTATATACGAGGTTGGTTGCAATGCTCTGACGGTCTTTCTCAGTTGCTGACTCTCATTGTTAGTTCATCGACGTGCCAGTGAGTATCTCTAAGTGTAGGCACACCACCTCATCTGTGACTGATTCACCACCAGGATATTGGTGGAGGCTTCCGTGATGTGACGTTTTCCTTTTGCCAAGTGATCGCGCCTGACTTTCTATCCCAGGTCAATCTTGAATCGCTCGTCCGCCGAGTTGCATCCGAATCGAACGCGGTCGTACCGTTTGTGTCATTCGAGGAGATCCCTCATAGTGACTGGAGGCGTCTCCCTGAACTTGTCGCAAGCGAGTTCATTGGGAGGATGAACGTAGTTGTCTGCACTCACCTGGACCAAGTCTCGCAGGAAACTATGAATGAGCAGTTGAAAACTGTGACAGCGGCCTTCTGGCCGAGAGGCGTTTTGAATACCAATCGTGTGACCCCTTTCCCCCTCATGGGTTTAATTGCGAGGGATTTGCTCAACAGATCTTCAATAACAAAACCTCGGTTCGAGGACATTTGGAATAAGGATACTTTGGGCTATCATGTACGTGGGGCGCCATTTTCAATGGCCTACATTGACTAGCCATCCAGTGCGCCGCCAAAATTCTAGGGGTGAAAGACCCACGAGCTACTTATGATCGGTTCTCCATCCAAATATGGCGCGGCAAACTTCTTGCAGAATTCCCTCCCGTTTATTTTACCTTGATAAATTCTATATTCACCAACAGTATGATCAGCAGCGCTCGGCTCAATGCGCCTCTTAGCGAGGCGGATACTGTCACCAGACAGATACAAGAAATGAGCAGTGTATACGAGTATGTCCTGCTTCGGTATAGCCTGCCTTCGTTCGACTTAGTCCCCGCAGGAGAAAACTCATGCTTGAGGCAAGGCGGATGCAAGCCGAATACGACGCCGCAAAAAGAAGCTATGATCAAATGGCTGAGATATCCAAAGCCGTTTTAGATACGTGGGGAAGGATAGAGTCTATGCAGATTCAGGAGATCCGTTCCCTCCTGGAACAGGGATTAGGGGTGATCTCACAGAAGACGTGCGGGCTGATCAATCAGACGATTCAGAAGACATTGCTAGATTGTGGTATGTCACTCGAGGATATGGACGTCGGTAATGACACCCGGGGCACCTCAAGCGGCAAGAGAGGAGTAAGTGTGTTACAGTACCCTGGCTGGACCCAGACACTGAGCGAGTGGCCAGATCACGCAGACTTTGGGTGTCCGGTTGGAGAATGGAGGTACCAATGACAGATTACAAGAATCCTCTTCTGCAGAAGCTAGAGTGAGTCACTTCGCTTGGATTATGGGCAATGATCCTCATTCAACGTACCGCCATTAGTGCAGCAAAGTCCTCATTACGGAGACTAAAGCTCGGGCAAAGGATTTCTTACGTCTAAGTGAACGTGAGCTCAACTCAGTTCTTGAGACGCTTAAGAGAGAATACACTGCGATGATCCTTGACCTGGCTGGTACAGCAAAATCGAAACTCCCCAAAGTCCTACGAGGTATCATCAAACAGGCTGAGCTTCGGCCACGACCCGAGGATTGGGAAACCCGAATTGGTGAGATTCTTTCTGCTTTCCGTATCTATCCTCTAACTCCTCACTAGGCGACCTTGCACCACCTTCCCTCCACATTGATGGACTTGCCTTTCCGGAAATCCGTGGAGTGATCAACAGCCGGCAGTTGTCGCTCTTTAACCGGCAGTATAGCATCGAGATGGACACTCTTCGCGACAGATTCAAGGATGAGATGATTAATCCATGGATCAGGAATCTGAAAGAGGAAGGAGAGAAAGCTCTTCTCGGTACCATTGAGACGAGCTTGATGGCAGCGAAGGAATTGATCACCTCTGCCCTCCTTGAAAGAGAAGATCGGTGCAAGCGAGAGCTAGATGACAAGGCAAACCTTGTTGGTAAAGTGGAGGATCTTACGGCTGCATACAGCAACCTCATGGCTGCTGAAGGGGCGTTGAAGGAATTGCTCGTTCGGGCTGAGGCTCTGCGAGAGCATGTACTATGCTCGTGATTTGTAATCTCGTGTCCGCTGGCCATCTCCCATCTCTTTGACCTCGAGTGGGGATGAATCGATGAACTGTACAGTGTACACTCGTTACGCCCTAAGTAAAAAGTAGAGATTTGGGCTAAGTACCGTGCTCCATTTCCAGCAAACTCCAACCGCTGTATAAATATAACAGGGCACAACTGACCATGTGCGGTCTGTCACTTACTCTCCCGATGGGCGGCGCATCATCTCTCCGCCCAATGACAAGACCATTCGAACTTGCGGTGCCAAGACTGGCGCTGCAGCTGGTAAGCCTCTAGAAGGGCATACCCACTGCTGATGGACAGCGCATTACCTCTGGATCCAATGACAAGGCCTCAAACTCGTTTCCATATTTTTCCACCTAACATTCCACCACCTGTAATCCAACGTATGTACCACCAGGCCCAGGTGACTGTCAAAGAACCAGAGGGTCGCTTAGTATATTGGATACCCCCAGATCGCCGTGCACCGAAGAGGGACAATTAGGAATCAAGTGATGAGGACGAGGTTGGTGGCACAAGGACACAAATACATCGTGCTTGCGACAAAGGCAGGTAGAGAGAAACAGGCGCATCGAAAGCATGAGCTGCATTGCTTCCCCCAAGGAGAGACATTGAAGTGGAGGTGCGCTTAGCGTGTTATAGTTGCGTGGTGAGAAACCCTTGAGTCGACGTCGCTGTCAGTGGGGCAGGATATAACACGAATGGCGAACCATAGATCGACCATAGATATGACCATGCAAAACTAAGACCATAGGCGCGTCGAGACATTGGGTTGACCACTGGAGGCATTCGTTCATTGGGAGATCAAGTTCGAATTGTAGTGGGAGTGGCGACGCTGTGGGGGGTGGAGACGCAGGCCGCTATGTAGGCTTGGATTATGAGTGGTGAGGAGTGAAGATTTTCCGACGAGGCGACATGGTAAGGCAGAGGCTGTGGATGGAAAAAGTTAGAAGAACGAATGGGCGCGTCGTGTTGAGGGAAGAGGGAGGGCGGGTGGACAGAGTTGCAAGAACCATAAGACGCACTTTCGACGTAGAAACTTTGGGATGTTCATGCGGTTTACTTACTGGTCCAGTGGGACTTGGCATTGCAAGCAATGCGTGGGATGATTGGTAAATGCGAGCTGTGTATATATGTTGGAGTGATGTTGTAGTCGACATTGGAGGGAGGGTAAAGAAGTAATTGGTAAGGAAACGGGAGGTGCCTCGATCGGGTTTGAGCGTCTCCTCGTAGGAGTCCCCGCAAAAGGAAGCACTACAGAGATGACTGGTATTTAGGTGGTGGTAAATGACCGTACACCGTGACTGAATGCTGAAGGGACGACGTCGATGTCTCCTCCAACATCGACAGTCCAGGGCGAAAGGAGCTCAGGTGGGCGAGGTCGTATCTATCAGGGTGATACCCTGTATAGTTGTGTGCGCAACGTCCTAGCATCCTCAGCAAGGAATCCCGGGAGTCGAAAAGGGCGTCGAGCCACTATACGTCAACGTTCAACATCTCACTTGGGCCGGGAGAGGTTGGACATGTTCCACTTCGTCGAGATCCAGATGCCAAATGGTCTGCTTGGGTCTGTTTAGCGACGCGCATGGATCAGACGCAATGCTCGAACACACGAGGAACACACGATTGGTACCCCCGGCAGCGGGAGAGAGATGGATGCTTACAATACACATGCGACGCGACGTGTGACAAGGGGAGAGGACTCGTGAGCATTGGATCTTATCTTGAGGAGTCCATCTCAACACTTGAGAGTTGTAGGAGTGCGTTCAGTTGGTTGGTGGATAAAGAGCACATCCATCAAGCGACAATATTAATGTAATATTCGGCAGTAGCCTATGAGATGGCGTCGGCGAAGCGTTCAAGGGACGCGAAGGTGGTAAATTGAGAATAATATTTGTTTCCCGCCGCCGCCGTTATCAACGCCACTCTGCCAAGCTTTCTGTCGCCTGCACTACCATCATCCCCATACCGACTCGGAGCGCCTTACAGTGGTAAATGTGCCTACCCTTGAACAACCTCACCCACTCCCGCCATGGCGGAACCCGCGACAATTCTTGCGATTCTGCAGTTCGTCTGCACAGCAGCCACAGTGGTCAGCGATAACCTCAACAAGCCGCTCGAGGTCAATCTCAAACACGAGGCACGACGAGCTCTGAAGGAGCTCCGCAAAGGATCAAGTCTGATACAATGGTATACACGGCCCCCTGGGTGCTATGGAGAACGATACAAACGGGTGTTTTATTCCTATCACTTCATCCAACTGTACGTGTGGGGTGGCACTCCAGCCCATATGCTCCAGGGCTAATATTTTGCAATACCACAGGCAAGTTGGAAAGGAACCGATGGAAAACCATACAAGAGCGCTCCAGGCTACTCGATCACTGCTTGAGAACAACCCTGAGGTAGCTCGACGAATCGGCAAGGCCATGGCGGCGTCCGCAGATACAGTGTGTCGGTTCGAAACATTGGTGCCTTTCAAACCTGGCTGTCTGGGCCCTTATGGAGTGAAGAAGTAGAGCAACTAAAGCGTACTCCTTTGACGATCCTGAGCACACAGAGTTCGAGAGGGCAGTGGAGGAGTTGGAAATGGCGCCGCAGGAGGCGATCATACGCTCGAAGAATCAACACTTCTCGATTGCGTTCTGCGGAACGGTCAAGGCCGGCAAGTCGCAGTTCTTGAATGCGCTCATGGGCAAGTCGATTCTCCTATCAGATGGTGAGTCCGGTAATCCTCGCATACCCTATCCTGTACTGAGTATCACCGCAGAGCTCCCTGCTACGGCTTGGCCGTGCCGGCTTCAGGTCGAAGGCCAGGTATTCCCTGAATTACAATTTCAGACGGAGACGTTCCTCGTCGCGCTGGAGAAGCCTCAAGTACGACTCGAAGATGCTGACTTACCAATCGCCTCTGGAGAATATGTTCAAAGCACTACTCTGACGCCCCGTCCGAACCTTCGGATTACTCAGGGCGATGCGCAGCCAATGGGTCGACCTGCACGCTTTTACCCGCTATAACCAGTTGAAATTACCTCCAATTGTGACTGGGGAATAGAATGTGGAGATCTTGGTCTGTTTCGTGTCCTGCTAGACAGTTGGTTTTCAACTGAACGCTGTGTTCAAATTGAATGGTATCATCCGATTGTCCCTATGATTCAATCTCAAATCTCAGGTTCGATATGAGCGAAGTGGACTGGCCGTTGCTCACGGTCGAGTTCAGGGGATGGTGTCGCAATGCTCTGATGCCTTCCCCAGTCGCTGACCCTCATATTTAGTTCATTGACTTGCCAGTGAATACCCCTTAGGGTACACCACTCTAGCCGTTACTAGCCCACCGTCGGGGTGCCGGTGAAGGCTTCCGTTTCCGTTTTTGCCAAGTGATCACGCCTCACCATCTTTCCCCAGTTCAATCTTGAATCGTTCGTCCGCCTCGCGGCACTCGACTCGAATGTGATCGTACCGTTTGTGCCGTTCGAGGAGCTTCCCCGTAGTGACTGGAAGCGTGTCCCTGCACTTGTCGCAAGCAGTTTCAATGGGAAGGCGGATGTAGTTGTCTGTACTCACCTGGACCAAGTCTCGCAGCAGTGTACGGATGAGCAGCTGTATGACCAGTTCTCCATCCAAGTATGGCGCGACAAACTCCATGCCAGTGGTCTTCCCAGGGCCATCCAAAGGCTGACCAAAGAAGTGATCGACAGCGCTCGGGTCAACGCGCTTCTTGGCGAGGCGGATACTGTCATCGGACTGTTCAAAGGAATGATAATTTTATATGGGTGTGTCCTGCTTCTGTATCGCCTACGCCGCATAGCCACTCCTCCCACAGTCCGAACCTGATCTCGCAGTGAACGATTGGACAATGCAATGTCCCCACGCGTCTATTGCTATAGCCTATGATTCTCCATTTACATCATCTATGCATCCAACCTCACTGACGGCGATGTCAAGTCCAGAGTTTTCTTACCGCATAACTCACTGCGTAACTCTTACACGCCAAACGCAACGACACTTCAATGGCCCTCATTGGGAACATCGATACCACTCATGCTCTCAGTGCGTTTGTTTCTCTCTACCTGCCTTCGTCGTAAGCACCATGCTTTTATGCCCTTGTGCAACCAACTTCGTTCTCACCGCTCGATACCTAATAGGTCTTCAGCCTCGAGGTCTACCACCGCCCCCGTGGTTGCCTTTCCTCATCAAGCGAGTTTGGCGGAAACGGCCACAATATCACTGTCCTTCACATTCCAACTTGCTATCCCAGGGCCCTCCTGCAGTGAACGGACGCGGTCCATTGTTGCGGCACCTGGAATCGAGAAAGACGCACTGGATAATATTTGTACACGGCGTCCGCCGACGATCAGTGGTGGTGGGGGCGATCTGTCGGCCGTCGGCCGTCTCCACCTTTGGTTCATCCCCATCGGATGCCGGAGATATTCACTCGTCTTCCGGCCGCCAGTCTCCTTGAGTTTCAGAGGTCAACTCAAGCGGTTTATCAACATGCGGGCCACCATTTTTACGGGTGTTTGGGATTGTGTTTCGTCTGCCATGATCCGCTGCTACTGCTTTCCGAGGCTGGGTGGCAGTCCGGATCGATCTTCTTATTGGGTAGTATTGGCATCGCGTCACCCAAATTTGCATTATTTTTGTCCTATCCTTGCGCAGTGGTGGCTAGGGCATCGCCGGACACGAATCAGGCCGACTCGTATGTATGATAAAACAAGCTAGCAATATGGAAATATAGCAGGATACCAAAAGAGGGATTACCCAAGTTCCCTCCTTTCCCAGATTCCACCCCATTTCATTTCGCTTTCATATGAAAAACGCAAGCTGTTCGTACATCTGTGTTTTGTGTCGGCTATATGTGTCTTGTCTTGTGTCTCTGTATCTCTTGTTTGTCCCAGTTTCCTTGTTGTGTTTGTGCGTTTCCTTATTTGGATGTCCCGTTGAACGTTGACCCAGGTGTTCTCACTTGCATTCTCGTATATATAGGTAGCGTAGGGAACTCCTCCGGCTCACTCATGTGCCGGGCTTGCCACCCTTTTTTGGAGCCGCAAAATAGACATTACGCCCAACCGGTTGTTAAAGGTTTTGTTCTCTTCTTAGCCTACTGCTGTATGTCCGTGTTGCATCTTTGATCTGACCACTGATGACAGCATCCAGCGATGCCCTGGCCACCACGGTGCGCGTAATTCCGGTATAGAACGTCATATTCTGTTAAAAATTGTATTTCTCGAAGCAAAACCCGATTAGTACCAACCCCGTCTGAGTTTATCCCAGCCCCAATAGGCCCTCCTGGCTCTCCAGGGTATCCAAGCCATCGCTACGATGGAGTGGGTTCTTACCTTTCCCGCCGAGCCTGGCCGCAGATGAGAGAGCATGAGGGTTAGGGTGGTCATCAAGTCGTATCTATATCGTAACAGCTGTGAAGTCTCGTTGTCACGATTTCATCCTTGAGAATTCGGGTATCGCACTTGAGTTCATCAACAAGTGGATTGAGAACCAAGGTCTTAAACTAGACGCCTATCATTCATCGGGCCTTGGACATCTTCGTAGCTTAATGGGCCTCGTATCCTTCGACGCGACCCTCGGACACACCAAGTAGCACGAGTTCCTAGTTCGGCTTCACTTCCGCACCGCCTCCGACTTTATCCACCTTCTCCTCGTGGGGCGGGGGTTGTGAGTCGTCCTGCTCCTGCGCTTGCCGCATGGAGAACGGAATCCCTGACGCACTCTTCGGGCCCGCTGACAGAGCCAGAGACGGTGAGATCTCCGCCATAGCTGATGAATACGACAGGACGGGTTTCCGTCATGGAGTGTTACCAGCATCGGAGGCGAAGGACGAACGGCCGAGCGCGACTCCAGATCCAGCATTCGCGAAGAGAAAGGCGACAGGAGTGACGCTTGCCCGAGGTTGCAATGTTGATTTGGGTTGAAACGAAGAGTGAAGAATGAAGATTGGGCCGGGAAGTGTTACCCGTGGCCCGTGGCCCGTTGCCGTGGTAGGTGCAGGTTCGATCCTTGAGGTGGCGGTGCGCTTGGCATGCTAGAGTTGCGCAGTGAGAAAAACCTTGAGTCAGGTTGCTCTCTGTTTGGTTGGATGCGTGGATGACGTAAACGGCGAACCATAAACATGTCCACGCAAAAACAGGACCACAAGCTCTTGGAGATATCGCGCTGACCACTGGGCCCACTCGTTTACTACGGGAATACGTTCGAATTGTGGTGGGAGCGGCCAGTAGCGGGGACGGATATATGGGATTAGCTTTCATGACGACCAAGTGAGGAGTGAGGATTCCCGACGAGGCGACAGTGGTAGAGGCCTAGAGGGAGAAGCGGCGAACGGAGAATTAGAAGAACGACATGCGTGCGTCGTGTTGAAGGAAGGCATCTGAACAAACTCACAAAAACCATAATCAGAGATTTCAACGGAGAAATTTTGGGATGTTGATGGGTTTAGTTGGTCGAGTGGGAGGCGAAAGTGGTATCGCAAGCAATGCGTGGGGTGGCTGGTAAATGCGAACGATATATGTTGGAGTAATATTGTAGCCGATAGCGGAGGGAGGGCGAGGCAGTAAACGGCAAGGTAGCCGAATCTGCCTCGGTCGTGCTCGAGCTCTCCTCGAAGGAGTGCCCGCAAAGGGAGCATTATAAAGAATGACTGGTGTTTGATGGAGGCGAATGATTGCATAACCCGATTGGATGATGAAAGGTGCGTAAGGATAGTACAAGAGACCACTCCAAGAGCTCCTCCAACACCGATGACCCGGAGCGAAAATGAGTGTGGATGGGTGAAGTCATACCTACGAGGGTAAACCCTTACATCTCCGTGTGCTTGTTCATGCGACGTTCTAGCATCCTCAGCTGAGGAAGGGTCCTAGTCGTCGAAAAGGCAGTGGGTCTGTTTAGCGACGAGCACGGACGCAACGTGGTATACGATCGGTGTCCTCAGTAGCGAGAGATGGATACTTACCTCATCGGAGAATACACAACGACGTGTGGCAGGGGACAGGAATCGTGAGCATCATATATCATCTTGAAAAGGTCGATATCGTGTGCGACTAGGGTTGTAGGAGGGGGCTTGTTGGGTCGGTAAAATAACACATCAATGTTAAAACAATATTCGGCAGTTTTCCATGATATGGCGTAGGCGACGGGTTCAAGGCTGCGTTTCAAGGCATAAATAGAGAAGAATATTTTGATCCCGTCTCCGCACGGCGCACAAGTACTACATCCTCGGTAGACAAGACATGTCGTCCTCATTCTTTCCACGTCGCAATTACAAAGGTGATATTCCCCGACGATCATCCTACACGATCATCCGAATATACACCACCTGACCGCCCTATCATAGTGGA
>Ga0307515_10016457_pt1 | contig 13533 bp, 7 predicted proteins | sample 17_EM_MG_FD_194513 | JGI IMG/M metagenome (GOLD analysis project Ga0307515, IMG submission 194513) | Populus trichocarpa ectomycorrhiza microbial communities from riparian zone in the Pacific Northwest, United States - 17_EM | ecosystem: Host-associated > Plants > Roots > Unclassified | place...
CATCACAAAATTCAATTTCAAATATGGTTTATTTTCTTCCGGATGTCAAGACATGACATTATAAAATTTCTGAAGGGAAGGAAACTGGATTTTTCCCTTAACATAGCTAAATTTCCCTGTTTTGTGAATTTGCCAAATCTATCAGGGGTGGCAGCTCAACCTCTCATCGGATATATATATACTGGAGATTTAGACCTCAAAATTAAGCGAGATCAGACTCGTTGGAAAGCTAACATCCTAGACTACAACTTCTATGAAGGAACCCTCTCCGAATTGTATCGTATTTAAGCCCAAACCTCTCAGGAATCAATGAAACAAATATACCCAGTTTTACATCAGTGGATTAATTGCATCTCCAACTATCCATTTTCCCTTCTTTCTCTCTAAATAGCTAATTCCATGCCATATGTATCGCAACCTTCATAAATATGACCTTTTAAGGCTGTTTGCACAACTTTTACCCTTCTTCTTCTTCTTTTTTTATTTTTGTGTACAGTGGCCAAGAACTACCTCAAGAAATATACATATCTTTTACGTTAACGATTTCCTACCTTTCCCAACCAACCGCAAAACACGTTATAGGCCATACATGTGGCCCATAAACTCATAACCTATGAAACTGATTTACACAATCCCCATATCATTAAGTTATCTTGGCTCCCTTCTCCTTGCATGTAACCGGCCACTCACCACTCTTTTCCTCACAATTTCCATACTTATTTCTTGTAATTTCTCTTGTTAAATGATGTTTTTCTCCTACAAACTTGTCTAAGACTTGTAAAATTTGTTAAATCTTGGTGTTTTCTCTCTCAAATTTGATGGAAAAATCTGAAAATCTCCCCTCCTTTTTGTGTGTATGCTACCGGTTTTGCAAGGGAGAAGAAATAGGGTTTTTATAGTCTCATTTCTATTCTTTTTCACAATTTGAACCACCCCTTTATGTCTTTTATAATTAATTTTTTGTATTTGTATTATTTCTATATTTATTATTAAAAATTAAATTTTAATAAATTTTTCTTTGTCTAAGTTTGTTCTCGAGGTTTTACATTAGTTTTTCTATGTGCAGTACTTATCAACGCTAGAATTGAAAGCATTTTTAATTGAATATTCATTGACGCTAGAGTCTTGAATATTATAGGTTAACCATTTATGACATAGCATAACAAACCCTTATCAATTTAAGACAAAAACACCAATGCAACCTACCTCAAGTTAAACACTTGATAGTATCTTTCATTTAGCGTAATTAGTCTCGTATCATAGAATATTTGTTGACAAGTTAAGGTTTTCTAGTGACCATATAATACTAGGTGACGACTCCATAAATAAGACATTTCCCTTCTTACAAGGATGAGAGGGGAGAAAGAGAAAACAAACTATGATGACGACACCATTGATACCGTTAAAAAGATCTAGACAATAAGAATCTAACTACACCAAAGAATGTCACAAACGGTGAACATAGTGGGTCACACAAGCCGTCCAAAGGTGTCGGGGCTCACTTGCTTTTGGGCTGCTCGTGTGGCTTACTCTGGTCGTCATTGGTGACCTTTCTTAGTATTGTTGGATTCATCTCATCGAGATCTTTCCACCAATACATGTGTTGTCGTTATTGGAGTTTTGGTATATCTCCGAGGTCTTTTTCTTTCTTTCTTTTTTTATTTGTATCTTCGAGGTCTTTTTCTTTCTTTCTTTATCTCTCCTCTCTCTCTCTCTTTATTGAATCTTGTGGGCAATAATTTTGCAATTTAAGAGTCACAAATAACACTTGTGACTCGCAAATTACATATGTTATATGCAACTCTCTAAATTGTATTATTTTTTAAAATATTTATTTCATCATATTTTTCTTACTATGCTAGAAACCAAAAAAAAACTCACGAGGAAGAGAGCAAGAAAGAAGACTACGAGCAATGCATACGTGTAAAGTAGTGAGATTATTTACATAGGGGTGAGGGCCTTCTACAGGCTTACACGGCAACAGAAACTGTTTATAGATGGAGTTAATTATAACTTACACCTTGTAGTTAGAAATATTAATTAATTTGTTCTTTTGGTTTCTAAATACATTTATAATTTACTCATTTTCCTCATGTTCTTTTTCAATTTTTATTTTAAAAAAAAAATAAAAAAGGAAAAGTTGATGGAGTGGAAATATTGATGAGAAAAGAAGGCATTTTATTGAACAAAATACTACAAAATTAAGTATGGTAAGCTCTAGGCAAAGGACTAGTATATTTATAAGCTCTTTCTCAAAAATTCCTAGAGCTTTCAAACTTCAAGTCACATTTCAAGTTTTTGTATGTAATTAAAGGCAAAATAAATTAATAAATACAATAAAATCATGCCAAAATTTATTAAAAAAATTAATTAATTGAATTCAATTCTTGTGATATTTTTTTATTCATTTCATATACAAAATGATTGAAACAAATTTGTTAACATTCCCATGACAATTTATAATATTATTTAATAACCATAACAAAATTAAATAATAATTAAAATATCATGTTAAACCTTTTTTATAGTGCATTTAAATAAAAATTGAGAAAATAATAACCTAAAAAGAGATCATGTACCTAAGAAAGGAGTAGTGTGTGGGTTTTAGTTCGCGTGCCTAATTATTATTTTTTTTCAAGGAAGAAAAATATATCATTCATCTTTACATTTTTAAAGAAAAAAATAGTTATATCAAACACTTAAATGTTCTTCTAAAATCCTGTTGCAATTATATTTTTTAAAGTTTTTATTTGTTTTAGTTTTAAATTTTTGAAGTATTTAGATATGCTAAGTTAAAAATAAATTTAAAAAAATAATAATAAAATATATTATTTTAATATTTTCAAACAAAAATTATTTGAAAACTTTAACCACACTCCCATCAGCCCTAAATTAAGAAGTTTACTGCCACAAGTATTGCCGATATCTGATGCATACTGAGCTGTTTGGCCACAGCATAGATTCGCAAAACAGGTTCACAAAGGGATAAACCCCGTCCTGACGAACAAGAAACAAGGACAACTTGAAATCCTGTTTCAAGGGGGAAAATGCCTTATGGTTTACTCCAAGGGAAAAAAATGCCAGAAAACGCAGCTTGCTAGCCTTTCCCAGCATATTGCAATAACCATTTATATTATAGCTTGGCCAACACGAGAGGGTAAAAATAGAGGACTGCAAGTAAATTAACTCAAGTAACAACGAAGGAGTGCAATATTCAGAAACTCATTACAATCCCATCCCCTAAACAAAATAAACTTATATAACTGCTAGACAGCGAAAAAAAGGATCTGCTCCAAGGTGTCCAACTTCATCTATAACCCAAAAACAGTAAAGAGCGATCCCTACAGTTAGCATCTCATATGTAAGGTAAGGTTCTTGTAAGTTTTCATTAGATGGCCAAAAGGTCAGATGCTGGTACTATTGGTTTGGATGATTCGGACACAGCAGGAGCTCTTGTTTTAGCTTGTAAAATCTGTACAGTATCTAATCCTACTACTCTAAGGGTAAGTGGTTTCATCAAAATGGAAGGATAGATCACTAACATCCTATCTTTTCTATCTTCATGTTAAAGCTTCAGGTGATGCATTGCTTTGATGCCTGTAAAGTATTAACAGCATTGGAAATCTCCAGCATCTGTTGTTCCATCTTCACTCTCCAATTTCCCAAGTCTTTGTACATCTCCTGCAAAGGCAATATTTAAAATAAGTGTTTAATTGAGCTCACAAACCATGATAGAAGGTAAAGTGAGCAAGATATTTTGACCAGATGCTATCAAATGTCACCTGAAAGAATGAAAATGAATTGTCAAGTTCTGACTTGGAATTGGCCGTGGCAGATGAATCTGGGGTCATATTAGCTTGATCTTCCTCCATCCTCTTGGGTACCAACTCCTGCACATCTCTGTTTATACCAGAAAAGGGCACAACAAACCTCGGATCATTAATAAAGATCTTTTTTCCTATGTGAGGAGAGGTGTTGTGATAAATATTGGTCAAACATAAAGTCTTCTAGACCTCGACCCAAAATTGTGTCAAAATAAAAATTATCACCTCTTCATTTTGGCCATTTCTTCCTTGAGCAGCTCCAGCTCTCCAGCACAAACAGGCTCCTGAGAGGGGTTATCAGAGTGTTTCAACCAAGGTTGAATAGCGTTGTAGGGTTCTTGTTCCTGCGGTGAGGCATTCTGCTTAAAATTAACCAAATCTGTGTTCTCTAACCAAGGTGCAAAGTCTTCCCCTTGAATATTATCCAAGTTGGTGCTCTCCAACCAGTCCTCCCATCTTTCAGAAATTGGATTGAGGGCAGTACATTGCTTTGATGCCTGCATGCTGCTCAGTGAATTTGAGATTTCCTTGAGTTGTTGTTCAGTCTTGGTCTTCCATGTCATCACATCCTTATACATGCTCTGTCCAAAAGGAAAAGTCAGGGGCAATTGATTTATGTATAGTGACATGTGCAAATAGTACGTAAAAAGTTGAAAAAATAAACAGAAGATAAGGTGTTCTTCTGATACCTGCAAACCACCCAAAGAACTTGAAATCCCCATTAGGCGCTGGTCTATCTTACCTCTCCATTCCACAAATTCCTTGTAAATATCCTGTTGAAAGGACAGAAACTTAAAATTGGAGCTATATAAAGCAATCTTAATAGTAATCATTTTATTTTTCTACTGCAGAGAGTGATTCAACATTCACCCCAATTTGGTTAGCTTGGTGCTGCTCTTGATTCTTGGATACCAGCTCCTCCATATCCCTATAAGAGGCAGACTTAATTATTCAAGGAACACAAACCTAAGCTCAATGTAAACAAGACTTTTATTCTAGTACTATTTATTTACCTCCTCATTTTTGCTACTTCATCTCTAAGCAAAGTCAGTTCTTTAGCAGAAACAGAGTCCTGTGAAACACTACCAGGCCTATACCAAGATGGGGGAATATAGTTTGGATCTGGCACCCCAGCCTCCTGCTTAATTTTAACCAGGTCAGCACTCTCCAGCCAATACTCCATTATCCCTTGGGTGTTGTAACACCGACGAAACCGCTCGGTGCCACCTGGTGCCACTTTACCATCAATGTGCTTCAGTAGGTGGTCTAAGAGTCCAGTGTCACCAATGTGTTTACGAGCTACGGTTCTCAGTGCTGACCGGGAAATGGGATTCTCGAACACTGCCCCTTCAGCCTTCATGACATCCAACATACTTTTCTCTGCCAGATTATACCTTCAAAACCAGATACATCATTCATTTTATGAATCATCATGTGACATATCAACCCAAACAGAAAGGAAGAAAAAGAGTAATGATTTACCCTGTACCTGTCTACTGACCATCTATCCTTGACATTCTCCTTTTTTATGGAAATGGAATTTTCACGCTTGATTTGCTTACTCTTATAAACAAGACTAGTTTTCTTTGCCTTAGAACGTCTCACAGCTTGTGCTTCTCTGCGTTCGCTGAGGGCATGACACTTCCTTTTCTTAGCTTCTGGCAACACAAAAGACTCAATACCATCTTCGCCAACTTTCAAATCTTCTTTGACAATGGCAGATGGAAATTGAGGGTTATTCTTCCCGTGCTTTACAACGGCAGATGGAAGTTGAGTGTTCTTCTTTCCATGCTTAACACTGGCAGATGGAGGTTGAGGGTTCTTCTGTCCATGCTCAACAATGGCAGGCGGAAATTGAGGGTTATTTTCCCCAGGACTGTCAATGAACTCAATATGCCTGCTGACTCCCCATTGTATCATTCCAGTGCGTTTTATCTCCAACAAACACGCCCCTTTCTTCGTACTTTCATCTCCCCTGCCACAACTTTCATGCAATTCTGAAGAGCCTGTAAAGATGAACCACAATGAAAGCCTCAAAAACAAAACTGACTCCATGTTCTTTACAACATATAAATGCATTTACGGCAAAAGATGTGTTGGGTTCTTTTCCACTACCTTTGTCTGACTGCGACATCAAAAAGCACATGATCCCATAGCCAAAAAGCAAGTGTTTGATGGTAAAAAGCGTCCCTTGAAACTAACCTACAAAACACAAACAAACATGGAGTACAGGTACTTTTACCCTCTGCCCTCCTCTGGGTGAATGGGAAACAGACAAGCAAAACCCTTTTAAGATTAAAAAAAAAAAGAAGTTTTCACAGAGAATCACAAGCAAATACACGAGACCACTATCAAAAACTTTCAATGCCAATACAATTATACTACTTCCTAGAATATCTCATGCAGAATCAAGGTACATCAATGCTGAAACCTAGCAAATTTTCTCAGCATGGTACCCATTGAAGGGACAATCATATGCATGAAAAAATAAAAAAGTAAACCAACCAAAAAGACAAAAGCAACAATCAAAACATGGAAACATGTTACACTATGTAAGAATGCATTGAGGTACAGAGAAATTAATGGGGGGAAAAAAGAATAAACACACCAGTAATTGCATCCATAACTTTTCAGTGTTTAATGGTAAAATGTATCTGCCATCATCCACATTCTTCAATAACAAAGTTGCATTGAATTGCAAGATAGATTTACAAAACACAATAGTGACATATCCCAACCAATTTCTCTCAAGCTTACCCCTTTTTTTACTCGATTAAATGCATCCCAAAACAACAGTGAACACAAAATCGAAAACATAAAAGGGTTTCATCCTAAAAGCGATGAAGTTCAACAACGAAACCATTCAACACATCACGTTAAGGTTGTAGAAGTTCTCAATGAAATATCTTTCAGAAACAACTAGCCTTCGGCATTTTCAACATCGTTCACATACTTTATGATCCCACACCTCCAACAAAAACCCCCTTCCAAAAAACAAAAAAACAAAAAATAAAACGTTAATTTTATTTTTTTTACTTATTTATTTGTTAGGGCAAAAAGGAACCCATGATCCACACGCCCATTCCCCTCTACTTCCTTCTTTCCCTCGGTAACCAAACAGCCAAGGTCTCAAAAACGACATGCCCTTATCCTGCATCACCCCGTTTCAAAGACCAACCACAACACAAAAAGCCGCAGAAAATCAAAACACAGAGCACGCAGAAAATTAAAAAAATTCCCAGAAACCAATAAAGAAAAAAAAATCAGGGTTTAAGGTTTTAACTAAAAATTAAAGGGTTTCTTCCTTAAACATTCATCAAGACATTGTTAAAATAAATCCCGAAACGAACAAGAAAAAAAAAAAATTCGCAGACAAAAAAAAGGGATCAAAGAAGAAGACAGTTAGGGTTTGCTTACCTTGGTGTTAGTTGAGGATTTGGTGTCTGATTGATGGGTTTTGAGAGATTTCAAAGAGGAGAGAGAGTGGAATGTATCTTGTTTGTTTAGGGCCGACGCTGTACGTAGCCTAACTAGCAATGATTTCTTTTCGGTTTTTCGTGAAAAAATAAATAGGGTTTATATTTAAATATGTAAATTAATATAAAAAAAAAACACAAAACAAAAATATACTAAAACTCAATCGCTAATTTTATATAAAAAAAACTTGAAAAAAAATTATTTTAATATATTTTTTAAAATATTATACACTACAATCCAAGCAATTCTCTAGTAAAAAAAAATTAAATTATATATTTTCTCCTATACATTTCATGATTTCTATATTTTAATTATGATTGTTATAAAAATCATAAATCAGTACCTTTAGGCTTTCTAGTTTTCTTTTTGTTATGCGAAATTGGATTTATTTATTTTTCTGAAAGGAAGGTATATAAGAAAAAAGAAATAAGATATAAATTGTAATGTAGGAATTGACTTGGAAAGTGCTTGGTCATTAAATCTTAACATTAACTCGCAAAACACTAGGTTAGTTTAGGTTGATTATTTTTATTAAAATAATATTATGTTATTTTTAAAAAAAATTCTTGGTATCAACATCTTCCAATTTAAACTGAGTTTGTCCTAATCAATTGAATTTCACCAAGACAATGTTTGATCTTCTAATTCAATTAAAAATATGATAGATTCTCCAAATTAAATTCTAGTCTAATTCAATTAAAAACTTAACATGGGTTAGGTGCTAAACTTCTTGAGTCAACCCATCAATTAGAATAAATTTAACAAATATGATAGAGGACTAAGTTATTCGTAGATATAAAGTTTGTTTAGGAGTGTGGTTGCGGTTGTTTTTTAAAGTATTTTTGTGCTGAAATACATTAAGATAATATTTTTTTTAATTATTTTTAAGATCAGTATATTAAAACGATCCAAAACATATAAAAATAATTAATTTTTAACAAAAAAAATTGATTTTTTTGGAACCCGCGTTTCCAGACGGGCTCATGAACATATGGTGATCTAATATGAGATTTTTAAAACAAAAAGGATTCACAAGTTATTTAGCTAAATAAACAGGGACTAAATAAATAGTTTACTCAAAATATTTCTAATTTTTTATATATATTTTTACAGTTGTACTTTTTTCCTTTTTGGGTCATCTTCTAGTTGTTGAGATTGAAATTTAAACTTGGCAGCTGCAGGAGGAGCAGAGTCGGCAGTGGCAGGGGTGTCCTGAGCGGTCCTTTCCAATGCTGTTAAACTAGTACGGATTTTCAGAAAAAAATTATGGTTTGCTTGGGGGTTACTCTTCTTCTTCTTTTTGGGTAGGAGAAATTTGTGGGTTTTAAATTAAATTTACCTGGCTGGCATCTTCTCATTGGTCAAGCATAATGGACATTAAATTAGATATGTACAGCTTTAATGGTGAAATTTATGGAAAATAGTTCTCACTGTATTTAATAAAGTGGATTATTTTTTAATAATTAGTAGTATAATAAAAAATAAGTTGTAAAATATTTTTCAGTGTTTGATTATGGAAAATGAGCTGGAAAATGACTTATTAATATTTTATTTTTCTCAAGTTTATTAAAATAATGAGAAACAAATCTTACAAATTAAAAAGTTGAATGAGAATGAAATTAAAAAAAATATATAATTTCATAAATTATCTCAAATAAAATAAATAATAATCAAAATAATAGAGATCAAATCTAAAAAATAAAAAAAATAAAAGATGAAGAAATTAAAATAATAATAATTAACACTTCATAAATTATTTCAAATAAAATAAATAACAATCAAAAGAATGAGGACCACATTTGATACATAAAAAATTTCAATAAAAAAATGATAAGGAAAAAACAAATAACAATTATAAAAATGAGGATCAAAGTTAATGTAAAAATTAAATTTTAAGAGATGAAATTGAAAAATAAATATTCAAAACAAAATATATATAGCAATCAAAAGTTTGAGGACCAAATTTGATATAATCAGTAAATAAAATGACATTTCTAAATTTTTCACATCTTCCGAAAAGTGTTTTCCGCCTAAATTTTTCAGGAAAACACTTTCCTGAAAACCAAGTCAAATTTTTCTTTGACTGGAAAGTATTTTTCGTTGATCAATTTTTATAATGACAAACAAACAAAGAGAAGTTTGAAAAGTAATTTTTCAGAAAATAAATTTCAAAAAACATACATAGTCATAATTACACACAAGATTAAAATTTAGATTTAGATCGTTCAATATCATCAACCACACATCCTCTCATCCACGCATGATGGATGAATTCAAATCCCAATCACATTAGTGTTCAATATAATCCATATTACCTATAATTAAGATCATGGCTCAAAATCTTTTTGATTTTCCCAAGTTTAACAAGCTCAATCGTTTTTATGAACAATTTATTACTCGGTTTGAGATAAAATATATTTTTAAAAACAATATTAGCAAAATCCAAAGCTTTATTATAAGAGTGAAAGCAAATTATCTATAAAATACACCTAAAATGAACATATTAAATGATTATAAGAGTCAAATTAAGGTTAATATATAACATTGAGATTAAAGAATCAATTTTTAAAAAGTAAATATATCACTGTAATTATTTTTATTTTATTTTATTTATAAACAAGATCAAACTCATTATTATAAAATAACAAATTCGGTATGTTATTCAAACTTGGCTGTGTTTATTTTTAGATAGCTTTTGTAGTTATGATTTTAAAAAAATAAGTTTGAAAAAAATATGATTAAGTATGGTTAATTGAATTTAAATACGTAGTTGATAAAAATTATAATTGAGATTTATTTATAGCAAAAAAACATATATAAAATATTTAGTAATTATGTTTGAAAGTATAGTTAAAGTTACTTTTCAAAGTGTTTTTTATTTGAAAATACATCAAAATATTTTTTTTATTTTTTAAATATTATTTTTGATATCAGCACATCAAAATAATCTAAAAACATAAAAAAAAATTAATTTGAAGTAAAGAAAAAAATTAATAAAATTTAAATTTTTTCAAAAGTACTTTTGAAATGCAAAAATAAACAGGATTATAAGAAACTCGGTTAAAAAAACATGTAAAAACTGCTTCAAAAAAACTGTGTATCAAACTTAATTTTTTTACGAGCCTCGTAGTACAAAACGCATTTTGATTTATTACCAAACACTTTAATGTTTTTGTTGCACCGCAAACGCAAAAACAATCGCAACCTTAGTTTTCACGAACTATTCTTAAACACAACTTGACTCTGCTAGTTCACAGCCTGCTTAAAAGCACTCATAATCAGCATCAGGGAACAAAGAGAGAACACCCTTGTGCATCTCATTGAACACAAAATATCTTTACTATAGCAAACATGTCTAGGGTAGTACAAATCCCAAAAGGCATAATTATAGAAAAAAAGCAGCTCTCTATATGGATCAACTAGTAAAAAAGTAAAAATAGTTTGGAGTTGTAGCGTACGAGATTTTCCACCTACAACTGTGTTAAAAAAAGGTTGGAGACATTCTTCTTCTCTCACCTTCAATGATCCAAGTAAAAAAAAATCATCATCTTTCTCCTTGGTAGTATAATTGGGCCATCGGTAGACAAAATTCCCACAATGTGATCAAAATTAATGGGATAGAAATGTTACATATCATGGCAATGATGAATCCATACCGTTTAATTGATGCCTCTAGATTTGCTGCTACTTTCCTTGTCAGCACTATTCTCCAAATTTCAAAGACTTGTGTAATGGTTCAGACACGTTTCTTCTTCTCTAAATTGGCTGCAGCCAACCGTTGTCGTTTCTTCCAAGATGGAATCCTACCAGGGAAAGCCCATCTCAACAATTTCTCCCATGTATAGCAGCTCAGGAACATGAGCAAAGCCCAAATCAAAAGCTTGTTCCTCAGTTCTGGTGGCAAGGGCACCAATTTCAACCAGTCATTCAAGTTCCTGAAAAGGTCAGAAGTGATCACCGTGAAGAAACCTGCAGCAGCCAAGATGGCGTACAAGAATGGTTTGCTTTCTGTGATGCTCTGGTTGAAAGGATGACCGATATAGTTCACAGCAAAAGTGGCTAGCTGGAGCATCATGCTCACCATGTATGAAACGGTGTTCACCAGATTTGGATGAAAATCAGAGTCGGGTTCAATGCATTCATCAGGCATATATTTCTCAGCACTTTTCACAGACGACATCAGAAAAAACAGGTGGATTGCAAACTGTCCCATGAGAGAAAGGAAAACGTAGAAGCAGAAAACATGAGGGTGGGGCCTTTCAGCTGAAAGTGTGGGAAGGGGGCGTGCTTGGGAAATGAAAAGGAAAAAAGCAGCCGTAAAGACACCACTGATTGTGGCCTGCACATCACCAAGCTTGACACCATCCAGATACATGACGCTCAACACATATGCTGTAGCAAGGCAGTTAAGACCAAGTATTTTAAACATCTGGAGGGTAGTCACAAGAGTACTGCGACCCTGACGAATTATGTCTGTGGTGGGGGCAACTGATGCATGCTTTGCTGTGAAGGGAGAAGCCATTGAGGCATCTCCAAGCTTGACAATGGGGGCTGAACGACCATCACCTTCCTCATTCATCTCTTCCATCAGCTTCTTCAACCTCTGTCGTTGCATTTCTGCTGCTGTCTGGTGGCGGTTACCAGCTGTTTGACTGCTGGAATCTGATTTTGTGACAGCTTTGGCTCTAGAAGAACTTTCTCCATTTAGATTACTAACTTCAGGCTTCGATTTTTTTGACTTTGAAGGCTTCAGATTTCCATCTTTAGGTGTTTCTGATGAAGAGTTTCCACTTTTTGTTGGAGGCACTGCATTCAACAGTGCAACTCCTACATGGGCCTGAAAAACATGTATCATGTATTTATACTGTTTTTGTTGTTATGTCCTTGTAAGACTGATGTCAAACCTCAAGTTTTACCTTTAAAATTGTATGGGCATCGCTAAAGATCTATCCTACCCAAGCTGAAATAATAAAGTTTGATTGGTCCAGAAAATAAAATACTTGGCTCCTGGTTGAACTAACAACTGAAGTCCACTAGTTGGCAACAAGAGTCAATTCTAAGTCAAGTGTGCCAGGTGACCGGCCAATAATATGATTAGTCTGAACTAAAAAGGTCTTCAACCACACAAGCATGCACACAAACAAATATATGGAACAGTTGTGTGCATGTATTGCGGTTGAAATTCAAAAACAGAGATCAATTAATTACCAGCTATGAACTACTTATCCATGCATACAGAAACAATAAGTGCATGTTAAATGCAGTACCAAAACAATTGAAGCAAATATTTGCTCAAGAAATGAAAGTGCATGTGTAAATCATGTATATACCTGCTTCAAAGCTCCAACATCATTGGTTCCATCCCCACACATCAGCGTGACCCTCCCTACAGTTTTGAAAGTGGTCAAGATGAGTTCCTTTTGCTCAGGAGCAACTCTTGCAAAAACCTGAAACCATAATAATGGGCATGCATCATCAAGATGAAACCATCATGGAAAATCAATCCCCAACAAGCAGTATGATTCAGAACCTTGACATAAGGAATGACTTGTAGGACAGCAGAACTCTGTTGCAACATGTCAATACAGTCACCTCCAATACAGAGATCATGAGTCTCTGACAATTCTTCAGCCCCTTTGTCACTGAAATTAGATGCATTTTGTTTTTTTCAGACTAAAGAATCCAAATTACAATTGATAAAAAGAGCAAGTATGCCATAAATATTGGGCATAAAGTATCAAAATAGCCTCCCTTTCTTTTTTTCAATTTATTGAGGTGGTAACTTTACCCGTAACTGATTTTCTCCATTTCATCTGGAGATATCCACTCATATCCTTCTCCGCTCCTTGATGGACCAAGAATTAATGCTGGCTTTGATATGATATGCACTTGGCTAGCAACATGGCAAGCTGTCAAAGCTTGGTCACCAGTGATCATCACCTAAAAACAGTGAACATCATAAGTGCTATTTTCAATCAAATGAGGAATACACAAAGCTGCAAAAAACTCAAATTTCATTTATCAAGCAGTTCTAAACCCTTAAAAGCCACAAGGAGCACTTCTTGATTCCAATGAAAAAAAAAACAAAACTGGAGTTGTTGAAATCCATAACAAAGAAAACCAATAAACATAATTTTTTTTAATTTATCAGCAGGCGATCTAATATGTTGAATGTGGCATACATACATATGCCAACTAAAATTACTGAGAAGGTACCACTTACCAAGTCATG
>Ga0307515_10016458_pt1 | contig 13533 bp, 12 predicted proteins | sample 17_EM_MG_FD_194513 | JGI IMG/M metagenome (GOLD analysis project Ga0307515, IMG submission 194513) | Populus trichocarpa ectomycorrhiza microbial communities from riparian zone in the Pacific Northwest, United States - 17_EM | ecosystem: Host-associated > Plants > Roots > Unclassified | place...
TGCTGTAGGCGCGCCGGAAGTCGATCGCCCCGAAGGTCTTCAACAGGTGCGCGACGGCCTGCTCGATCACGTCGCCCGAGAGGTTGTCGGCGTCGATCAGCAGCGCGACGCGCATCTTGGGGTGGTGGTTCATTCGCGTGCTCCGATGAGTTGCCATGCGAGGCTTTCGCCGGCGCGCAAGGGCTTGAGTTGGGCGTCGCCGAAGGGCAGCGCATCGGGCAGCGTCCAGGCCTGGCGCCGCAGCGTGACGCTGCCGTGGTTGCGCGGCAGCCCATAGAACGCGGGGCCGTTGAAGCTCGCGAAGGCCTCGAGCTTGTCGAGCGCACCGGCCGCGTCGAAGGCTTCGGCATACAGCTCGAGTGCCGACAACGCGGTATAGCAACCGGCCCCGCAGACCGATTGCTCCTTGAGTTGCGCGGCATGCGGCGCGCTGTCGGTACCGAGGAAGAAGCGCGCGCTGCCTGAGGTCGCGGCCTGCACCAGCGCAAGCCGATGCACCTCGCGCTTGAGCACCGGCAGGCAGTAGTAGTGCGGCCGCAAACCGCCCATGAAGAGCGCGTTGCGGTTGTAGAGCAGGTGATGCGCGGTCAGCGTCGCGGCGGTGAAGTCATCCGCCTCGGCGACGTACTGCGCGGCCTCGCGCGTGGTGATGTGTTCGAACACCACCTTCAGCGCCGGGAAGTCGCGGCGCAGCGGCATCATCACGCGCTCGATGAAGACGGCCTCGCGATCGAACACGTCCACCGCCGGGTCGGTGACTTCGCCGTGCACCAGCAGCAGCAGGCCTGCGCGCTGCATCGCCTCCAGCGTCGGGTAGGTCTTGCGGATGTCGGTCACGCCGGCATCGCTGTTGGTGGTCGCGCCGGCGGGGTAGAGCTTGAGCGCGACCACGCCCGCGGCCTTGGCGCGCGCGATCTCGTCGGGTGGCGTCAGGTCGGTGAGGTACAGCGTCATCAGCGGTTCGAAATCCGCACCGGCCGGCAGGGCTTCGAGGATGCGCCGGCGGTAGTCGACGGCCATCGCCGCGGTCGTGACCGGCGGCCGCAGGTTCGGCATGATGACCGCGCGAGCGAACTGGCGCGCCGTGTCGGGCAGCACCGCGGCCAACGCGGCGCCATCGCGCACATGCAGATGCCAGTCGTCAGGGCGCGTGATCGTGATCTCTTGCGTCATGGCGCGGATTCTCGCACCGCAAAAGAGAAGGGCGCCCGAAGGCGCCCGCCGTGCTGTGGGACGAAGTCCCTAGTGCTGCAGGATCTTCGACAGAAACTCTTTGGCCCGCGGCGAGCGAGCGTTCGGGTCGCCGAAGAATTCTTCGCGCTTGCAGTCCTCGACGATCTTGCCCGCGTCCATGAAGATCACGCGGTGGCTGACCTTCTTCGCGAAGCCCATCTCGTGCGTGACGACCATCATCGTCATGCCTTCCTGCGCAAGCTTGACCATCACGTCGAGCACCTCGCCGACCATCTCGGGGTCGAGCGCCGAGGTCGGCTCGTCGAACAACATCACGATCGGGTCCATGCTGAGCGCGCGGGCGATCGCGACGCGCTGCTGCTGGCCGCCCGAGAGCTGACCGGGGAACTTGTCCTTGTGCGCAAGCAGGCCGACGCGGTCGAGCATCTTCAGGCCGCGCGTCTTGGCATCCGCATCGTTGCGGTTCAGCACCTTGATCTGCGCCAGCGTGAGGTTTTCGGTCACGGTCAGGTGCGGGAACAGCTCGAAGTGCTGGAACACCATGCCGACGCGCGCGCGCAATTTGGGCAGGTCGGTCTTCGGATCGGCGACGCTGATGCCGTCGACGACGATGTCGCCCTTCTGGAACGGCTCGAGCGCGTTCACGGTCTTGATCAGCGTCGACTTGCCCGAACCCGACGGGCCGCAGACGACGACGACCTCGCCCTTCTTGATCGTGGTCGTGCAATCGGTCAGCACCTGGAAGCTGCCGTACCACTTGGAAACGTTCTTGATGTCGATCATTTGAATCTCCTGTTAGACGCGAGGCTCGGAAGAGCGCCGGGCCGCCCCAAGCCTTCCGAGCGCCCCCTCGGGGGGCGGCCGCGGTACCCCGCAGCGGGGGCTGACATTTACCGAATGATGGCGATCTTCTTCTGCAGCTGGCGCACGAGCATCGACAGGCTGAAGCAGATGATGAAGTAGACGACGGCCGCGGTCAGGTAGGTCTCGACCGGCCGGTTGAAGTTCTTGCCCGCGACCTCGAAGCCCTTCAGCAGATCATAGGCACCGATCGCATAGACCAGCGAGGTGTCCTGAAACAGGATGATGGTCTGCGTCAGCAGCACCGGCAGCATGTTGCGGAAGGCCTGCGGCAGCACGATCAGCTGCATGCACTGGCTGTAGGTCATGCCCACCGCATAGCCGGCATAAACCTGGCCCTTGGGCACGCTCTGGATGCCGGCGCGCATGATCTCGGAGTAGTAGGCCGCCTCGAACACGACGAAGGTGATGATCGCCGAGAGTTCGCCGCGATGGTTGGACCCCCACTGCCCGCCGATCGTCGAATAGAACGCCGCCGGGATCAGCAGGAAGAACCACAGGATCACCATCACCAGCGGAATGGACCGCAGCGTGTTGACGTAGAACGCCGCGATCATCACCAGCCACTTCTTGCCGGACAGCCGCATCAGCGCGAGCGCCGTGCCGATCACGATGCCGCCGAGCATCGCGATCAGCGTGAGCTGCACCGAGAAGATCAGGCCCTTGAGGATGAAGTTGGAGATCACGTTCCAGTTCAGGAACGTGAAGTCGAGGGTGGTCATCATTTGCCACCTCCGATCATGCCGGGCACCTGCACACGCTCTTCAATGAAGAGCGCGAGGCGGTTGATGGCAAAGGCCGAGACGAAGTACAGGCCCGTGACGGCGAGGTAGACCTCGATGCCGCGCGAGGTTTCTTCCTGGGCCTGCATCGCGAACATCGTCAGCTCGGCGATGCTGACCGCGAACGCCACCGACGAGTTCTTGACGATGTTCATCGACTCGCTCGTGAGCGGCGGGATGACGATGCGAAACGCCATCGGCAGCAACACGTAGCGATAGGTCTGCGGCAGCGTCAGCCCCATCGCGAGACCGGCGTAGCGCTGGCCCTTGGGCAGCGCCTGGATGCCGGCCTTGACCTGCTCGGAGATGCGCGCCGACGTGAAGAAGCCGAGCGCGAACACGACCAGCACGAGGCTGGGCACGCCGCGCAGCACCAGGAAGATCGACGGGATCACGTGATACCAGAGGAAGATCTGGACCAGCAGCGGCACGTTGCGGAACAGCTCGGTCCAGGTCTCGGCGAGCAGCACCAGCCACTTGTTCGGCGTCGTGCGCAGAATGCCCATCAGCGAACCGACGATGAGCGCCACGATCAACGACAGCACCGCCACCGACAGCGTCCAGCCCCAGGCCGACATCAGCCACTCGAGGTAGGTGCGGCCGCCACCGGTGTCCTGCAGGAATACCTGCCAGTCCCATTTACCCAATGTTCACTCCCAAATGCACGCGCAAAAGAAAAGCGCGGCGCGAAGAGGCTTCACGCCGCGCTGGTGGCCTGAGCCCAATGTAAGCAATCTTTACGCCCACAGGCGCTAGGGCTTACCTCAGGCTTTTGTCAAACCGCCTGATCGACGAATCACTTCTTCAGGTAGTCCTCGAGCGGCTTGTCGCTCGGGGTCGCCCACGCCGCCTTGGTCGCTTCGGACGCCGGCAGGTTGAGCTTGGTGTTGGTCGGCGGGATCGGTTGCATGAACCACTTGTCGTACAGCTTGGCGACCTCGCCGCTCTTGACCATCGCCTTGATGCTGTCGTCGACCGCCTTCTTGAAGGCCGGGTCTTCCTTGCGCATCATGATGCCGATCGGTTCGACCGACAGCACCTCGCCGACGATCTTGTAGTCAGCCGGGCTCTTTGCCTTGGCGATGCTGCCGGCCAGGATCTGGCCGTCCATCACGAACGCGTCGGCACGGCCCGATTCGAGCAGCAGGAAGCTGTCGGCGTGGTCCTTGCCGAACAGTTCCTTGAAGTCGACGCCGGTGGCGCGCTCATGCTTTCGCAGCAACTGGACCGAGGTCGTGCCGGTGGTCGTCGCGACGGTCTTGTTGGCAAGCTGCGTGATGTTGGTGATGCCCGATGCGGCCTTCACGGCGATGCGCACTTCTTCGACGTACAGCGTGGGCGCGAAGGCGACGTCCTTCTGGCGCGTCGCGTTGTTGGTGGTCGAGCCGCATTCGAGGTCGACGGTGCCGTTCTGCACCAGCGGAATGCGGTTCTGCGAGGTGACCGGCTGGTACTTGATGTCGAGCTTGGCCAGGCCGAGCTGCTTCTGGATGTCGGCAAAGACCTTCTGGCAGACGTCGTAATGGAAGCCCGTGTACTTGCCGTCGCCCAGCGTGTAGGCGAGCGCGCCGGAGGACTCGCGCACGCCCATCGTCGCGCTGCCGCTGTCCTTGATCTTCTTCAGCGTGTCGCTTGCCTGCGCGTGCGCGGCACCGATCGCGAGCAGAGCGGCCGCGGCCACCATGGTGTTGGCGATCATTGATTTCTTCATACGAACTCCTACTGGGTTTGAAACATACAAAACGAAATTTTACCGAGCACGGTAGACAGGGCACCGCGTAAATGCCCCCGAACCGAGGGTTTTGCCGCACAGCCACAGGCCGTCGATCGCGATCCCAGATGGCATCGTCATGGGCACCGCATCGTCGCAGGCATCAAGCCGACAAGCGAACCGGCTGCGTCAGGCGCTCGGGCACCAGCAGTGCGTTCATCTCGGCCTGGGTCATGATGCCGAGCGACTCGGCGACCTCGGCGATGGTGCCGCCGCTGGCCAGGGCGGTCTTCGCGATCAGCGCTGCCTTCTCGTAGCCGATGATCGGGTTCAGCGCCGTCACCAGCGTCACCGATTCGGCCACGCGCTTCGCAAGCAGTTCGTGGTTGGCCTGGATGCCCTCGACGCAGTTCACCTGCAGCGTCTTGCAGGCGTTGGTCAGGTGCCGCACGCTCTTGTGGATCGCATAGCCCATGATGGGCTCGAACGCGTTGAGCTGCAGCTGCCCGGCCTCGGACGCCATCGTGATCGTCACGTCGTTGCCGATGACCTCGAACGCGACCTGGTTCATCACCTCGGGGATCACCGGGTTGACCTTGCCCGGCATGATCGACGAGCCGGCCTGGCGCGCCGGCAGCTTGATGTCGCCGAAGCCGGCCTGCGGCCCGCTCGACAGCAGCCGCAGGTCGTTGCAGATCTTGCTGAGCTTGCAGGCCACGCGCTTGAGCACGCCCGAGAGCTGCACGAACGAGCCGGTGTCTTGCGTCGCCTCGACCAGGTTCTCGGCGCGCACCACCGGCACGCCGCTGGCGGTCGCGAGCAAGGGGATCACCATCTCGGTGTAGCCGGCCGGCGCGTTGATGCCGGTGCCGATCGCGGTGGCGCCGAGGTTGATCTCGGTGATCAGCGCGCGCGCCTCGCGCAGCCGCAGCTCGTCCTCGCCGATCATGATTCCGAACGCGAGGAACTCCTGGCCCAAGGTCATCGGCACCGCGTCCTGCAGCTGGGTGCGGCCGATCTTCAGCACCTTGCCGAACTCGAGCGCCTTGGCCTCGAAGGCCGCGCGTAGATCGGCCATCGCCGCCAGCAGCCCTTCGATGCCGAACCAGGCCGACACGCGCAGCGCGGTCGGGTAGACGTCGTTGGTGCTCTGCGACGCGTTGACGTGGTCGTTCGGGTGCAGCACGTCATAGCGGCCCTTCTCGAAGCCCATGTGCTCGAGCGCGCGGTTGGCGATGACCTCGTTCGCGTTCATGTTGGTCGAGGTGCCGGCGCCGCCCTGGATCACGTCGACGACGAACTGCTCGTGCAGTGCACCGCCGATCAGGTCGTCGCAGGCGCGCACGATGGCCTTAGCCTGCGTGTCCGTGATCACGCCCAGCGTGGCATTGGTCTGCGCCGCGGCCTTCTTCACGAACGCGAGCGCGCGAATCAGCTCGGGCATCTGCGCCACGGTCTGGCCGCTGATCGGGAAGTTGGCGACAGCGCGCGCGCTGTGCACGCCCCAGTAGGCGTCGACCGGGATTTCCATGTCGCCGAGAAAGTCGTGTTCGCGACGGGTCGCTGCGGTGTTCATGGCGTGCTTTCAATAAGTCCAGAAGATGCGCTGGATCTCTTTCGCGTCGCTGGTCTTCGTGAGCGCCAGCGCCGCGAGGATCTTCGCCTTCTGCGGGTTCAGATCGTGTGCGACGACCCAGTCGTACTTGTCGTCCGGCTGCTCGGAGTTGCGCAGCACGATGCCGTCCGGCACGCGCGCCGAGCGGATGATCTGCACGCCTTGCGCGCGCAGCTTGCGCAGCGGCTCGACGCCGTAGTCCGGCACCGAGCCGTTGCCGGTGCCGGCGTGAATGACGGCCTTCGCCCCGGCCTTGCCGGCGGCCTCGACCAGCGCCGTGCCCATCTCGCCCGAGCCGTAGACGATCGAGACCATCGGCAGCGTGCTGATGCTGTCGATGTCGAACTCGCTGTTCATCGTGTGGCGCTTCACCGGCGCGCGGAACCAGTAGGTCTTGCCCTCGACGACCTGCCCGAGCGCGCCCCACTGGCTGCCGAATGCGTTGGTCTTGACGTTGATGCGCTTGCCCGAATCGCGGCCCGACAGGATGTCGTCGTTCATCGCGATCAGCACGCCCTTGCCGCGCGACTCCTTGTCGGCCGCGACCACGACCGCGTCGTACAGGTTCAGCGTGCCGTCGGCCGACATCGCGGTGCCCGGCCGCATCGAGCCGACGACGACGATGGGCTTGTCGGTGTGCACGACCAGGGTCAGGAAGAACGAGGTCTCTTCGAGCGTGTCGGTGCCGTGGGTGATGACGATGCCATCGACGCCCGGGTCCTTGGCGAGCGCGCTGACGCGCTTGGCCAGCGTGATCAGCTTCTCGTTCGTGAAGCTCTCGGACGCGATCTGGAACACCTGCTCGCCGCGCACGTTGGCGATGTCGGCGAGCTCGGGCACGCCGGCGATCAGCTTGTCGACCGGCACCTTCGCGGCCTGGTAGGTCGCGCTGTTGGCGGCGCTCGCGCCGGCGCCGGCGATCGTGCCGCCGGTGGCGAGCACGACGACATTGGACTTCGGTGCGGTCTGCGCGAAGGCGCCCAGCGACGCGGCGAGCGCGACGGCGATGCCGCCGCGGATCAGGGTGTTGACGTTGAACATGGTGATGGCTCTCTCCTGAAATTGTTTGACAAGGGCCGCCCCTGGAAGGCGCGATCGGCCGTCCTGCAAGGCTTCTTCTTTTTCAGCGGATGCTGGGTGACCGCTCACGCGGTCGCAAGTGCTACTGCTGCTACTACTCGGTACGCGCCACCATGGTCTGGATGATGGTCTCGAGCTGCGGGCTCATCGGCAGGTCCAGGCTCACGCCCGACGAGGGCAGTTTGCGCAGGAACCAGCGCGTGTAGCGGCGCTCGATCTCGCGGTCTTCGGCGAGGGTGTGGAAGGTGTCGTTGACCAGCTGCGCGAGCTGCGTGTCGCCCTTGCGGTACATGATCCCGTACGGGTCGTACGACAGAAAGTCGCCGGTCACGACGTAGTCGGCCTGCGCCTTGTTCTGCGCGAGCAGGCCGTAGAGCAGCACATCGTCGGTCGCGAACGCATCGACCTGGCCGGACTGCAGCTGTGCGAACGAGGCCGCGTGGTCCGCCGCCACGCTCAAGGTCATGTCGATCTTGAACTTGGCGCTGAGATCGCGCATCGTCTTCTCGTTGGTGGTGCCCGCGGTGACCACGACCTTCTTGCCGGCCAGGTCGCGGAACGACTTGATGGCCGAACCCTTCTTCACCATCAGCTTGGTGCCCGAGACGAACATCGTCGGCGAGAAACTCACCTGCTTCTGGCGCTCGAGGTTGTTGGTGGTGGAGCCGCACTCGAGGTCGACCTGGCCGCTGACGACGGCCGGAATGCGCGACTCCGACGTCACCGGCTGCCATTTGATCGCGATCTCGCGGCCGACCGCTTCGCCGATCGCGTCGACCAGCAGCTTGCACAAGTCGACCGAATAGCCGATCGGCTCGCCGCGCGCCGAGCGGTACGAGAACGGGATCGACGATTCGCGGTGGCCGATCGTGATCGTGCCGGTGTCGCGCACCTTCGCCAGCGTGCCGCTGAGCTGAGCCGGTGCCGGCGCCGTCTGCGCGCCGGCCGGCAGCGCGGCGGCCAGCGTCAGCAGGCCGATGGCCGCGAACTTGACGACGATGAAAGCGCGTTTCATCGCAGCCTCAGGCGGGGATCGGGTGGGCGTGGGCCGCGGCTTCGGCATCGATCGTGCGCAGGTTCGCCGCGGCGGCGTCTTCGGACAAGAGCTCGCCTTCCCATTTGGCGACGACCGCGGTGGCGATCGAGTTGCCCACCGCATTGGTCGCCGAGCGGCCCATGTCGAGGAAGGTGTCGACGCCCAGGATCAGCAGCAGGCCGGCCTCGGGGATGTTGAACTGGTTCAGCGTCGCGGCGATCACGACCAGCGAGGCGCGCGGCACGCCGGCCATGCCTTTGGACGTCAGCATCAGGATCAGCAGCATCGTGATCTGCGTACCGATCGGCAGCACGATGCCATACGCTTGTGCGATGAACAGCACCGCGAAGGTGCAGTACATCATCGAGCCGTCGAGGTTGAACGAATAGCCCATCGGCATCACGAAGGCCGAGATCTTGCGCTTCACGCCGAAGCGGTCGAGCGCGTCGAGGATCTTCGGGTACGCGGCTTCGGAGCTGGCGGTCGCGAACGACAGCAAGAAGGCCTCTTTGATCAGCACCAGCAGCTTGAACACGCGCGGCCCGAGGAACAGGAAGCCGGCACCGATCAGCACCGCCCACAGCAGGAACAGGCCGATGTAGAAGTCGCCCATGAACACGGCGAACTTCAGCAGGATCTCGAGCCCGTTGACCGCGACCGTGGCGGCCATCGCGGCCATCACGGCCAGCGGCGCGAGCTTCATCACGTAGCCGGTGATCTTGAGCATCGCGTGCGAGAGCTCGTCGATCGCGGCGACCAGCGTCTTGGCCTTCTCGCCGAGCGCGGCCAGGGCCACACCGAAGAACATAGAGAACACCACGATCTGCAGGATCTCGTTGTTCGCCATCGCCTCGGCAAAGGACTTCGGCACCAGATGGCTGACGAAATCCTTGATCGTGAACTTGCTCGTGGCCAGGTTCGCCGACGCGCCGATGTCCGGCAGCGGCAGGCCCAGGTTCTTGCCCGGCTCGAGCAGGTTGGCCATGATGAGGCCGAGGATCAGCGAGACCAGCGAGGCGGTGACGAACCAGCCCAGCGCCTTGCCGAACACGCGGCCGACCGAGGCGGCGTCGCCCATGTGCGCGATGCCGACCACGAGGGTCGAGAACACCAGCGGGCCGATCAGCATCTTGATCAGGCGCAGGAACACGTCGGACATGATGGACACGTAGCCGGCGATCGACGCCGCGCTCTTCTTGTCGGGAAAGCTCGTGAAGATCATGTAGCCGAGCAGGATGCCGACCACCATCGCAATCAGGATCCAGGCCGCCGGCGGGAGTTTCTTTCTCATGGGTGTCCTCGTCTGTCGAATCGTTGAAGAAGCCGCCGTGCCCGCTGCATGGGCGCGTGGCTCGGGTTCGGTCTGGGCATAAGTCGGAAGCTGCCGGAATTGCGCAGCGGCCGAACTGTAAGACTGACGCACGCAGCGTGCCAATGCTGAATCTCCCGGGGGTCATGCACAGCGCGCATACCGGATTCGGGCAAACCCGAGGTTGCGGATCGAGCGATCTCAGGTGGACGAGGCGAGGAAATCCCACAGCGCGAGCGCGCCGGGTTTGCTGTGGCGCGCCATTTCGGGGCGCTCACGGTAGATGCGGATGTCGATCTCCAGCTCGTGCTTGCCCGCCGGCGCGGCGCGCACCAGGCGCTTGCTCTTGAGCTCTTTCCTGACCGAGGTCGCGGGCAGGAAGGCCAGGCCGTGGCCTTCGATCGCCATCGCCTTCAGGCCCTCGGCCATGTCGGTCTCGTAGAAGGGCTCGAGGTGCAGCGGCTCGGTCGACTGCTTCGCGATGACCTCGACCAGCCGGCCCAGGTAGGCGCCCGGCGCATAGGCCAGGTAGGGCACGGTCCGGCCGGGCGCGGCCGGCAGGCTGAACATCGGCTGGCCGTCGGCGTCGCCCTTCGCGTAGGCCACCAGCGTCTCGTGGCCGAGGCTGAGCATCTCGTAGCGGTCCGGGTTCAGCTGCAAGGGCTGCGACGGGTGGTGGTAGGCGAGCAGCAGGTCGCAGCTGCCTTCGACCAGGTGCAGCACCGCATCGTGCACGTTGAGCGCGGTCAGCCGGCTCTTCATCGCGCCGAAGCGCTTGCGCAAGTCCATCACCCAGTGCGGGAAGAAGGTGAACGCGAGCGAGTGCGGCACCGCGAACTCGATCATGTCGAGGCCGGCCGACCTGTGGCCGCGCATCATGTTGCGCGTGGCCTGCAGCGAGCCGAGGATCTCAAGCGCCTGCGCGTGCAGCGTCTCGCCGGCCGGGGTCAGCCGCGTCGGGTACGACGAGCGGTCGACGAGGTCGATGCCGGCCCACGCTTCGAGCGACTGGATGCGCCGCGAGAACGCCGGCTGCGTCACGTGCCGCAGTTGGGCCGAGCGCGAGAAGCTGCGCGTCTCGGCCAGGCTCACAAAATCTTCAAACCATTTGGTTTCCACGCCGGCAGTGTAGCCATGGCCCGATGGACCCCGGCCTACGTAGTTACCTCAAACGGCCAGCGTCAGATCGGGTGCCGCCGCGCTCGTCGCCTCGCTGCTGCGCTGCAAGCGCCACATGTCGGCGTAGCGCCCGCCGAGGGCGAGCAGCTCGTCGTGGGTGCCGCGCTCGAGGATGCGGCCGAGTTCCATCACCAGGATCTGGTGCGCGTCGACGACCGTCGACAGCCGGTGCGCGATGACCAGCGCCGTCTTGTTGCGCGCCGCGCTCTTCAGCTCGGCCTGGATCGCGCGCTCGTTCGCCGAGTCGAGCGCCGAGGTCGCTTCGTCGAAGATGAGCAGCGGCGGGTTCTTCAGCAGCGTCCGCGCGATCGCGACGCGCTGCTTCTCGCCGCCCGAGAGCTTCAGGCCGCGCTCGCCGACCATCGTGTCGTAGCCGCGCGGCGTCGAAGCGATGAAGCTGTGGATGTGCGCCGCCTTCGCCGCGCCTTCGACCTCTTCGCGGCTCGCGCCGGTGCGCCCATACGCGATGTTGTATTCGACGGTGTCGTTGAACAGCACCGTGTCCTGCGGCACGATGCCGATGGCCTGGCGCAGGCTCTGCTGCGTGACGCTGCGGATGTCCTGCGCGTCGATCGAGATGCGCCCGCTGTTCACGTCGTAGAAGCGAAACAGCAGCCGCGCCAGCGTGCTCTTGCCCGAACCCGAGGGCCCGACCACCGCGACCGTCTTGCCGGCCGGGATCTCGAAGCTGACGTCGTGCAGGATCGTGCGGTCCGGGTCGTAGCCGAAGCGCACATGTTCGAAGCGCACCGCAGCGCCCATCGCGACCAGCGGCTTCGCATCCGGCGCATCGGCAACCTCGCGGTGCTGCGACAGCAGCGCGAACATCTTCTCCATGTCGATCATCGACTGCTTGATCTCGCGGTAGATCACGCCGAGGAAGTTGAGCGGGATGTAGAGCTGGATCATCAGCGCGTTGACCAGCACCAGGTCGCCCAGCGTCATCGTGCCGGCCACCACGCCGAGCGTGGCGCGCCACACCAGCAGCGTGACGGCGGTTGCGACGATCAGGCTCTGCCCGACGTTGAGCACCGACAGCGAGGTCTGCGACTTGACGGCCGCGCGCTCCAGGCGCCTCAGGTTGTCGTCGTAGCGGCTCTGCTCGAAGTGCTCGTTCGAGAAGTACTTGACCGTCTCGTAGTTGATCAGCGCGTCGACCGCGCGCGTGTTGGCCTTGCTGTCCTGCTCGTTCATCGCGCGCCGGAAGTGCGTGCGCCATTCGGTGATGCTGACCGTGAACGCGATGTAGCACACCAGCGCGCTGAACGTGATCGCGGCGAACCAGCCGTCGAACTTGGCCGACAGCAGGCTGATCACCAGCGCGATCTCGACCAGCGTCGGCAGGATGTTGTAGATCGTGTAGTTCAGCAGCGACTGGATCGAGCGCGAGCCACGCTCGATGTCGCGCGACACGCCGCCGGTCTGGCGCTCGAGGTGAAAGCGCAGGCTCAGCGCGAGCAGGTGCTCGAACGCCTCGAGCGACACGCGCCGCGCGATCCGCGCCGCCACCGGGTAGAACAAAAACTCGCGCGCTTCGGTGAACGCGGTGATCGACAGACGCAGCGCGCCGTAGGCGATCAGCAGCGCGACCGGCACCGCGAGCGCAGCGCGCGGGTCGCCGGGTTTCAGGCCGAGCGCGTCGACGAGCTGCTTCAGGACCAGCGGTACGCCGATGTTCGCGAGCTTGGCGCCGACCAGAAACCCGAGCGCGACCAGCACGCGCCAACGCCATTGCCAGACATACGGGAGCAGCCTGCGAAGCGTCACCCAGTCGGAGCGCGGGACGGGCACCGCGACGCCCGGCGCAGGTGGTGGAGCAGCAATGGAGGCAGGACGCATCGAGGGGCGATCGGCAAGGGCGGCAAAGATGAAAGAATGCGGCGGTCAATGAACGAAGCTGCAGGTGATGCAATATGCCCGAGATTTCAAGTGACGAGCGCAGCGGCGACGCCGGCAGCTCGATCGCGCCCCTTCGCCTGCCCGACGATCGCCAGCTCGTGCTGCGCGTGATGCCGATGCCGGCCGATGCCAACGGCAACGGCGACATCTTCGGCGGCTGGATCATGGCGCAGGTCGACCTGGCCGGCGCCGTGATGCCGGCGCGCATCGCGAAGGGCCGCATCGCGACCGTCGCGGTGAACCAGTTCATCTTCAAGCAGCCGGTGTCGATCGGCGACCTGCTGAGCTTCTACGCAAAGGTCGAGCGCATCGGGCGCACCTCGGTGACCGTCAACGTCGAGGTCTACGCCGAGCGCGACCCGGCGAACCTGCATGTCGTGAAGGTGACCGAGGCGAACCTGACCTATGTCGCGATCGACAAGGACGGCAACCCGAGGCCGATCCCGAGCGCCTAATTCAGACGGCCTGATTCACATCGCCGGACTCACGCGGGCCAATTCAGCCGGGGTTTGCACCGCCTCGTCGTGCGGGGCCTCGGCCAGCGCGCGCAGGAAGTCGTGCCGCCACTCGTGCACGTCGTGTTCGCGGATGCCGGCGAGCAGGGCCAGATGGCGCTCGCGCCGTTCGGGCAGCGACATGCTCAGCGCCTGCTGGATCGCTTGCGCGGTGCTCGGGATGTCATACGGATTGACGAGCACCGCTTCGCGCATCTGCTCGGCCGCACCGGCGAAACGCGACAGCACCAGCACGCCCGGATCGTCCTCGTCCTGCATCGCGACGTATTCTTTTGCGACCAGGTTCATGCCGTCGCGCAGCGGCGTGACCAGCGCGACCTTCGCGACGCGGTACAGCGCCGGCAGCCGCTTG
>Ga0307515_10016460_pt1 | contig 13532 bp, 19 predicted proteins | sample 17_EM_MG_FD_194513 | JGI IMG/M metagenome (GOLD analysis project Ga0307515, IMG submission 194513) | Populus trichocarpa ectomycorrhiza microbial communities from riparian zone in the Pacific Northwest, United States - 17_EM | ecosystem: Host-associated > Plants > Roots > Unclassified | place...
GCGCGAGACGCGCCCTTGATGTCTGAACCGGATGATGCGTGACGCTTAATTATGGTGCGAGTGCGTTTGGGGAGTGGACTGATGGGGCGGCTGGCGATTTCTTCGAGCGTGTCGAGGTGGTCGGCGCCCTCCATCCCGTCGTCCTCACTACCACGACGCTTTCTTCGAACAACATGTGCGTCCGACTTTGGTACGGGTAGTGCGCTTCTCGTCTTTGGTTTTGGCTGGCTGGCGGTAGAACTATTCGACTGGTTGCTCGGGCGTGACCTGAGCGTAGGTGTAGACCTGAGTGTAGGTGTAGGAACAGCGTTGTTGGCAGCAGACGCGGGACGTGCTACATGAAAGCGCTGAGAGGACGGCGAGGAAGTCGCCGAGGCCGGAGGTGGACCAGCGGCGGATTTGGGAGATTTTGGAGAATTCGTAGAAGGCTTGGCTGTGACATTTGTCGCGGTCGTTTTCATCATACTCGTCGTCAATTTTGAAACAGTTCGCCTACGGACATAAGTATATTCATTATATAAGCCTGGGCCTGAGAAAAGTGACTGACCCTTCCCGGTCTGCGTCTGCGGAGGAATCCCTTTCTCTTGGTTTCGACGGCACTGATGGCGCTGGCGCGGACGCGTGCTTAGGGAGCCCCGAGAGCCTCCTGGGCTCTTTGGACGTGTCCTTTGGGGGGGGATCGTGGGCCTGCTTGTGGTTGATGACATCTGCTAGCGCCTTGCTCACGCCAGTCTTGCCAATGCCCAGCGAGTGGCGGATCGACGCCGGACGGGGGATACCTGGTTTGTGCGACTTTGAGAGCTTTCCTGCAGCTGCAGCTGCGTTGTCCGTCGAGGGCTTCGAGCTGAGCGTTGTCGAGGAAGGCATAGGCATTGGCAAGATGAAGTCGGCTGACAGCTCATTTGGGTACAACATGTTGGCGTTGGCGTTGGTTGGTGCAAACAAGCAAACAAACAAACAAAGGACCAAACAAGTAGCCCCTATGTAAGTATGTCTAATAGGAACCTCCTCCGAGGAAGAGGGTGTCCTGTTATATACGTATATCGACTGATAGTAGACACATGCCCATATTACACGTGTAGAAAATGCTCAGCACACGGGGGAATCACAGTAACAAAAGGTATCCTCAAACCACCACCCTTGATCCATCCCGGAATGGTCGTCCACGCTAATGCCCACCACCCACACACCCACCCATACCCCACTCAACAACACATGACGCTTCGATCCTTAATTGCCTTATCACGAACCTCAGCGAATCCGCATCTGTCGAATCAAATCCTCCGAGATCCCAGAGACTATCCTTACCGCATGAGGTCGAGGGTGCCCAGCTGGGGCAGACATGCGTGTCCCAGGAGCACCCAGTGGGTACGACGCACGGCCTGTTATGTGAGTCCCGTTCACCCCATTCGGCGACTCCAGCGGCTCCCCAATCTCTGTCTCGTCAATATCTACATATTCGCCTTCGTATTCACCTTCCTCCTCAACGGCGTCAACTACGCCCTCGTTGATACGCGCGAGCTGCGTCAGGTCGAGCGATTTGGCACGAAGCTGCATCGCCTGCTGGCGAGGTTTAGCGTACTCTTTCAACTTCGCCTCGAGCAGTGAATCAGATCCGCGTTTAAGGGCTTCTTCGTTCCTTGGTGCATTGATGAGCCCGGGTCTTCCCTGTAATATGGCCTGCCGTCAGTCCACGCGGTTTCCGAACACTCGGGGCAACTGACCGCAACGGGCTGAGGCCAATAGTCAGATGGAGGCCGATAGCTCACTCCACTATATCGTGCTGTTCTTTCCTCTGTTTCTTCGCCCTCGGCAAGGACATAGCCAGCATTCTTAAATAGAGCCTTGACGTCCGGTGTGGAGTTGGCCATCCGGACCGGGCGTGCGGTGGACCCAGTATCTACCCACACTATGTCAGTACAGAGACGAGACCACCCCTGCCTAACAAGCGGGCGTACCCGACATGACAACAGCACTCGAAAGAACCCTTGAGTTAAAGTGCGGGAACGCATCTGCAAATGAGTCTGCTCGTCTGTGCGCATTGGGAACGTAGATGTGGATATTCGAGTTGACCAAGTACGTCTCCAGCAGTTCCCTTGCTGGGCCAAGGTAGTCCGCATTGCTCCTCTGGCAATGAAACTTGAAGATTGACTGCTCTGGAACACCTTTGAGATGAGCTATGATCGTAACTTGTAGCTCCCTCTTGATCTTCTCCGTAAAGTCCATGAAGTGCGCCGAGTTGACTACTTTGGCGAGATCGCCCGAGGGCGGTACAGTCATCTCAGCTTCGAACGGCACATGATCCTGCACAGAACATGGTTGTGTGAAGTGTAGAGGGGTAGGTTGGAGGAAGAGATAAGAGTCAGATACAGATTGCGGCGGAATCGTGCCTGACAGGGAAGTGTGGGGGGGCGGCAATCGGAATCGGGATCGGCACTAACCAAAAGCATGGAACCTGCGACATGGACCATAGCTTCAGGGCCGAAGATATCCACATGGTCCAGCGCAAGTTCTCGATCTGGGAACCGTATGCGACAACCAGTCTTCCGTTCGATGTCGTGGACAAATGTGCCGATTTCACCGAGCAAGGAACGGTGGTACCGTCTTGGAACGTCCACACGCTCGGTCATATAATCCTTATCCTACACAACTAATCAGCGAAGTGTACTAGCCATAAAGAAGAATAAACCGACTCACCTTCTGATGCACGAGCTCCATAATAGCCAACCGCAGGTTTTCGAGGTTGATCGCGTTTTTGGTGGGTGTACGTGCCAGCACGTTGTCATCATTATTGTGATATCCCCCCAGGGACGCATACTCTTCCGCATTCGAAAACTTGACAAAGGTCCCGAACCGCTTCATAATCTTCTGGATGTTCTTCCCGCCAACACCGATAATCCGCTTGTGGTAGATCTCGGGGACGTGGAAAGAGATCTCTGCCGGTAGTTCCTCCTGGAGGAACGAAAGACCCTGGAGTGCCGTCTTGTCGTTTCCCTGGACAGAGATGAGGAAGTTGTAGTCGTTGAAGGTTTCAAACTTCATGTTGACAGAAGTGTTCTGCATGATCTTGTTGATCTTTCCGTTCTTCTTGCCACTAATGAAGTCACGGTGCTCCGTGGCGAGTTCGATCTGGAAGTGGATCTCATGTCCGAACATCTTCACAACGTCCATTTCCCTGAGCATGGCTATGGCTGCGCGTACCTCGGCCTCAAGACCATGAAACTCAAATAGGTTCTTCTTGTAAACAGCCTCAACGTCGCAGTTGCGGACGATGGCCTCCAAGGTCGCGGTAACTTGATTCGGGTTGAGCGAGGGTGGTGGCATCAGCGCATTGTAACCAAGAGGGAGAAGCCAGAATGTAGCAATATAGATGTGAACGGCGAGCCCCATTAAGCTCTTGGTGGTCCGTTGGATTGGAGATCGCTGATCACCATACACGGTCACCTGGGACAGTTGAGAGCCAAGTTGGGGAAAGGCTATGAATGCACCATTGTCCGACATAATAGTCTTGAGGTCGTCTGACCGATCTTGCAGCATCCAATCAATCTTCCGGGGTAACAGGATGACTTCACGGGACAAGATGCTGCTACTCTGAGATTTGGTTTAGTCATCGGGATAATAGACCTCTGTATTACACTCACGACTGCCAGAGACGCCTTTAAGAGTTTTTCCTTAGCGCGTTGTACGTTGAGGAAGTCGCCGGTGATCCAGACCACATTGAGCATGCTTCGGAGACTGGCGGCGGTCTTGCCTGTGCCTGGTAATCCAGTGAGTCCATGAAGAGGAGAAGGGTAGTAAATGTTCGTGGCGGTCCCTTCTTGAATTTCCTGAATTGCTGCTCGCTTTCGTTTGGCGACGGTACAGAGTAACTTGTAGTCGATCTCGACCGAATCGGCGTGAAGTCCACTCAGCTTATCGAGCATGACGAGCAAACGGACGCGCGCGGCGTCGACGGAATCGAGTTTGCCGGTGATGAGAAGCTCACAGGTGCGTTCGCTGTCCATGCTGCTCCATCCCGTCTCAAGCTGTTGCTCGGATACCGTGAGAGGGTGGTTCGGATTGATGACGGAGATATGGGCACCAGTCACACTGGCAACTTCATCGAGCTGCTTGCGAACTTCCGTCTTGAGTCTGGGGGCCGTTGTGGGCTGGTCAAGTATCTCTTGACGAGATACTTTAATAGTAGTACGGTGGTGCTAAGCAAGGAATCAGCACGGGCGACACGGGAAAGGTATGTCAAGGACATACCTGAAGGGGGCTGTCACGAAGGAGGATGGCTTTGGCGGCCATAACCGTCTGAAGCGTGCCGAAGAGGGTGAAGAGCCATGAATCGGAGCCCTCAATCCTGGAAAAGGAGATCGTGCACGGGTGGTTGCGCCTGATTGAGTGGCTGAGGGGTTCGAGCATGTCACGAATCGCGGCATCGTTGCCAGACGGCGTGTTCTGGGGGAACGCAAGGTATCTCGAGAGTGAGCTCGCCGTCTGAGGGAAGGAAGGTGTGCGATGCGTACGTCCGAATTCGTGTAACGGGCAAGTTTGAAGGTGGTATGGTACAAGTCCATGTCGTCGTCGTCTGCGGCAGTCGGGCAGTCGACGAGTCGAGCTGCAGAGTGTGGGGAAAGGTGAGAGACGGGGTGAGAAACGAGAAACCAAGGTCGAAGGCAACGGGGTCGAAGGAGGGACCGGGAGATCGGCGGAAGTAGTGGTCGAAGTGGAGAAGAAGTGACTGCTAATTTTTATTTTTTTAACAAAATATTAAGCAAATCCTTAAATCGCTCCGAACCCCCGTTAGCCTACTTGACATTTCCCGGAAACCATTATTAATATTTTTCTTGATTTATCTGGCCGCTCCTTGGCCCTCGCCCTCGCCACACCCTCGCCTTCGCCGCCGCTGGCATGCTATCATCCATGGCCAAGGCCGGTCATCTGCTCGTCGATGTCCACACCCACGTCTATCTGCCCCGCTATGTCACCTTTCTTCGACAACGAGCAAACGCTCCGTACATCTTTACGCGACCGTCTCCCGATGGCAAACCAGACGAACACAGGCTGCGCATCCTGGACGACGAGCCCGCAGAGGGGAGACCGGTAGGACCCCAGGTGCCTGCATTTCCCCACCGTTCCGCTCCCTTCGCGTCTGACTCGTCGGCAAAAAGTATTGGGATCGCCGCGAGAAATTGAGCTTCATGGCCAGTACCGCCTCACTCTCAGGCCATCCGCCTCCTTACTGAGATGCCCTCCTCTCTGTTAGGACAAGCACTCTATATCCGTGTCAATTGTGTCGTGCGCTCTCTCCGCTCCGGTCCCTCAAGTTTCGTATTCTCATCGCATTCCCCGATTCTCCACAGAACAGCAAACCCATGGCTTGACTTCCTCCCGGCTCATACCGCATCGGCACTTGCCACGGAGCTAAACGACGACCTAGAGGCGTATTGCGCCACGTCCCCGAGCCTCGATGCGACCCCCAAACCGCTCAAGAGGCTTTACGGTTTCGGCCTTCTCCCGCTCGTTTCGGGCGTACCAATAGATACCCTGGTCGATACTGTCAAGCAGATCGCGTCCCTGCCCCACTTGAGAGGCTTGATAATGGGCACGAGGGCCTTGGGGAGCGGACTGGACGATTTGACCCTGGAGCCCGTATGGCAGGCCATTGCGGCTGCCAAACTTGTTGTATTCTTGCACCCCCACTATGGTCTAGGCGCGGGGGCCAAAGAAGCCTGGGGCAATCTCGCGAATGGGCACGTGCTGCCTTTGGCCCTAGGCTTCCCTATGGAGACAACGATCGTGAGTCTAAAGCTAACCGCCACCGAAAGCATTCCACTTTATATTGGAGCAAGCCACTGATATCCCATCGAACCATACGAATTAGGCAATAACTCGACTCATTCTAGCGGGGGTATTCGATCGCCATCCGGACCTCCGCATCTTGCTGGCACACTCTGGGGGCTGTTTACCCCAGCTTTCCTCGAGACTCGCGTCCTGCATCAAGCACGATCCTGTGGTAGCCTCGCGCCTCAAGCATGACGCGCGATACTATGTCTCAAAGCTCTATTTTGATGCAGTAAACTACGGGGCCGAAGGCGAGTATAGGCATATCATCCCCACACATATTTCGTTTCCTGACCGGGTCTTGCAGAGATGGGGTTCGTTGCTGATGTGATAGGACGTGGACCTGCGTTTGTCACTGAAGGGGGCCTCCGAAGCGACCGTGCCTCGGGGTATCGTAGAATGCTTTTCGGGACTGACCATCCCTTCTTCCCGCCTTTGGAGGGAAGCAATAGAGAGCATCAATGGCAGAGCGTCGTTGACAACTTACTAGCCATTGATTCTGTCAAAGATTGGGGAGAGGAGGAGAAGGAAGCAGTCAAGGGCCTCAACGCAGTAGAACTCTTCTCTCTGGGGAACGAATTCTCTCAATAATCAACTCGTATTTCGCAATTTACGATTAGGCAATAGAGATTTTGAGTATAGCTCGATTACTTTGGCTGTTGAATCTTGAGACTGAAGTCAATATGCTGAACCGATTGGTGCGCAGCGCTGGTACTGAGAATGTCGATCTCTGAAAGGCGATTAGCACGGGGGTAATAAGTATTTAATACAACAAGCCCATACCGTTGACGGCCCTTTCTCGTAGGTTCCCTTCCTCGATCCCGCCGCTGGTCTCGAGCAAGAATTTCCTGCTGCCCCACCTTTCACGCAGCCGTCTCGCTACATTGATGAGTTCTCCCCCTTCCATATTATCCAGCATAATCACGTCTGCACCCGCTTCGATGGCTTCATTGGCTTCTGCCTCTGTTTGCACCTCGACATCCAAAAGCAGAGAAAAACCGCCAACGGAACGTGCTTTAGCAATGGCTTGAGTGATTGACCCACATGACCAAATGTGGTTGTCCTTGAGCATAATCATGCTTGACAGGTCGTGTCGATGCGGGTCGATGCCACCGACTAACATCCCATACTTCTCAACGAGACGAAAGCCTGTGGAATACACATCCTTAAGCGTAGTTAAAATGTTCAGTGCGTAACTGATACCTGGCGTGGTCTTTCTTGTGCCGGCGATTGTCCCTTTGAACCCATTTTCTCTGGCAATGTCCCTGAAACGGCGCGACCTGCACCAAATCCACGGTAGTTGTAATCTGTTAATATGGTAAGGATGGACAACGCACTTTGTTGCAATTCCACTACATCTTGCCAATATGTTCAGCGCGATGCGCTCACCCAAAAGCAAGTGTCGGGCTTTGCCCTTGACCGTGGCAACATGCTTTATTGGCTGAAACTTCTCTCCCTCCTTCATGTGCCATTCTACACTGCCGATTCACCGGTCACCACCTGAGATGATGCCTTCATCGATCTGAAAACCTACCTACACCCCAGATGCGAAAATATCTCATCTACGAAAGGCACCCCAGCTAATACCGCGGTCTCCTCACCCTTACCAAGCAGGTGTGCTACTCGCTCGACCTCACCGACCACATATCCGCCGTAATCAAAGGATGGAGTGTCTTCTTCAAGCCATTCTCTGACTTGAGACTTCCAACTAGGTGGAAGAAGGTGTGCATATACTGGAATAGGCGTCGAGCTCATCGCAGTCGGAAACAAGTCAAATTGGCTTTGTGGCACACTTGAACCGACCCAGCCGCCAGAACCACGCGACCGCGACGCGATGGAGGGCATGCGCCTTCCGGTTGAACTCTACAGACCCATTATCGAGAGCGTCGACTCAAAGCCGGCTCTATGTGCCCTTAGTCGCGTCTGTCGCCTGATGAATGAGGAGACGAATCGCGTCCTATATTCGCACTTTGCGTCGCATCCGCGCGACGTGCCCATACGTCTCTCACGACCTCTGAACCCTCCTCCAAGTCATTCAAAGCTCGGACGTTACTTGAAATCTCTCGAACTCGACCTACTAGCAATCGCAATGGAGGACCAAATTCGAATGGGCATCGATCCGGACACCCAGGACCCCCCGATATGGTCTCTATATGCAGATCTGCTTAAACGGTGTCATATGTTGGTCTCCCTCAGACTCATGGACATTCCAGCAGCGTACCCCCAAACCCACCCAACCCTAAACCTCCTTAAACTTATACCACCCACAATACAACATGTTTCCGCCGTACTATCCAATTCGGCTACGTGGGCTGGGGCAATATTGCTCGAATTCTTTGAGTGCCAGCCGAATCTTCAGTCTATCGAACTCAACCAACCAATGCAACTAAACTTAGTTGCATGCCCGTCACCAATTCACCTACACTCATTACGTAAAATATCAGCTTTCAGCCCGTGGGATGCGCAGGCCTTGGCAAAAAGCTGTATACCCTCCAACTTGAAGGCCATGATTTTCTCCATGTCCACAACTTTCAAAGATGTACAATGGGCCGAAGAGAGTCTGGAACATGTAGAGTGGGTATTTATGCCCTATGTCATGTTTCCTGCTGCTTGGGACACGGTTAAACCGTTCAAAAACATTCGATACTTTGGTATTTTCCAGTTCATCTCTGAGGAAGTGAGTTCAATACTCCCTTCGTTTGTTCTTCTTCCATCAGATGTTCACTCTGACTCCCATTGTACAGGAAGATGACGGCCGTCGCGTTCTCGCCGAGCTCCCTACACTCGAGTCTGTCTCGATCATGTTCCCCCCTGGTCCAAATTGGAATGACAAGGATTGCCAGGCGATCCAGGCGGTCCGCACTGCCGACAAAGTTATCGCAGGTCATCCTAGAATACAGAGGGCACACATGGTCCAATCTTCTATGTCTCCCACGGACCTCTGTATCCTGCTACAGAAGGACAAGTCTGACATCGGATGGGAGCTGTCGCGATTCAAAGAAGGTTCGACAATCAGAGATTTGTGGGCTGACCTATGACCGTGCCAGGTGCACGTTTGCTGTCGTTGGAGGAATTTCTGTAGGTCCTGGCTTCATATGCACTGCGTCAAACGAATCCCGAGCTACTATGCCTGGAAGGAATATATCGCGACACTGGGAAGGAGAGCGCGAAGAGTTGCTAAGGCATTCTCCGTACATTACCCCTGTGAGTCAGAAAGGAGCGTCCAATATAGCCCAGTGTCAAAATCGGGACCGCGACCACCATTGGGCGGACTTTGAATCAACCTAGTAAGTGGTGTCTAATTCACTTAGCGAGAGAGAAGAGAGCATAGCATACAAAGAGAACATCCAAGAGTCCATTAAGATAATACATCGCTGAGTAACGCTGACCTTGTTCCCTCAAATGTTCACCAACTCCTTGTCAATATCCGCAAATGCAGCGAGCGGAACCCCCACCAATCCTAGTACCTGCACAGCAGTCGAGGCTTGTTTATAAAGCTTCTCGAGCGTAGCGACTGGTGAGCGTCCCTGCGAAACTACAAAATTTGCCATCAGCCACTTCACATGCACACCACCTCAACTCACTGAGTATTGCCCTGTTTACATCCTCAGCAAGGGCGATCCTCGCCTCGAAACCGACCAACTCGCGAGTCTGTGGATTATTCGCAGGATCCTGGTACGCGACGATACCAACTGTCCTCTTTAATAGATCCTGTACCTCAGGCCGCGGATCGGATCCAAATTCGGTCTGTAGCTGTTGTCCGAAGTTTAAGACGCGACTGAGGAGCTCCTCAGACTGGCGTTGGGCAGCAAGCGAGGTTGTCAGTGGAGGGAGAGACGTGAGCAACCCCTGCGGGTGGGAATGGCCCGAACCGTTTGAGGAGCGACGTGTGCGAACAGGCGAGCGCGGGGAGGAAGATGGACGCCGGGCCGTGGTCTGATTCCCCTTTGCCGCAGCGCGGAGGGCCGAGAAGTTGCTGATCCCCGCTGCAAGGCTGCTGTTATTGCCTCCTCCATTCATTGTTCCTGTCCCTGGAGGAGCAAGAGGTCGTCCGAATCGAACAGATGTAGGCGAGGTAAGAGGAGCTGGTTCCTCCTCGTCCAAATCCATCGAATTCGCACCTTCCGTCGCCACATCGCCCATAGTCTCTTCCCTCGCCAAGTGGTGGTACAGATGACGACCTTCGGCCTGCGCCCGAATCGCCTTCAACTGCTCCGCCGTACTAAACACCATGTCCGCAAATCGTCGACACCGAAGTCGGAACTGCACCAGTCCATCATCGGCAAGCAGCGCCTTGGGATATTTCTCCTTGAGCGACTTCAACGCCTCTTCGATCTCTCCGTTGAGAATATGGTCCGTGATACGCCGGCGATATCGTGTGTCCTCCGCAGGGGTCGTAGGGACGGGTATGGAAGGAATTGAGGGATGAGACGTAAGGAATTCATGCAGGCTTCGTGGAGCAACGGTCTTTGAGATTTCATCTTCATCGGTGGTAAGGTCGAAGTCAACTTCCATGTCCCCATTTGCTGGACGAGTTGACGTCGTACCAGCAGAAGGGGCCAACGGTTCTGAATTGGATTGTTGCTTAGGTGTGGATATGCCCGAGGTTGCCGACTCCTTTTCTCGTCGTCTTGCTAGCTGCTGTTGTAGGATAGTAGCAGTATTGATATACCCTTCGTGGGCAAGGTAGTTGCAAATGATATTGGCCATCAAGTTTCCAATATTCTCATGCTGTTGTCGGACAAGGTCGAGTTCTCCACTGTTATCTGCTGCTGGAAGGACGCTCGATGGGGGTGATATGACATTCACGTCGTGAACTCTCTTCTCTGTATCTTCACGGACTTGAATCCAGGTCAACATTTGTATGTCGCGCCAGGTTTTGAGCCGTACATCCGCAACATACGTTTCAATATCAAATTTGAATGGCGCGTCGCCGAAGTTAGTTCGGACTTGCTCATTAGTCGTACGCAAACCAATTGCAGGATATAGCCCATGTCCAGGAAGGTCTTTGAAGACGTTCCCTGAAGGGCGAGTATCAAAATGTGGACATGTTGCACGAGTTAAACAGAGGCATACCAAGGAATCGCCCGTTCTTTGTATAGAACGCATTCCGGTCAACAAAGTTGACTCCGCATCCAATGACATCACCAGCTGAACACGGTCAATACAATCATGACAAAACAAAGGCGTACTCACTTGTGAACTTGGGACCGAAAGGCGATCCTGAACGAGGTTGCCCAGCAAAGGACATGCCATCATCACCATGGTATCCCCACGAGCCTACTTCCCAGCCTGGTAATCGGTGGAGGTGCAAGTCTTTGACTGCAAACCTGGAGGCTTGGGTTAGTTTTCACATCCAGAGGACTTTCAGCTGATGTTGAAAACCCACCCAACAGATATCTGTCTAAATGAACGTCAGTATGGAGGGAAGCGGACCATATATCTGAATCATACCCTTTGATTCCCCGGTTGATGATTTCGACCTCGTAATAATAAACACCACAAGCGGGGGGTATGGGACAAATTGCGCGCACTGCAGCAGCGTCCCTGTCAGAAACAGAAGAAGGGCCTGGGGGAGGGAGGGATCAGAAAAACCTGAGCTCTTATGAGCCATACGGCGTACCGTTGAAGGTGACATCTTTGCCAGTCGCAGAGATGCTAAGATGACGGCTTTTGTCCTCATCATTCCAATGTGTGGGCAGTTGTAATGGTTCATCCAAAGAGAGCGGCCCAGGAGACGCTGGACGTACTACCTGGGGTTGGTATCGTCGTGTATGGGGATAGGATAGGCCATCGTCGTCACTATCCGAGCTCCTCGCTGGAGAAGGCGCTCGTCGCGGTACCGTCGTAGCACTGGATCGACTGGGCGTGTCGCTTTCAGGTTCGTGTACGTGGCCAACCATTCTGCCTATAAGAACGGAGTTTGAAAGATACGGTGGGAGAGTGAATACGTTGGAGGTGGATGGCCGTCGGGTGGGTTGTGTGGCGGGAGTGCGAGAAGCTATTGGGGGTGGTCGAGGGAAATGGGCACTCGAACGACGGTTGCGAACTGGTGAAGTGGATACAGGAGGATTCGCAGCATGTATGTCGACTGTGTGTGCTCGCGTGACGCGGGGTTGATATTGGCTTGAGAGCGACCTGCTCGCTGGGGGCGGACCCGACGTCGAGGGGGTAAAGCCGACACCGCCGTAGGAGGGGTTTCCAGCAGCAGACGGAGAAGAAGACGAGTAGACAGCGTCAGGGTTGGCATACGGACTCCGAGCTGCCACTCTGAACCGATCTCCAAACGAAGCGAGGACGGATTCCACTCCAGACGACGGCTGTCGCGCTGAGTCTGGAATGGGCACAGATGCTGAAGCGGCCGGTGCCCGCGTTGGTCTAGACATCGCTGGGGACGAGGGGAGAGGTAAGCCGAGTACAAAGGCAAGCGTGTCTTGGTTCTGGACCCTCGCACTCACTGATGAAGTCACTCAGACACGCGAAATCAGCTCTTGCAGCCCCATCATCACATGTTGCACGACGGTCATTTATGAGCGTTAGCGCAGCGCGTCCACTCGCACCGGGCTCTGCTCGCTCAGCAACAAGAGTACACTCGCGACCATTGCGACCATGGCCTATAACACCATTCAGTAGGCAAATAAATACTTCTAATGTCTTCACTGATGTCTTTACGCTAATACCACGCAGAACGCACAATGTTCATCCAGACTGAATCGACCCCGAATGACGACTCACTTAAATTCATCCCAGGTGTTGAGGTCATGGGAACGGGTTCAGCAGAGTTTACAGACACTCGATCTGCACTTGCTTCGCCCCTTGCAATCCGCCTCATGGGCATAGACGGTGTGAAAACGGCGTTCTTCGGACCAGACTTTGTCACAGTCTCGAAGCACCCAGAAACTCCCTGGAACGTGCTCAAGCCGGAGATATATTCCACCCTTATGGAGTTCTTCACCTCCAAGCAGCCGCTCTTCCGCACTGAGGAGGAACGGAGCCAAGCTGGCGCACAGGACACAAAAATATTGGACACTGATTCAGAAACTGTTGCTATGATCAAGGAACTACTGGAGACGCGTGTGCGGCCTGCTATTATGGAAGACGGTGGAGACATCGAGTACCGAGGGTTTGAGGATGGAATTGTCAAGGTCAAGCTAAAGGGTAGCTGCCGTGGCTGCGATTCCAGCACAGTTACTCTAAAGACCGGCATTGAGCGAATGTTAATACACTATATCCCCGAAGTGCAAAGCGTCGAGCAGGTGAGCTGCTGAATTCATATGGGGCTTGTGAATCGAATTGTTGTGACTAAATCAAACTTCCTTTAGATACTCGATCAAGAGGAAACCATTGCACTGGATGAGTTTAGCAAGTTCGAAGCCCGATTAGCGTCCAAGGAAAGGAAAGATCAGAAAGATAAGCCGTGAGCTTTCCCTTCACCTTAGGAGCACCGACTCGATATTGACTCGCCGTTCTAGTATGGCCCAATACCTGTCTCTATAAAGTCTACTCTATGGCTCCCACAATCTATCCCCCTTTTCGGCTGAACCTTGACGTATCAAAGATATCAATTTCGCTCTAGTCAACCTGCGAGTAAAAGATACCCTCCAATGCTTCCTTTACACAGCCCGCGTCAAATTTATCGCCTTGGGCCGAGCCCACCCGGACGCACTGAACCCCCATCTCCTGTATCAAAGGCTCATCAACAC
>Ga0307515_10016461_pt1 | contig 13532 bp, 8 predicted proteins | sample 17_EM_MG_FD_194513 | JGI IMG/M metagenome (GOLD analysis project Ga0307515, IMG submission 194513) | Populus trichocarpa ectomycorrhiza microbial communities from riparian zone in the Pacific Northwest, United States - 17_EM | ecosystem: Host-associated > Plants > Roots > Unclassified | place...
AGGTTGTAATCGATAACATTTCCAGATCCTTTAGCCGTGTACTTATGAATAAACATATCTGATGCACCGCCATAAATAACATTGTTCTTAATCACATTATTAGTGCAATCCTCCCTGATACTGATTTCTCCTTCTATTTCGCCAAAAGCACCTAAGGCCTGGTTATTGTTGTATAAGGTATTATTTACTATGGATGAATTACTTGTGCCCGCGCCGGTATAATTCAAATACCCTCCCATATAAATACCCGAGCACCAACAATTATACACAAGGTTATTCCTGATAATAACATGATCAGTAGGGAATCCGTTGGTTTCGCTTACGGCACCAATACCCCTGTCTGTAACCGATACCCGGTTCTTTTCTACCACAACGTTTCTGCCGCCATCTACATAAATACCTATGGCGCCATGCCCGCCAAGCGGCCCTCTTTTGCTTTCAATATTATACAGGGTATTACCACTGATAACCCCGTTTCGCGCATAATTAAGTGCAGGATCGGCATTAGCCGCGTAGCCGCCGGCAGCATCAATCCCAATATTTTGCGCGTTATAAATGGTATTGTTGGTAATAGAGAATCCGTCAACATACCCATTGACCGTCAGGTTTTCGCCGTATCCGGTTTTACAATCGTGTATGGTGTTACCGGTAACGGTAATATTAGTTACCGGATCGGATGTGTTCCCGATAATTAAAATGGCATTGCCTCCCCCATTAAGCGGCAACTGTGTATAATCAATACCGTATATGGTGTTGTTTTTTACGGTAATATAATCAGAGCCACCTTCAACCATAATAGCTTTAGGATCGCCGGTAGATGTTTTAAAATTGCGTATTTCAAAACCGTCAACCACTATAAATTTGGCTTTATCAATAGTTACCAGCGCCTCGCGGCCATTAACGCTAAAAGCACTGCCATCAATAACCGGCTTCTCGCCACGGTAGGCTTTCAATGTAATATACTTATTCATTACCCCCGACTTTGGGAAAACTACTTTTTCGCTATATATGCCAGCCCGTACCATTACGGTATCGCCGGGGATAGTATGGTTTAGCGCATTATTAATGGTTTGGAAGGGCGCGTCAATCGTTCCCTTATTAGATTCTAACCCGTTAGCAGATACATAATAGATATGAGCGTCGGCAGGAGGTGTTATAACCCCGGCGCCATTTTTTTTACTGCAACCAAATACCTGCGCCACAAAACCAAGCATTAAAAAAATATTAATATTACGTTTCATCATCTGTAGTTTTTAAATTAAAGATCCCCTATTGTTGTGCGCCCTTACTGATCTTATTGCCCACAACACGTGCATTTCCATCAATATCTGTTGCCCCGTTTATATCTGCCGAAATTACCTGCCCGGAATTTTTTGCAGGAGACGATGATTGTATATGAAGATCTGGCAGCGAGGTGCTTTTTAGTAAGGGATCTGCTCCATATAACGAGTTAGCATCGTTAGCGCTGGCTGTTTTCCATGCACTTAATTTGGTATATGGAGTACCATTGGTGCTGTTCCATATCCATTGCGGAGTACCAGTTGTAAAGTATAAATTGTTATCAATTATGTTGTTGCTCCCGGTTGAAGTATACTTGTGAATAAACACATCAACCGGCCTTGCGTATACAATATTGTTTTTTATTACGTTGTTTATGCAATTTTCAGTAAGCCTTATTTCACCTTCGATCTCACCAAATGCACCTATTACACGATCATTTTGATAAAGGGCATTATTCACCACATAACAGTCTTTAGTTCCGCCGGATGTATAGTTTAAATAATCGCCCATGTATATGCCTGTACGGTAGCAGTTGTACACAAAGTTGTTTCGCACAATGGTGGTTCGGGTAGCATACACGTTACTTTCGCTCACCAGCCCTATCCCACGGTCGCTGTTATATACTTTGTTACGTTCAATAATGGTGTTAGCGCCGCCACACACGTAAATAGAAATGGCGCCATACCTGTCGGGTCCCCAAATTTCCGGTGTTTTGGTCATCGAGTTATCGTGAAACTCGTTATCGCTGATTACTCCATTACGGGCGTAATTGGTGGCAACTGCGCCGGTTTTATTGAGGTTATCGCCACCGGCTACAATTATCCCGATGTTTTCCGTATCGTATACTTTATTATGGCTAAAAATAAAGCCGTCTATATTACCCGCCAACGTTACGTTTTCGCTTGTACCGGTTTGTGTATCATGTACTGTACATCCGGTAATAACCAGGTTGGTAATAGCTGTGGTTCCGTTGCCTATAACCAGTATAGCATGGCCGCTACGCCAATCAGCTAATGAAGCATTGCTTTTAATATTATAAATATTACAGTTTTTAATCGTGATATCGTGCGAGTCGCCGTTAATTGCTATACCCTCGGGATCGGTATTAAAAGCAGCACTTGTAAAATTGCAGATATCAAAACCGTCAAGCGTTATATACCTTACGTTACTTAGAGTAACTAACGACATCCATCCTGAAATAATTATTTTACTTCCGTCTATTACAGGCTTTTCTCCGGGAAATGCTTTTACGGTAATCAATTTATTCATTATTCCCGATTTTGGGAACACCACTTTTTCGTAGTAAGCGCCTCCCCTGACCAGAACGGTATCGCCGGGTGTGGCATGAGTTAACGCGGTATTGATGGTTTGGAAGGGCGCGCCGATTGTGCCTGCATTAGCATCAGACCCGTTTGCTGCCACGTAATAAACATGGATAGCTGCTATGGGCACCACATTATTACCAGCTGTTTTTTTGCTGCAGGCCAGCGTTTGTAAAGCGCAAACACACACTAACAAAATATTGATATAAAATTTCATTGCGTTTTTTTAATTAAGAAATACTTGCTGCCTTGCCTTGCAGTTATTAAATGTTACCGGCGTTTAGCGGCGCAAAGTATAGCCCTCGTAGCAAATTATACGTGCTACGAGGTACCATACAAATCAAACAACATAAACTATCACTCAAACAGCTTCCCAAACAATGAAAGAGATATTTGTTGGGGCTGATGATCAAAGATTACCACCATCGATCCTGGGAAGCTATTCAGCGCACATATTGGCATTATTCGGAAACTATTTTCCGTATCCGGTTATTATTTTTGTCCAACACGTAAACAGTTCCGTTTTTATCTACAGCAACACCGGTTGGCGCGCTAAAAAGTGCAAACCCTCCTATTGCATCGGTGTATCCGGCTGTACTACTTCCGGCAAAAGTGCTTACTTCAAATGTGCTGGCCTGTATAAAGCGGATACTTTGATCGGGGTGGCCGGTATCGCCATAAACGGTTCCGTTACCTGCCACATATATATTGTTACTGTTATCTACCGCGATGCCCCATGGCAACGAAAATTTTGATACTGCGGGCCCTCCGTTCACATAACCGGCACTCCCCTGCTGCCCGGCAATGATACTACCCTGCCAGGTTCCGGCAGTATATTTTTTAATAACATGATCTCCGTTCATTGATACGTATAGATTCCCGGTTTTATCAAACTTGATGCCTGCGGGATAATTAAGGCCGGATACAACTTCTTTAGCAGTCCACTGTGCTGATACCTGGTAAATACTTCCCGGACTGGAGCAGCTTGAGTAATAAACGTAGCCCGAAGTTTTATCAACAGCTACACTCCAGGGCGACTGGTTTCCCCAGGCCCAGGTAGTGGCCGTACCATCAGGGCTTATCTTTCGGATATCCCAGTTGCCCGGGTCGGCAGAGTATACATTGCCCTGGGCATCAACAGCCACATCATAAGGCAAAGAAAAAGTTGCAGCTGTGCCTTTCCCATCAGAATAACCAGAAACCCCCGGATTACCGGCCAGCGTTGTAACGTTTCCGCCGGTATCAATTTTCCGGATACAGTGATTCCCCGGATCGGCAACATAAACATTCAGGTTATCATCAACAGCTACACCGCAGCTCCTGTACCAACCCTGGCCACTAAAATCAAACATGGCATCTGTTCCCTGCCCATTGGCAAAACCGGCTTTACCCGACCCGGCCAGCGTAGTAACCGTCCTGGTATACTGGTAAGTAAAATTAGTTGTGCTTGTCGCCGTTCCCTTACCTATAGTTACCATAATAGGCCCGGTTCCGGCTTTTTTGGGTATCACTACCATCATTTGCGTGGTATTGGCACCGATGATTTTGAGCTTTACCCCGTTAAGGGTAACCGCAATTTGCGAAGTATCTGTTGAAAAATTACTGCCGTTTATAAGCACTTCTGTTCCGCCGCCACCCTGTGCCGGAATAAAGCTGTTAATGTTAATTGGCGAGTTGCTATTATGTGTGGGAGTTTTGTCTTTTTTACAACTTATAAAAGCTATCATTATAAAAACCCCGCCGGCAAATAAGCATTGATTTATGCTTTTTGACATTATGTTTATGAATGTTTTCATTTGAATAATTACACTTTAATTATTAGTTTTTTTATACCTCTTTTATTGCCTTTCGGCAAATAAAAAACACGCATCTACCAACCGGGATTTTGAACCAATGCCCTGTCACGGTCTAATTGATATTGGGAAATTGGGAACAAGTACATTTTATTGTTCCATACCCTTTTTTGGAAAAGTGTTTTATTATAAAGAGCGCCAAATGAAAATCCTTGTCCCTGATCGTCGGTATTTACATTTAATCCGTAAATGGTTTGGTTTTCATCGGCACCTAACAATAACCTTCTAATGAGGGTATAGTATCTGTCGCTTTCAAAACAAAGCTCTACTTGCCTTTCTTTCAAAATGTATTTGCGCATCAGGTCCTTGTTTCCAACTGCACCGGGGTAAACAGTTTCTATGCCCGGCAAACCGGCCCTGCTCCTGATCTGGTCAAGGTAAAGCACAATATTTTGGTTAGATGGATCGTACTCATTTAAAGCTTCTACATAATCAAGCAAAATTTCGGCATACCTTATCAATATAAAGGGCCTGTAGTTGGCAGTCCACTGCCTTATATTATCGGCAGGACTTACATTTTTCAGCACATCATATCCTGTAATGTTATTGCTGGCCCCGCTTGCTTTTGCTCCGGCTTTGCCATTATAATAAAACTCGGCCCGGCCTGTTCCGTCAATATTTTCGGTTGATGAATAATAGTTTTTATCATCAACAGTTGGTGCGGGTAATACCGGCCGGCCATTATATTGGATGTAAGCATAAAACCTTGGTTCGCGGTTTGCGTACATGTTCCATTGCCCCTTTTTGTGTTCCCAGTACTTGCTGCCATTGCTTTGCGCAAAATTGCTTGCAGTGTACCCGGATGAGGGGTCGTCAATGGTTTTGCCATTATTCATGTAAAATGCATCTACAACGTTTTGGGTAGCATTATACATGCTATACCCGCCGGCGCCAGGCGTTACACACTTGGTATAACCTGTGTAATTCCATGAATTTCTTGAAAAAATAATCTCGCTGTTCCAGTTGGTAATGAAAAGATCCCTTACAGACAGGTAAGGATCAAACACCGTCCCGCCGTTGTCAAGATTGGTAAATAACTTATATGAGCCAAGGTCAATTACTGCGTTGGCGGCATCGGCTGCTATTTTCCATTTATTGGCATCATATACCGTTGGTGCCAGTTGTGTACCATCCTGGTTTTTAAAAGAGGCAAACGAAGAGTTACCATTCCATAGCGGGCTGGCTGCCAGTAAGGCAATTTGTGCTTTTACAGCAAGGCAGCTACCTTTTGTTGGCCGGCCGTAATTGCTGGTTGTAGCCCATTCGGCAGGTAAACCGGCCGCTGCCTGGTCCATTAGCGTGTTAACATAGTCTTTACACTCGTCAAAAGATGATCTTGGGAACTTGTTGAAATCGGCATTTAAACTTAATGCTTCCGTTACTTTTACAACCGGGCCATATTGTTTTATCAACTGCCAGTAAAACCACCCCCTTAAAAACCGCGATTCTGCTTTATATTGATTTTTTAAGGTTACACTTAACTGGCTGGCCGGAACCCGGTCAATATTAGCTTCAAAAATAAATGACGATCTGATTCCTCTATAATAGTTATCCCAATTGTCAAAATAAGCATTTACAGGACTCCAGTTGCCTGCAACCATTTGCCTTACATTGGTACCTGGGATAGATACAGATGATTCATCACTTGCGCCCATAGCACTAAAATCGCCGCCGTCGGTTTCAACAATATATCCATATATATTGTACAGGTATGATTCGGCATTGGCCCTGGTGCTCCAAATCAAATCAGATGTTAACAGGTTATCGGGCTTTTTATTAAGATAATTACAGGAAGATAAACTGGCACTCAGGAACCATGCCCCAACAGCCATAATTAGTATATTTTTTTTCATTGGAAAAACTTTAAATACTTTTAAAATTGATTTAAATCCATTATTGCTAAAATGCAGCCCGCAACCCAAAAGCAAATATTCTTACCGGCGGGTAGCCTGCGCCATTAGAGCCGAGTTCGGGATCCCAAAGTTTGAATTTGGAGAACGTTAGCAGATTTTGGCCCGTTAAATAAAGGTAAACCGAGCTGATGCCCGCTTTTGTAAGAAACAAAGGCTTAAGTGTATACCCTAATGTTGCCTGTTTTAAACGGACAAAACTTGCATCTTTAGACCACCATGTACTTGGCTGATAATTGTTACTGTTTTGGTTGGCAATGCCTAACCGTGGGTAATCTACATTTTGGCTCGGGTTTTCAACCGTCCACCGGCTTTCCAGGTTGGCCAGCATACCAGATGGATAAGTACCCATACCGGTAAACGGTACAATACCCGCACCTGTTGCACCTGCGCCGGTGATGGATGATCCATTCGCCATTATGATGACATTGGAAGTCCCCTGAAAAAATAGCGAGAGATCGAATTTCTTATAACCAACTGTAAACCCTGCACCATATAAAATAGTAGGTATGTCTGATTTACCGGTGTATACCCTATCAAAGCTGTTTATTACGCCATCGTTGTTTACATCTTTGTACTTAATATCGCCGGGCCTTAATATCGCGCCAAACTGAGAGGGGCTTTTATCAACATCTTCCTGCGATGTAAACAGCCCTTCGGCAACATACATCAAATTATCGCCATACTTACGACCGGTAGCTTGCTGGTAAGCGTACAGTTGTTTTGGCTCGTCCTTTTGTACAATTTTATTATTATTGTAAGTAAAGTTTCCATAAAGGCGAAGTGCCACTTTGCCAAAATTTTCATTGTATTCAACATTGCCTTCAATGCCATGGTTGTTCATTTCGCCCAAATTGGCAAATACAGCCCCGCTTACCCCCAGTATTCCCGACAATGAACCGCGCTGAACTAAAATGCTGGTTCTTCTTTCTTTATAAGCGTCAATGGTGATGTTCAATTTATTGAATAGCCCTATTTCCAGCCCGATATTATCTTTGGTTGCCTTTTCCCAGGTAAGGTTCTCTACTCCAATTACGGTTTCGGTAGTGCCGCCATACACCGTTCCGTTAAGACCTAAACCTACAGATCCGCCACCGCCATACTGGTTGATATAAGGAAACCGGGTGATACCGTAATTAGACCCAATCTGGTCGTTACCCACAAGGCCGTGAGATCCCCTTATTTTAAGCAGGTTAAATGTTTTTGAAAGCCCTGTAAAAAATGGTTCTCTTGAAATTACCCAGCCCCCGGAAACTGAGGGAAAAAAACCGAATTTTTTACCCGGCTCAAAATTTTCTGAACCTGTATAACCGGCATCAAACTCAAGCAAATACCTGTCGGCGTAGGCATAAGTAGCCCTGGCGGCTAAACCCTGGTTATTATAGGGAATAGAGCTAATAACACTCCCGGCCGAACTCTGTACCCTCGACCGCATGTTATATAACAGCAGTCCGCCTACATGGTGTTTGCCAAAAGCCTGGTCGTAATTTACGTTTGTTTCCAGGTACATGGTTTTTTCGGCAGAGGATGACTGGGTGTAGCCTAAAAACTGGCTTCCATACCTCGACTGGCCAAATACCAAATTACCCTGTGGATCTCTTGATGTTGCTAAAAAAAGATCATTGGTACCCGTTCTGCCGTTGTCGTTTTCGCTATAAGAATCGAACGAAAACCTGGCCATAGCGCTTAAGCCTTCAGTAATAGCATCCAGTTTTTGGTTGATAGAGAAAACCGACTGAACAGTTGGGCGAAACTCGCTGTTATAACCAGAATTTTGAATATCGTTCACCGGGTTGGATCCCCCGTTGTTAAACGGACCGGCCCATTTACCTCCCGGGTATTGTATCGGGAATGCATTGGGTGGGGTTAAATACGATTCGTACCAGATACTACCGGCAGACAGGCCGGGATAACGGCTGCTCACCAGCATAGCATCCAGGTTCATGGATAATAAAGTGGTTTTGCTTAAATCTATATCCAGGTTCGACCTGAAATCATACCTTTTGAAGTTTAGGTTGGGATTGTATCCATTTTGTTTGGTTACCTTATAGCTTCCATCCTGATCATAAAAAGATGCCGAAACATAGTACCTTACCGTTGATGCACCGCCGCTAACATTCAGGTTGGTGTTGTATCCCGGTGCCCAATCCTTGTAAACAGATTTTATCCAGTTAACATTAGGATACAGATATGGATCTAAACCGCTGGCTGTTTTTTGAATAGTTTCTTCGGAATAGGCCGCTGCGTTACCGTCATTTGTAGTTGCTTCGTTATGTAATCTCATCCATGATACCGCATCCAGCATTTTTGGTGTTTTGGTAAGGCCAGACATTGAAGCTTCTGTTTTTAATGAAATTTTAGGTTTGCCTGCAACACCTCTTTTGGTAGTTATAATTAAAACCCCATTTGCACCTTTGGCACCATATACGGCGGTTGACGAAGCATCTTTTAACAACGAAATACTTTGAATATCCTCCGGATCGATGTTGTTGTAAGCCCCGCCATAAGTGCTGTTTACATCATCCCGCTGTACCCCGTCAATAATAATAAGCGGGTTTGCATTACCTGTAAAAGTACCAATGCCACGAATGGTAAATGATGCATTATCATAGCCAGGTTCTCCGCTTCTTTGCATTGATATTACACCGGCTACTTTGCCCGCCAGGGCATTAGATAATGAGCGGTTGGGCGTTGTTATATCGGCCACGTTTACAGTAGTAACAGCGCCGGTTATCGTCAGCTTTTTTTGCTTTCCATAACCTACCACTACTACTTCATTTATTCCTTTGGTATCATCCAATAATTGAACAGTAAGCGAGGATGTTGCTTCGGTAACTGTAATTTCTTTGGCAACAAAACCGGCAAATGAAACAACAAGAATGCTGTTAACATCGGCTTCAATGGTAAAGCGCCCCTGTATATCAGTTACCACGCCTTTATTGGTGCCTTTAATACGCACACTGGCGCCAGGTAACGTAAGACCCTTTGAATCAGTAACAATACCCGAAACCTTTATAACGGGTATTGGCTGAGACGGTGAAGCTAAAGGTTTAGGTTTAATAATAATTGTTTTCTCGCTTATACTATAAATAAACGGCTGCCCTTTAAATGTCAGTTTTAATACTTCTTCTAATTCGGTATTCAGAACATCAATACTTACCGGGTTAGCCTGCTTAATTACCTTTGAATTATAGAAGAAATCATATCCGCATTGTTCCCTAATTTCTTTAAGAACTTTTTCTAATGGAGCATTTTTTTCTGATAATGTAATTTTTTGTGCGTAACCTGAAGCACTTGCCTGAAGTATGGTTGCTACCAACAATATGATGGATAGTTTCATAATCAACAAAGCTTTATTTTTTATACAGGGGACCCTGTACAAACTTATTTCATAACATTTCATACATTTGAACTTGTTTGGGTTTAAGGTGTAATTGGACTACGAATTTAGTTTCATGGTAAGCCCTAACGTTTTAGTCGGGAGTGTTCGAGCACTTCCGGCTTATTTTTCAGGATACCTTAATGCGGAGTAATTATCAAGGCATAATGATGACTCTCCTTCCTTCAATTTTAGTTTTAACGTTTCCTGTTTGTTCTATGATCTTCAGTGCCTGGGCTAAGTCTCTTGAACGTGATACCATTCCGCCAAATCTTAAATTATCCACATTACCGGCGTATTCTACGTCAACATTATACCAGCGGGCAAACTTGCTCATAATGCTTTTCAGGTCTTCGTCAACAAACAGGAAATAGCCATTTTTCCAGGCAATTACCTCTTCGGTATTAACTGTTTGTACATTAAATGAGTTGCTTAAATAATTGATGTTTGATTGCTCGCCCGGTTTAAGCAATTTTGATTGATTAGATTTGGTAGACAGCACTTTAACAGAACCTTCCAATAAAGTAGTTTTAACCGAAGTATCATCAATGTAAGAGCTGATATTAAAATGCGTACCTAAAACTTCAACCACCTGGCTGTTACTCACAACCCTGAATGGATTTTTAGCATTTTTAGCAACTTCAAAATAAGCCTCGCCCGCTAACTGAACGCTGCGTACATCGCCGTTGAAATTGGTTGGATAACGAAGCGATGAGCCCGCATTTAACCAAACTTTTGATCCATCGGGCAAATCAACCTGGTACTGCCCGCCTTTTGGCGTCTCGATGGTATTATATGTCACCTGGGCTGAAGCACCTGAATTAGAGGATGCATCTTCGACTGTATAAACCAACTGACCATTGGCAGCTTTGGTAACCTTTACACCAGATTGTTTGGCCAATTCGCCGGTCGCGGCATCATCTAAAACAATTTTTGAACCATTGGCTAGGGTTAATAATGCTTTATTCCCCCCTGGGGCGATGGTATTCCCGGTTGCCGATTGCGGTTTGTTTTTAGTTAATAAACCAGAAGCGCCGGGTTTGAGGTAAAAAACCAATAATGAGGAGGCGACAAGGAATAAGGTAATTGATGCAGCTACAAACCACCGCCTCAAAAAAACAATTCTTTTAGGTGCAGATTCGCGAGCTTTTATCTCCAGCAATACCTTATCGTAAAGCTCGGCCCCGGCTGTATTTTCATCGCCCATGGCAAGCTCGTCCCATTTCAATTCGTTTTTCTGGAGCGTGTTGTAATAGTTTAATAAAAGTTCTTCCTCCTCGGCAGTGGCCTGGTTTGAAAGGTATTTGTTTATTAAGATCAGAAGTGTTTCTTTTTTCATTGGGAGGTTATTGTATGTAAGTAACCCAACACAGGGGGTACCCCCAAAGAAATTTTAAATATTTCTATATCATTAACAAATCTGTCAGAATTCATTTTTAAATCATATAGATTTAACCAGCCCATTTCCAATATAGCTCATTTATATACAAAATACGGCTCAAAATTTACAACAAATAAGCTATATTTGAATATTGATTGAGCTATAAAACATGAAAGAGAACATTTCTGATCTGATCATTGGTTATTTGACCGAAAATCCCGCGACATCATCAAGTAAAATGTACGCGGAATTAGCTATTGGGGTAAGCTTTGCAACTTTCAAACGCCAACTCAGTAAATTGGTTGAAACAGATTTGGTCATCACCCTGGGCAGGCAAAAATCTGTTAAATATTTGTTAAGCCCGGCCTATGAAGTGCTTCATCCTGTAAATATAAGCAGGTATTTTGAAAAAGAGATTGACGAAAGAACGATAAAAAGCACTTTCAATTTCAACTTGATGCCGCATATACTTAGTCAGATCACCTTATTTACAACTAAGGAACTGGATCAATTGAGTGCGCTTCAAAATGAATTCAAGGAAAATATTTCGAACCTGTCTTCATCGCTTTATAGCAAAGAAATGGAGCGGCTTGCTATCGACCTGAGCTGGAAATCTTCGCAGATCGAAGGTAACACTTATTCCCTACTGGAAACCGAACGTTTGTTAAAAGAAAAGGAAACTGCTGCAGGCAAACCAAAAGATGATGCGGTGATGTTGCTTAACCATAAAGAAGCGATTGACTTTATAGTCGCTCACCCCGATTATGTAGTGCCGTTAACGATCAGGTCTTTAGAAGATATACACAGTATCTTAGTAAAGGAACTGGACGTAGACCGGAATATCAGGCAACGACGGGTCGGTATATCAGGCACTAATTATATTCCGCTTGATAATGAACATCAAATACGAGAGGCACTGACGGGGATGTGCGAACTGATCAACGCAAAGGAAAATGTCTTTGAAAAGGCGTTGCTGGCCTTAGTATTGTTGTGCTACATCCAGGCTTTTACAGATGGAAATAAACGAACTGCGCGAATTGTTAGCAATGCGATATTGATTGCACACCAACATTGCCCATTATCTTTCCGAACGGTAGATTCCGTGGATTATAAAAAGGCGATGTTGATCTTTTACGAACAAAATAACATCAACGCTTTTAAAGAGATTTTTAAAACGCAATTTGAATTTGCTGTAAAGACCTATTTTTAATTTCAAAAAAACTTCGCCTTGTTTTTTGCCCTGTTCGGAGTGGGATTACCTATGAATAATAACAAATCATGAAGTTTTAGCAATTAATAAGAGAAGGAATTTTGAGAAAAAAGCCTGACTAAAATTCAGTAAAACACTCAAAACCACCGCCCGCATAGCATAATGGCAGCTACGCAAACAAAATCGCCCAGTGTTTTACGCAAGCGGTTCAAGGCTACAGTTAATTGATTTTCAACTGTTTTAGGGGCAATTCCAAGCCGTTCGGCAATTTCTTTGGTAGTTAGGTGTTCTTTACGGCTCATGATAAATATTTGCCTGCACTTTTCGGGCAGTTCGGCTACCCCTTGCTCCAGCAAACGGTTAATATCTTTTTGGGATAGGATATCTTCGCCCCCGTTATTGCTAAAAAGTTCTTCCAGGTGATTAAAAAGATCTGCTCTTACTTTGCCGGAGCGGATAACATTAAACACCTGGTAGCGCACGGCTGTATATAAATAAGCATTTAAAGAAGTTAGTTGAAGATTAGCACGTTTCATCCATAGGTTTACCAATACCTCCTGGGTAATATCTTCAGATACCTGGCGGTCCCGGAGGATATTGTATGCTGAAAGATAAAGTTTTGACCAATATTTATTATAGATACGTTCAAATGCCGCAAGATTATTCTCCTGGATCAACGCTATAAGCCGCTCATCTGTCAATAGCTGAACTTCCAGGTTATTCATTCGGCATTATGAAATTTAAAATTGGCAACTTCAAATAAAGTGTTTTTTATTGTTTTAAAATATTACAATTACTACCATTTAGATAGCCATTCAGTACTCCCGCCGAAGCCCTTGTTTTCCCTCCGGCTCCTGCTAAGTAATTTGCGGCATCTATCGTGTGGCAATTTACCCTGCATTTTCCCCGAGACTTCAATTTTGTTATTTAAGCTACTTCTGATAGTAAATAAAGTCAAAAAAATGCAAAAAGTAAAAGAAAATATTCAATAAAAGTTAACAAAAACTACATTTTATTACAATAATTTACAAGTTATTTAAATCGTTCTGCGAAGCTTGAAGAACGTCACCTGCACTTTTATTTTTTGCCTCGCTGATATCAAAACCACTTAATATTTTTTGAAGCTGATGTAGTTTATCTCGCCTGTTTTCTTTCATAAACCGGCTCTTTAGTACGTTAATTTTTTCATAATCCTG
>Ga0307515_10016462_pt1 | contig 13532 bp, 13 predicted proteins | sample 17_EM_MG_FD_194513 | JGI IMG/M metagenome (GOLD analysis project Ga0307515, IMG submission 194513) | Populus trichocarpa ectomycorrhiza microbial communities from riparian zone in the Pacific Northwest, United States - 17_EM | ecosystem: Host-associated > Plants > Roots > Unclassified | place...
GTCGTGCCGGCTGCGGTCCCGGTTGTTGCGCCACTCGGCCATTCGAAGCTGCCCTTGTGCAGGCGCCGCGCTGCGCACCAGACCCCGAACCCGTCATGCACCAGCAGCTTGATGCGGGTGACCCGCGCGTTGGCGAAGAGGTAGCCGTGGTGCGCCTGTGCGGCGCCGAAGACCTGCACCACGCTCGCCAGCAGCCGCTCGGCACCGGCGCGCATGTCGATCGGTTGGACCGCCAGCCAGACGGCGTCGATGCGGATCACCGCAGCAGCTCGCGCAGCCAGGCCGCGCAGTCCGATGCCGCGCTGCAAGGCCAACTCAGGCTGATGGCGGTAGCGCCGCGGCGCAACTCGATGCGGATGTCGGGCGGCGGCGCAGCCGCCGGCAACGTCAGCGGCACGAACTCTGTCGACGCAACGCCGCTGGCGAGCGCAGCGGGCTGAGCACCGCTGCGCCGCTCGGCGCAGCGCTCGGATGCCGTGACCCACCGGCGCGCCAGATTGGCGTTGACGCCGTTGGCCATCGCCACGGCGGCGATCGATACGCCCGCCGGTCTGCAGGCCGCGACAACCTGCGCCTTGAACTCATCGCTGTGAATGCGTCGGCGCCGACGACCCATCGCAACGCCTGATTCGTCCGGAATAGTGTGCACGTGTCCACCATGAAATCTAAGTGGACACGAGGCTCCTACAAAGACCAATGCCCATCAAGGTGCCGCGGCCAGCCGCTTACGGATCGCTGTCTTCAGGCGCACGCCCAAGTCCAGCAGGTGCTTGATCTTCGTGCGCACCCAGCGCCACTGTTTCCAGTAGCACATGCGCATGCGCCTTCTGATCCAGTCATCCAGTTCGGGCACCGGCCGGTAGTACTGGCTGATGCCGCAGTACGCCGTCCAGCCCCGTACGTATTGCCCCAGCTTGTGCAGCCGGTGTGCCATCGACACGCCCCCAAGGAAGGGACGGTAGAGCGAGTACTTCTCATTGAGCCATTTGAGGATGACCCTTCGCTCACCCGTTTCGGTTGCTCGATCCAAGGATCAGTTACTCCCGAGATGCTGCGCTCAGAACGACCGGATCTGACGCCCTGAAGATCGACACGTGAGCGCGCGAAAGCGTAACGACGGCCGAGACGGAACTCGAACGCGAGAACAAGGAACTGCAGCGCAACGCGACGAATGCCCACGCTGGCATCTACCCATCACCCTGACGACCTTCAAGTCGCCCCACCCTGCAACCCAAACGCCTGCGTATAGCGAAACACCATCGCTGCGCGCGAGCGCACGCCGAGCTTGCAGTAGATGGTCTTGAGGTACGAGCGCACCGTGAATTCGCTCAGGTGCAGGCGATCGGCCACCTGCTTGGTCAGGTAGCCGAGGCAGATCAGTTGAACGATCTGCATCTCGCGGTTGGTGAGCAGCTCGCGCAGGTCGCTGGGCGGTGCCACCGACGGCGTGGTTTCGGGCTCGACGGCTGGCTCTGCCACCAGCGCATAGCGGTGGTGATCGAGTTCGAAGTGCACGATCTCGCCTTCGGCGTAGACCAGCCGCGCGCGTGCATCGTGCCGGCCTTCGACGACGTGCCGCGGCACGATCTTGTCCACGCACACGATGCGGCACTCGCGCGAGCCGACACGCAGGCTCGCTTCTGCGAGCACGGGATCGCAGGGTTCGTTGGATGGGGTGCTGCAGCCCGGCGCAGAGGGTCGGGCCGGTTCGACACGAGGGTGCTTGTCCGTGATCATTCAACCGCCCTCAGTGTGTTGCTGTTCGTTGACGCCGGCCCATGACGGATCGGCGCAGGTGCCGCGGTCATCGTGCCACGCGGCGTGAGCAGCACGATCCCCAGTATTAGGGAACTCGCGCTTGTGCATTTGCACGCTGTCTCCCACTGAAGTTTGTCGTCGGCGCACGGCGCAATGTCAAGGCCACCCGTCCTGCCAGAACTGACAGGTGCATTTGAGGGGGTTCAAACGGGCGGGTGCATTCGAGCCCCTGCAAACCCGCGCGCTCACTCTGGCACGCACCGATGCACGTGCGACAACGCGGGTTTGTCGCGGCGTGGCCCGACGCCTAGAGTTGCTCGCAAGGTCGACGTTGCAAGTTCCTTCGCAACATGGCCGAGCCACCCAGGAGGCACCCGATGGACCAAGCTTTCGACAACGATGTGATGGACGAGGCCGATGCACTCGACGCCGATCTCGGCCGCGCAGACGCAGGCGATGCGTTCGACGCGGCCGATGGCGCCGATGCCTTCACCGACGAGTTCGACGCCGCCGACAGCGGCGACGCCTTCGAAGGCGACAGCGCCGGCGACATGGGCGACTCCTTCGGCGATGGCGGCGACGGCAGCAATGGCGCCGATGACATGGCGCTGTGGAATGCCTTCGAGGAAGAAGTGGCCGATGGCCTGGACGCCGCCGACGAAGACGAATTCCTCGGCCGCCTGCTCGGTGGCCTGGGGCGCGCAGCCGGTGTCGCCAGCCGCGGCCTCGGTGGCGCGGCAGGCGTGGCCGGGCGAGTGCGCGGCTTTGCACAGCAGGCAGGCCGCGTTGCTGGCCAGGTAGGCCGCGTGGCCGGGCGCGTGTCGCCGGCAGCGCAAGCCGCAGCGCGCCTGGCGCGCCTGCTGGGTGCGCCGGGCATCGCCGGCGGCTTGCAGCAGGTGGGCCGCGGTGCCCGCAACGTTCAAGGGTGGGCCGGCCGGGCGCAAGGCCTCGCCGGTTCGCTGGGCCAGGCGGCCGGCGGCGCGCAAGGCTTGTTCGGGCAACTGAGCCAGCTCATCGGCGGCGGTGGCGACGAACTCGATGACTTCGACGCGATGGCCGAACTCTTTGCCGAAGATGGCGTCGACGAAGCCTTGCCGGCTGCCGTGGCCCTGGCTGCACGCGCAGCGGCACGCGGGCTCGGTTTTCGCAACGTCGCACAGCTCACGCAGGCGGGCCGCCGCGCGCTGGTGCGCGGTGTCGCCTCGGCAGCGCGCGAACTCGTACGCCACCAGGGGCGCGGTGCCGTGCAGGCGCTGCCGCGGCTGGCACGCTCTGCCGCGCGCGTGGCCGCACGCACTGCCGCCACGCCCCAGCAAGCGGTGCAAGCGGTACGGCGCGGCCTGCCGCGCAGCGCCCGCCGCGTCGCACAGAACCCGCAGGCGCTGCAGCGGCTGGCGAGGCCGGGTGCGGCGAACGCCCGCGCGCCGCTGGCACGCGACACACAGGTCGGCCGCGGCACCCGCACCCAGCACCTGGCCGGGCCGCGCACTTTCCACATCGACGGGCCAGCGACGCTGACCGTCACCCCCCGCTGACCCCGTGCACACCAAGGAGAGCACACCATGGACCGATTCGATGCCGATGTGATGGACGACCTGATGAGCGACGCTGCCGAAGGCCCCGCGCGAGCGATGGACGACTTCGATGGCTACGACGAAGGCGATGAGTTCGATGAAGGCGATGAAGGCGACGAGTTCCTCGGCCGCCTGCTCGGTGGCCTCGGGCGCGCAGCCGGCGGCCTGCTGGGCGGCGGCGCCGGTGGCGGCGATGGCTTCGACGAGGGCGACGAATTCGATGAAGGCGACGAGTTCGACGAGGGCGATGAATTCGACGAAGGCGACGAGTTCGATGCCATGGCCGATGGCGGCGATGGCTACGACGCGATGGACGACGCCGTGGCCGATGCCATGGATGCCGGAGACAGCGACGAGTTCTTCCGCCGCCTCGGCCGCATCGCACGCGGCGTGGGCCGAGGCATCGGCAGCGTGGCCCGCGTCGTCGGGCCCATCGCCAGCATGTTGCCCATCCCGCAGGCGCAGATGATCGGCCGCCTGGCCAACGTGGCCGGCCGGCTGCTGGCCGATGGCGCCGACGAGTTCGAGGCCTTCGACGAGTTCGTCGACGGGCTCGACGAAGACGGCATCGACGCGGCAGCCCCGGTGCTGGCCGGCATGGTGCTGCGGCGTGCGCTGCCCAGCGTGGCCCGCGCGGCCCGCCCGGTGCGCCGCGCCGCCGTGCGTGCGGTGGCACGCGCCGTGCGCACCGCCGCGCGCCGCCAGGGTGCACCGGCCGCACGTGCGGTGGCCCGCGCCGTGACGGCCACGCGCCGTGTCGTGCAACAGCGCCGGCTGGCGCCACGCCAGGCCGTGCGTGCGGTGCAGCGGGTGACGCAGCAGGTCGCGCGGCGGCCGCAGGTGCTCAGGCGCCTGGCTCGTCCGCTGGTGCCCGCGGCACGCCGTGTGACGCCGCGCGGTGCGGCAGCGCGCGTGGTGGCCCGCGTGGTCACACCAGTGGCCCGCCGAGTGGCTGCAGCAGCGCCGGGCGCCGTTCGCCGCGTCGGTGCAGTGGGTACGGTGGGTGGTGCTGCATTGGCCTGCCCGCACTGCCGGGCACGGCGCCTCACGGCGCGCGGGCCGGTCACGATCAACCTGCGTTGCCGCTGAAACGCAGGAGCCGCCGCCATGGACATTCGCCGCTTCCTGCAGGCCAAGATCAACGGGCTCACGGCCCGCCTGAGCCGGCTCGCGCGCATCGACAACGCGTTTGTCGGCCTGCGCCCGCAGGACATGCCGTATGCGCCTTCGGAAGCGCATTTCCGCGCGGCCAACGCGCGGCTGGCGGCGGTGGAAACGCGCATCCGCGAGCGCTTCGAGCAGCTGCAATCCGAGCGCAGGAACAGCGCGCCGCAACGCGTGCTGATCGACGTGGCCTTGGTCGAGCGTGAACTCGACCGCGCACGCCGGCTGTTCGGCATGTTCTACGAAGTGTTCGCGCAGCGCGGCACGAGCTACGGCCCGGCGCTGGCGGCGCACGACTCGATCGCCAGCGACTGCTACCAGGCCGTGCGCGCCGCAGCGCCACGCATCTTCGACGGCCCCTTGCTCAAGCCCGTGTGCTACATGGAACACGGCTACTCGCCGGCGACCATGCGCCGCGGCGTGCAGCTGTCGCGGCTGCTCGGCGAGGCCAACCCCTTCCCGCTGATCCGCATCCCCTGGGACCGCGACCAGCCCTGGCAGAGCGTGTTCCTGCATGAAGTGGCGCACAACCTGCACGCCGACCTCGGCATCTGGCAGGAGAACCGCCAGGCCGTGCTGCGTCGTGTGATGGGCTCGGCGCGCGACCCCTTCCTGGCCTCGGTCTATGGCCGCTGGCACAAGGAGATCTTTGCCGACCTGGCTGCGATCCTGCTCGGCGGGCCGGCGGCGGCCTGGGGCATGGCCGACTTCCTGGCCCACCCGCAGCCCAGGACCACGACCTTCCGCCCCGGCGGCGCCCACCCCACGGCCTACCTGCGCGTCTACATGCTGGCCGAGATGATGCGGCGCATCGGCTTCACACGAGAGGCAGCGCGGCTGCTGCGTGTGTGGCAAGGCCTGTACCAGAGCAGTGCCGGCCTGCGCATTCCGCAACCGCTGATGGCCAGCGCACCGCGCCTGATCCCCGAGGTGGTCGACGAGATCGCGTTCCAGACCCGGCGCAACTTGGCGCACAGAGCACTGGTCGACGTGATCCCGTTCCGGCGCGAAGACGAAGAGGCCATCCGTGCCGGCGCACGCGCCCTGGAGCGCGGAGCCACGCCCGAGCTGCCGCCGCGCCACCTGGTCAGCGCGGCGCACCAGGCACTGGAACGCGGGCGGATCGAGCCGCGGCGCCTGGCACGCGCAGTGACCGAGCAGCTGGCGCCGACCGCATCCAGGCCTGAACCGCAACGCTTGCGACTGGCCGCTTGAAAAGACCGCAAACCCACTCACCGAACCGAGGACACGACATGCCGAGCTCCGTCTACCCAACATCTCACCCGGCCTCCGCCATGGCCGGCCAGGACCGCCTCGTGCTCGACAACCTGATGCGTCGCGAACTCAAGGTGGGCGACCCGAACGACCCGATCCAGGTGGCGCAGGCACTGCTGGAGCGCTACCGCGACGACCCGCGCGCGCAGGCCATCGGGCAAGAGGCGCGCGGCCTGCCCTTCTTGCAAACCGTGCCCACCGCGCCGGTGGTGCAGATGCTCACCGCCGCCGGCGGTGCCGAGTGGAAGCAGGCGCTGGAAGACATCGAGCACGATCTGCGCAGCCTGACCCACGATGCCATCCTCAAGGACGTGACGCCCGAGCTGCGCGGCTGGGCGCAGGCCATCCGCACCGCGCTGCAAGAAGGCTACAACGCCAGCCGTTTCGGCCTGGACCCGCGCAACCGCGACAAAGGTTTCGCGATGCGGCGCCAGCTGAACGACTACGCCCGCCTGGCGCGGCTGGTGGGTGCGCACACGCCGGCCATGCTGGCCAACTTCCGCAAGTTCGCGCAGAGCCTGGACGAAGCGGCCAACCTGCTGATCGTCATCATGGGCGAGGCGCTGGCCAACGTGGGCTTCGGCGGCGGCCGCTACGTGCCGCAGGTGGCCTATGCCGACCTGCAGACGCGGCGCGACGCGGCGATCTACGCACTGCGCAACCTGGTCGGCAGCACGCAGATGGCCTACGGCCCCGATGAATGGCCGCGCGGGCTGGACGCCTACCGCCAGCTCAACAACCTGCTCGACGCGCAAGGCCAGAGCGACCTGCGCTCGCTGCTGGTCGAAACCGAGCTGGCGCGCACGATGGACGAGCTGGTGCAGCGCAGCGGCGACAACACCTCGGAGGGGCTGCGCGCCGTGGGGTCGACTTCGCTGCTGGGCCTGGAGCGCTTCCGCCGCTTCATCGTGGTGACGCGGCGTGGCGTGAGCCCGGAGTCGCCGGCGCTCTTCGCCTTCCTCGAAGCGCTGCAGCTGTTCGCGTCGGCGTTCGACTCGGCCGGCGGCTTCCGCCTGATGAAGATCGCGCGCCCGCCGATCCTGTTCTACGGCTTGTACGGCAGCTCGGGGCTGGACCCGGCCGACCAGCGCTTGGTGGACATCGTCTCGCGCCGCAACCTGGTGGCCGACGCCATCGACTGCGTTGCCGGCGCCTGCTGCACGACCGACAAGGCCTGCCTGGTGCTGCTCGACAAGGTGCTCTACGACATCGACCGCGCGATCGACCTCTACGCGCTGGGCTTCGTCGACTTCGGCACCGCCGAGCGGCGTGCGTCGGCCTATGCGTACCTGATCGACCAGGTCGTCGTCGACGACTGCCTGACCTTCGTCGACGCGAGCGTGGCCCCGCCGATACGCAAGCCGAGACCGGGCATGGAGATGCTCTTCACCGGGTTGGTTGAAGTGGCAACCCTCTTGCGCCCGAATGTGCTGCTCAATCAGAACCAGCCCATGCTCGACGCACTGGTTGCGGCGCGGCGGCTGTCCGCGCGGACACTGCAGATCGCAGCGGCGGCCAATCCGTCAATCACGCTGACTGAACTCACCAACGCACTGGCCGCGGCGCCAATCGGAACCGCCTCAAGCGTGTCGATCCGGGACATCACCAAGCTGAACGCCCAGTTGATGAAGACCCTGGCGCAGCAACCGGGAATTGCGCAACTGGTCAGCGACGAACCCGACCTGGACGGCATCGTGGGCCTGGTCGAACAGGAGCTCTGCATGCAACTCGAGATGGAACGCAACTGGACCAATCTGGTTCACTCGCTGGTGGCGAACTGCTCGCAGATCGACGTCTCGCTGGGCTATGTGCAAGCTGCCGTCAGCGAGGCCGTGCTTGCGATCGCCGGCGAAGCTTGCGTGAAGCGCGCGCCGCTGGATCTGCCGCCGACGCTGGAGACCTCGATGGACACGCTCATCGAGCGCGTAGACCGCCTCGGCGTGAACCGCCCCAACCCGGCGCTGTCCGGCCAGCTCCGGTTCTAGGCCACGAACGACATCACAACCTGCTGGAGCCACACCATGCCGATCATGCACATCTCCCCAATCCACGAGCTGTTGAGTACGCGGCTCACGCTCGACCTGGGCCCGACTGCCAACGCGGTGGATCGCATCGAACAGACCGCAAAACTGATCAAAGGGGACACGGACGACATCGACAGCCTCGCCGTGAAAGTCGAAAGCGTATCGAACGGAGTGTCCGCCGTAGCGGCAGACACAACGGCGCTGAAGCAGAACGTGGTGAATGCTCGGACCGATGTCGCCGCCGCACGCGAGCAAATCCAGAGCCAGTTGACGGAGGCTCAACGGCTCTTGCTGGAGCGTGCGGACACCAGCGACAAGGCCACCGCCACAACGCTCGGCACTCTTCGAGCGGATGTCGCGACCGACATGACCAGCCTGTTGAAGGCTTCAGCCGACGACGTCGTGAAGCGCGTCCTGGCTGGCCTGCCTCCCATCCGCATTCAAGTGAACGACAAGTCCGCCCCGCTGGTGCGCCTGCTGATCCAGGCGCAGGCCGTGGCGCTCGATGAAACGCCGGACGAACTCTTCCAGACGAACGACAAGAAGTCCAAAGGTCAGCTGAAAGACGATGTCGCCATCGTCGCCCTGGGCCAGGCAGCCACCCGGCACGACGCCGTGCTGGACGCCGCACCGCACGAACTGAAGACGCGCTTCCGCAATGCATTTGAGCAGTTCTCGTCGAATGCCCTGCCCGACCGGTCCAAGCGCTTCGACGAGATGCACGCGCTCGTCGCTGAAGTTGCCGCCTTTCTGAACGGCGCTTGAGCGCCTTGCCTCCTCCACCCGCGAACTGCTACGCCGGAGCAAGATCATGAGTTTTCAAACCACCGAGACCATCCAGCGCTTGTGGGAAACCTTCTTGCGCGACCAGTTGGCGAATCTGTCGCCCCAAGATCGGCAGAAGTTCGAGCAGCCTTTCGAGCAGCGCTTCGGCGAGCTGCTCAAGGGCGCCGCCAACGGCGGAGACCGCGACGGCTTTCTCGACCTGATCGGCTTCGGCGACAAAGGTGCGCCCGATTTCGACCAGATCTCGTACCCCTTCATCCAGCCCGATTTCGACGACGCCATCGTGCCCAGCCAGCTGCATGCCGCGGCCGAGCTGTACTACATCTACCAGCACGAGCGCATGAAGATCTTCGAGGTGGTGGACACGCTGCTGCGCCTGTTCCGCCTGGGCAAGATGCGCATCCAGCGCGGCCCCGGCGCACGCGGCCTCTACCTGCTGGAGAAGTGGAAGCCGCTGCGCTACGGCCGCCCCGAGCGCATGGTGGCCTACCGCCGCGCCTTCAACTACGGCACGGTGCAAGCGCCCGCCGGCGCGGTGGTCAACCGCAACTTCCACCGGCAGGTCGTCGGCTTCATGGTCGCGGTGGGCCAGTACTTCCGCGATCTGCTGATCGGCGAGGTGATCCGCGGCGGCCAGCTGATCGAGCAGCGCCCCTTCGGCAGCGTGGCCACCGTGCAGCGCATCGGCCTCGACCTGCGCTATGCGCTCGACCGCTCGACCTACGGCAACATCTTCTCGCTGGCCATGGAAACCGGCCACCACCTGAAGAGCATCCTGCAGCTGCTCGACGCGCCCGACATCAAGAAGGCCTTCGACGCCAACACCAAGTGGGACGTGGTCGAGATCGTCTCCAACCGCTACCTCGGTGGCGTGGCCGAGCCCTCGCAGCGCGCCAAGATGGCCGAGAGCGGGCGCCGCATCCTGCAGTTCATCGCCGACAACGACTTCAAGACCGCCATCGACCCCATCCTGTTCCAGAGCGTGGTGCGGCCGATGGGCGCGCACGCCGAAGCCTGGATTGCCGCCTACCGCATGACACCCGAAGGCCGTGGATTCCCCGGCGTCACGCCCGCGCTGCAAAGCGTGCTCGGCGTGCCGCAAGCGGCCTGAGCGATGAATGCCGACATCCGGGATCGCGCCGTCGACCACTTCGACACCTGACCACCATGGGCGCCAGCGACCTCCGCGTGACCGTCGACCAGCCGAAGCTGCGCTGCGTGCTCGACCCGGCGCTCGCGCTCGGCCACGCCGCCGGGCCACGGCTTGCGCAGCGGCTGACCCGTGTCTTCGAGACCTGGCTGACACGCTCCTTCTGGCAGACCATCGACGCCAGCGAGTTGCTGCGCCAGACCGGCCCCGACCCGGCGGCGCTGAGCGAGTGGATCCAGCTTCGCGACCGCACCGATGCCGGTTCGTGGTTGCTGCGGTGGGTCGGCGACAACCTGGCCGAGTCGCAGTTGCATGCCTCTGCAGGCGACGATCTGGTCGAACGCTTCGAATGGCTTGCCGCCGCGCTCGCGGCACGGCAAGACGCGGCACCGGCCGCCACCTGGCGATGCGGTTTCGATCCAGTGGCCGGCGCCTTCGACGCGCTGGCGCTGTCGGCCGCACTCGAAGGCGCGCTGATCCTGAGCCAGTGCGCGCCCAACGACGCTGCGCCGTGGCCGATTCAGGCGCTGCAGCGCTTGCAGCTGCCCGCCGAACAACTGCGCGACGACAGCACCGGGTTGTTCGCCGCTGAACGCCAGGTCGTGCGCCAGGCACTCGCGGCCGCCGGGCTGGCCGCGATGCTGGAGCCCTTGCCTCCGCTGGCCATCGTGCATGCGCTGGTCATGTCGCGTCCGGGTGCCGACACCACCAGTGCCGACGACGAACCCGACCCCTGGGCACAGGCCCGCGTCTGCTGGTACCTCGTATGACGACAACCCGCGGCCTGCGCATCAACACCGACCAACTCGTCGCCGTCAGCGTGCAAGGCCAAGCCGCGCACCCGATCGGCCGTGCCGCGCCGCACCGCATCGGCTACGACGGCGTGCCGCGTGTGCTGCCGGGCACCGGCGGCATCGTGCTCAACCAGCGCATCGGCGACCCCTGCGTGGGCTTGGCGGGCGACCACATCGAGCCCGGCGTGGCGCTGCACAACAACGGCCGCGAAGTGATCGGCCCGCGCGACGGCCCCAACAACGCGCTGATCACCTACGCCTGCGTCGGCAACGTGGCCCGCGTGATCAGCGGCCCGTGCAACGGCAAGGTGGGCGTGGTGACCGGCAAGCATGGCGGCATCAACCACGTGCTGGTCGACTTTGCGACGCCGGTGCTGATGCGCCTGCAGATCGGCGACCGCGTGCAGATCGTCTCGCACGGCATGGGCTTGCGCCTGCTCGACCACCCGCGCGTGGAGGTGATGAACTGCTCGCCGCGGCTGCTGCGGCGCTGGGGGATCATCGAGCGCGATGGGCAGTTGCAGGTGCCGGTGACGCACCTCGTGCCGGCGCGGCTGATGGGCTCGGGCCTCGGCAAGAACACCGCCTGGCGCGGCGACTACGACATTCAGCTGTCCGACCGCGAAACGCGCCAGCGCTACGGCCTGGGCAGCCTGCGCTTCGGCGACATGGTGGCCATCATCGGCGGCGACACGCGCTTCGGCCCGTCGGTGCGCAGCACGCGCATCACCATCGGCGTGGTGGTGCATGGCGACAGCACCGTCAGCGGCCATGGCCCGGGAGTCACGGCCTTGCTCACCGGCCCGGCCTCGCGCTTGAAACCCCTGCTCGACCGCCGAGCGAACCTGGCCGAGATCCTCGGCGTGCGCACCGCACAGGCACCTCGCCAGCACGCCACGTTGCCCGAGACCGACCGCCCCCGCCGGCGCATCGGCGCGGCGGTGCCCGTTGACACCAGGCTGTTGTGAGCCCCGGGCTCAGGTCTGCATGCGCAGGCGCCGCGCTGCCTCTTCGGCTCGCGCGTCGTCGATCTCTCGCATGATGCTGCCCAGGTCCACCGCGCCGGCCTTGCGCTCGTAGCGGCCGGTGAGCGGCGTCTCGGGCGTCAAGGCGCCGCGCTGGTAGAGGTCCCAGATCTCGGGCCCGTACTGCGTGTGCAGCAGCTCGGGTGCGAAGTGGCCGAAGAAGCCTCGCAGGTTGGCCACGTCGCGCAGCAGCATGCGGCTTGCGTGGTTGTTGCCGGCAGCGTCCACCGCCTGCGGCAAGTCGATGATCACGGGGCCATCGGCGGCCAGCAGGATGTTGAACTCCGACAGGTCGCCGTGCACGATGCCGGCGCACAGCATGCGCACCACCTCGACGAGCAGCGTGGCGTGGTGCGCCCTCGCCTGCTCTGCAGTGAAGACGACGTCGTTGAGCCGCGGCGCAGCATCGCCGCCTTCATCGGCCACCAGTTCCATCAGCAGCACGCCATCGTAGAAGTTGTGCGGCTTGGGCACGCGCACACCGGCAGCGGCCAGGCGGTAGAGCGCATCGACCTCGGCGCTTTGCCACGCGGCCTCTTGGGCCTCACGGCCGAAGCGCGTGCCCTTGGCCATCGCGCGGGCCTGCCGCGTGTTCTTGACCTTGCGGTTCTCGGTGTAGTCGACGGCCTGGCGAAAGCTGCGGTGGGTCGCTTCCTTGTAGACCTTGGCGCAGAGCGTTTCGCCACCGCTTCTGACGACGAAGACCATCGCTTCCTTGCCGCTCATGAGCTGGCGGACCACGGTGTCGATGAGGCCTTCTTCGATGAGGGATTGGAGCCGGGCCGGAGGTTTCATGGCGCATTTTGCCTGTCAGACATCACAGTCTCAGCCCGCGTCGAGCTCAGGGTAGCGGCGGAAGATGCCTTCTTCGTTGAACGGAATGCGCCGGTTGCTGCCCAAGTAGGCGGCTACGCGCGGCAACGCAGCCACGCGATCGTGCAGCTGCACGATAGATGGCGTGTGGCGCAACACGCGCTGCGTCGCCTTCGGGAATGCGTAGCTCAGGCCTTCGATCAGCTGGAACAGCGACAGGTCGGCGTAGCTCAGCTTGCCGCCCACCAGGTAGCGCGGCCCACCCGGATTGCGCACCACGATGCGCTCGAACCATTGCAGGAACTTGGGCAGGCGCTCGCGGCAGAACTGCTGTGCGCGGCGCAGCGCTTCTGCCTTCTGGTCTTCGTAGTACAGGCCGTTGGCAATGGGGTGGTGCGTGTCGTGTGCCTCAGTCACCATGTCGGCGATGGTGAGCTGGATCTGCTGCGTCCACACACGTGCCTGCTCGCTGCGCGCCACCAGCTTCAGCTGCGGCGCGAGGTAGTGCAGGATCGCGGCCGTCTGCCCCACCATCATTGCGCCGTCTTTCAGGAAAGGGGGTGCAAACGGCGGGTGCACCAGCGTGTCGTCTTCCATGAAGCCCAGCATGGCTTGCGTGCCCTGCCCCTTCTTGCCCACGCCGCGCGCCACGTCGATGTACGGCGCGCCCGCGGCCTCGAGGGCCAACCGCACAAATTCGCCGCGCCCCTGGATGGTGGGCCAGTAATGAAGTTCATAGCTCATGGGGCGACTGTAATGCTCGTGATAAACACACGATCACTCGGCCGCTGCTGTAAGACTTTGTGTATCGCGAACTGCGGCCCAAGGAGCGCTGACAAAATCCCTGCTCAGCCGCGATCGACGGCAATTCACAGAGGGCAGCATGGCAACGGCTGACGAGGAACGCGCTACGGCGCAGCAGACGCATTCGCTTTCATTCCGGCGCACCACGGCTCCCTCGGGAGAGGGATTGTGGGTTTCGCCCTCAGACATTGATGATCCAGCGGCGGTAAACGCGCCTGAGCGCACCCACCTTTCGTTTCTGCACACACCATGATCCTGCCGCCCGCTGTCCTGCCTGCCATCCAATCCTTCGTCCAGGCCGTGCTCGCGGCCCTCGGCCCCAGCCAGAACCAGCGCCTGCTGCGCCTGCACACCCCACTCGGCCC
>Ga0307515_10016463_pt1 | contig 13532 bp, 11 predicted proteins | sample 17_EM_MG_FD_194513 | JGI IMG/M metagenome (GOLD analysis project Ga0307515, IMG submission 194513) | Populus trichocarpa ectomycorrhiza microbial communities from riparian zone in the Pacific Northwest, United States - 17_EM | ecosystem: Host-associated > Plants > Roots > Unclassified | place...
TTGTTTTCAAAAAGTGCCCATCAATTTGCCCGGCTCATACCCAGCAGGTAAGTGGTGGGCACTTTCAAAAAGTACCCAGCACAAAACCCAGTGGGTACTTTTTGACACTGGGGGCAGACCCCTATTTACCCAGGGGGTTAATTGAGAGTTTTTTGAGGGTTTTTAAGCATTTTGCTCTCAAAATACCCAGGGGAAAAGTGTGGGTTTTTTTAAAAAAAACCCTGGGGGTAAAGATCAAAAAAAACCCAGGGGGTAAATTCAAAAAAAGCCTGGGGTTTTTTTCTCTGGGTTTTCTTTGAAAAAACCCTCAGCTTTCTTTCACAATTTGATCAAAATTAACTCTGAGCCACTCATCCAGAGTTCTTTCACAATTCGCTCACAATAGTCTACACCTCAATACCCTCACCAACTACCAACGTTCTTTCGCGACTTCGTAGGGATCCTTTGTGAACAACTCCACTCCCTACCATTTGCTACAACCTCTACTGGTCAACCAACATCCCTGTCCATCCCTAACCCTTTGCTACCCCTTGCCTCAGTGGTCTAAGCCCTCCAGTCCACTCCTAATGTGTCTTGACCCTTGTCCACTGATCAAGGTGATTGCATGATCCTGTTTCTCTTTGACTTGGCCACTTGGCCACTCCCCCTCTTTGTACTTAGTCCATGTATATCCCTATTGTTCCCCATGGTGTAGCTACCTGTATATAAAAGTCCACCTGTAGTAGCTACTCCACCAATCCACCCTTCTCCCCTCAGATCTCAGTTCGAGTCTTAGTCTCCTCTCACTTGAGCGAGTCTTGTCCCTTTGTCACAACCCCAGTCCAGTATTTCCCATGCAGTGTGGTGAAGTTAGCCCCAATTTAGCCCCAGTTCAGGTCAATGGAGTGTGCAATCTTCCCTAATCATGTCCCTAATATCGTCCAAGCCCTCCAGTCATCATGCAGTGTGACTCTCCTAGTCCCTAAACATCCCTACACAGTGTAGGCCCAGTCGTCCAGTCCCTCGTCATTCCTACTCATCTCTTGTTGTCCCTACTTGTCCCTCGTTGTCCCTACTCATCCCTCATCACCCTTACTCATCACTACCTCCTCCCTACCTCCAGTTACTGCATACCAGGCGAACCCCCCTCACCTAGCTTCCCCAACTTGGAAGCTGATCACCGCATCCATCAATGCATCTCTGCAAAGAATGTCTTCCCTTTGTTCCGGGCATTTGGGTCAGAGGTGTGTTGCAGGGTCGGAGGTTGAGAGCAGGGGCAATGTTCACCTCCTGCGGCTCATCTGATACCCCTATGGCTTCTCTGATACCCCCAGCCAGGGAGATGACTCATGGCCGAGTTAGTGATGTCAGCCCAGCAGGCCATTGGGTATAAAAATTCCATCCCCCCCCTATCATGCCTCATCCCCCACTATGTCTACAACACACACAATGATCATCAGCACATCATCAAAAGACCCTTTAAGAATGTTGAAGGCCGAGCTCCTTCATTTATATAAAGCTACCGCTGTGGAGAATGACAACCTCACGAAAAAATGTGGTTAGTATCCACGTGTCTCTCATCAGGGAATCTGCTGGGTGTTGATTCCGTGACACGTCTGATGCCCCCTCATGGTAGGAAAGACACAGAAGAAGTATAGACATGCAAAGAGGGCCCTTGCAACCAGCCAGGATGTTGGTGAACCAGCAAAACAGGAGAAGATCCCTTATCCCACTGGGGAGACTCCTGGATGAGGTGATTTTAACCTTGCAGCATTCCTTTCCGATCATTCCAGAGTTGAGAAGGAAGATTACAACATGTTTATCGTACATAACTTCATCCCACTTGAGTCCGTTCACTAATACTCCTGATCCCCCCCATAGGAATCAATTCATAAGGCAATCCCTACTGTTGGTATCCCAACCACAGCCCTTTGGTGAGATGTCCAAGCAGAACCTCTTTCAGATGTCCTTGATGTTGTGCATTCCTCATTAACTCTGCACAGTCCATTACCAAGCTACTGACCAAAGTATATGCCACTCCTCTATCCAATCTTACAGGAACTTCCAGGCCTACCTCCTTCTATTGGACTCCCATGGCTTGCTGAGGTCATTCAAGCCCACCATGGGCTCCAGGCTGGTTTTAGGGCTTCACGAGCTGCGCTCAATCTAGATGAATCTGATCCCATCCAGCTGGGACATCATCTGCACCAAGTGAAGACCGCTATGGTTCCAGTTGTTGAAGCCCTTAGATGCCAAACATTGAACCCTCTTCCCCCAGTCTACATTGAGAAGATTACTGAGGCCATCTTTGCACTCGTTACAGTTAGTGCTGGTCAAATCAACAGCAGTGTGTATATCATCCGTACACAAATCTACACTCCAATCTAATGTGTAAATTTTCCATTGAGAAATATAAGATCTCAGAGGTCAAAGCTATTGAAACAGAGAGGAATGGAAGATGTGGCTATCCCCAGAAAATCATCTCCAGCTCATTCCTCCAGGAGGCATTTAAGTCTGGCTGCAATACCAGCATATCTCAGATTGCAACTTTCCTTGGCGTACACCAAAACTCAGTCAAGAATTACATGAAGTTATACAAGATTGTTCGCCAACTGTTCTCTACCATCTCAGACCCACTCCTTGATTCATTGATCAAACAGTTTGAGGACTCCCACCCAAATGCTGGTATTTGGTATATTCATGGGTCTTTTCTTCAGCAAGGGATCCAGATTCATCACTCTTGAATTACAGAATCTCTAAGTCATGTTGATGACGTTGCGAAGGTCATACTCTGCAATAAGACTATTAAAAGGTGTGAGTATAAATCTGCCCAACCAAATGCCTTATGGCACATAGACGGCCATCACAAGCTTAGGCCTTGGGGTATTATGATTCATGGTATAACAGATGATTTTGATCAGGTGGTGCATGCAGTAAATCTCTGGCTCAAACACTATATTTACCCCTTAGGTTGCAGATCACCAGGATGAAAGTGTCAACAAGAAATACTGCTCAGACAGTACTGTCACTCTTCCTCAAGGCCATTGCTGCCTTTAGATATCTGTCTCAAGTTCATGGTGACTGGGGATCTGAAAATGTAGATATGTGCACATAGATGATCATGTACAGGGGTGCCAACCATGCTTCATTCATGTGGGGAACATATGTCTTGTTTTGTTCATCATTGTGTTGTAAGACTCCAATCTTATAAGTTATGTTGGCAGGTCTATCCACAACACTCGTATAGAACACCTCTGGCTTGAAGGTGGTCACCACTTTGCCAGAGGCTGGAGAGCTTTCTTTACTTGCCTTAAACAACTCCATTTCCTCAATCGGGACAATCCTCACTACCTCTGGCTATTGCATCAGCTTTTCCTTGAAAATATTCAGGAAGATTGTGACAAGTTCTGCAAGCACTGGAACAGGCACCCATTATTAGGAAAAGGTGAAAATATGAGCCCCCTGGTGTGTAGTAGTTCCACTTACAACCTTCCTCACTTGTATTCAACCATTTTCTCCAAGGACCTTTGACTGCTTAGTCAGACAAAATATGGCATCTACGACCAAGCTGATGCAACCGACCCAGCTATACTGCACCACTACTATGGGGCAGGTGAGCTTAGTCCAGATGACACTGATGACAGTAGTACACACCCAATGTTAAATGAAGACAATGAAGACAGATAATGCCAAAGAGATATCACAGAGATTATCACAGATGCCCAGTCACACAACATCTGGCATAAAACCGCAGAAGTTGCAGGAAACTCATTACCACTTGACAGTGAACAAGATCTGCATGCATTTTCTCTCGCCCTAGAAGCTGCATTAGACTCAGAGACTTACCCTGCTGGATTCCATCTCAATGAGGAGTACAAGTCGTTTGAGACATACAAGACTGGTTTGTCTACAAAGCCCTTTGTAATCCCCCTCCCCTATAGGGTGTGGTTCCTGCAGATTATTGTCTGGTGTAAGGCTTTGGATCTTTTGAAATGGTTCCCTCTCTGCAAAGCTATGCTATTGTAGATATCACAGAACATACTATGCTCAGGACTGTAGTACCTAAACAGTAATAGAAAGATGATATTCATATGTGGTCATATAATTCTAGTTACTGTCACCAGGCCAATTGGGAACACATTCATCAACTATGAGATATTCCATAGCACTGTCAATAATCTTCCTGTCAACATACTAGCAGGAGTGAGCTCCAACATTTTCAACGGTCATAGTTGAGCAGCTTTGTTTTATTCCAGGAATTTGGGTCCTGAGAATATCTAAACAGATAAACCAAAGTTGGTTAGATACCACTCCATTGAACAACCTCCGAATCTTCTTTCCAACCCTCGCATACCAGTAGTGTTCCCAAACCATTCTGCAACCAGCCATATCAGTACAATCCTTCCCATGGATTACAGGTGGCACACCTAGGATGGAGAGGCACATGGCATACAATTGTTCCCTCATTCTTGTGATTGCACGAACTTCATCAACCTGGGTGGTATACTCAAGGATATTGTTATCACAGCACCAGTTGTGGAGTGATATAGCTGGTTCAGCTAAAGCCTCAACTGCAGGCTTGATGAGGCTTGGTATCCCATTCTCTTGTGCGATGGTGAGTGCTATCATTGGGTGGATGTTTCTAGCATTGAACTGATGCTTGAAATTGTCAAGCGAGTAATGAAACAGGTGTGGAACATTCCACATCTGAGCCAGTCTGATCCCTACAACAAGTTCTTCCAGTGAGGGATTGAGATTGTACCTTTGATTGAGTCGTAAGTGTGAGTGTTTGATACACCTGAGGTATAGCTTAAAACTTACACTTTGTCATGCTAAAGGTATACATCAAATTCTGCACTCCCAATAGGAAGGATCACCAGATGCTTGTCTGATTTGCCTTCAGCTGTATCCTTGTTGGGGATAGAGAAAGTGTGATAGAAGAACTCACTCCCAGACATGAGGTAATGCCAGGAGAGCCTATAGAGAATGTTTTCAGCCTAATAGGTATCAGTATTCTCTGCCACACCGTAGCTGCCAGCTCATGCTTTACCTTCAGAATAACCAGATCTAAGAGACTTCCTCTGGTTTCATAGAACTGTTCATGCTGTTTTGCATCACCAATACTGTTGCTGAACAAGTCAGTCCCTGCAGCATCATTGGTAGTTATAAATGCTGGGGGAGGCTGGGTTTGGGGAGGTGTTAGGGGAGGTACAGGGGGCATCCTGAGAGGTAATGGGAATGTGGTGAGTGGTGTCTCAGAATCCTACTGCTCATGTTATTTTGACATTCCTTCACCTTCACTTAGCTTGGTTAAGACCTCAAGGTTCACTTCACAGACAAGTTCTCCATGCTTCCTTCTCTACTCCTCTCACCACTCCTCTCACTGTTCCCTTGCACACCCACCATTATACCACTGTTATCCTCTCCCATTATTTAAATGCTAACTTGCTCTGGGTCTTCTAAAAGCCCAGTGTTAGAATCCATTCCATGGTTCTAACACAACCCAGAACTCCAGTGAGTTTCTGAGGTATGCTTATTCATTTGTTTATTCAATTTCTGGAAACTCCAGACTCCAACACTTCCCAATATGTTTGTTTTTTGTTACCAGCCACATGTTATGTACTTCACCTTTCACCTGTGACTCTGTCCACAGTAGATAGTACTTCACATTTCTTGAACTCTGCAGTTTCCCTCTGTTTACCTTATTGTTCTTGCTTATGTACTCAGATCCCTTTCTCTGTATCTGGTACAACCTTCTTCCATTCATTAGTTTATAATCACTTGTATTTGTAGCTAGTACTTCAGAATTAAGATTACTATACTGTACTTCCCCATCTTGTCCTCCTCTTGCCTCTCATTATCTCTTATCTCCTCACTCGTATCCAGAAACTCTGGAAATTCCAGAGTCTGGAATTCCTATGCTCCCTTGCACTTGGAAATCCGGGATCCCTGAGGGATTCCACAGAGAACAGGGCAATACCCTGAGTCTGCCCTGGTAGTAAGAATAATATGCCTTATTTTCATTTACTTATTACAAGTTTTAGTTACTCACTGGATCCCTTTGGGATCCAGTTTGTAACACCCAGGAGTACTGTGCATTTACTTCCTTCGTTCCTAGGTCACCACCAAAGGAAAACAAGTGCAACATCTGTGGACACTGTTGTTCTGCACATACAGATCATACAGATAGCACTTCTGGTGCAAGTGGTAAATATGTTAACCACCTCCTTAAGAACATAGCTGCCACTGCTGTTCATGAAGAGGCTCGAAAGGAAACAATCCAAGGGTTCTGACCACAACCACAACAACACTCTAGCACCACCACTGCCATCATATCTACCATATCATCCCAAAAGGGGAAGGGAAAGAATACCCATTGCACATCTACATGCATCACTTCCAGTCAATCCTCTGGTAATGTAAAGATTGGGCAAATCATTATTTTCCCATGTAGTGCCAAGGTATCATCTGTGGCCACCAATACTTTACAACATCTAATTCCCTTCTCTAGAATCTGGACCGGTTCCAGTTCCCTGCTGTCAACACTGGATCACTGGCCCCATGGGTTTTGGCTGGGCTGGCAGTCACTGCCAATCTGGACAATAATTCTGTGATTGTCTTTTGAGTGGGCTGGAGAACCAAAGAATTTAATGGTTTCCTTCAAACTCTCTTTCCAACTGTGTTCCAATACCTGGGAACAATAAACCCCTATGTGACAAGTATCAAAAGTGAACCTGATGACATGGGGCCAAAGAGGATTTATTACTCTTGGCCATATGTCCTTCTAAAGAAGGACAGGAAGAAGCATGAAGCTGTAGACTGTACACATACCACAGCTTCAACATACCAAGACAATTTATCTGGTGATGGTGCCCACTTGTCTTTTCATGGAAAGGCTATATATCTCAGTATGAGTCTATCACCTTAACATCACACAATACCCTTGTAGGCTAAGAAAAACTTACAGTAACAAAGGAGCCCATTCCACAAGGGATCCTTCATGAATGGTTTGCTCCAGCAGTTGCCCCAATTATCCCTCACTCTCTATCCACTGGCAAGAGAGGAAGAGGTAAGTGTTTAAACTCCCCCACTGGATGAGGGTTGTTAACTCTGCCACACTATAAAGCTCTCACAGCTTCTAGTTATTCATCCTCTGATATTGGAGAAGAGAAGGAACCAGATGACAAAAACTACATTGAGAAGGTAGATACTGATGACAATGAAGTCCAGGTCATTGATGCCCCCAAGCAACATCCACACCCCACAAAGCACCTCAGGACAAAGATAGGTATTGTATTAACTGAGGTAGTATCACAAGTCATCAGCACTAAGAGTCATTGTTCCAGATTCACCTTCAACCTCACTGCCACCAGATCATCCAGAATTTGTTGAAGGCTCTTCAAGTAACTGTTACGAACAGGATCCAGTGAGTAACTAAACTTGTAATAAGTAAATGAAATGAGCATCTTATTCTTACTACCAGGGTGGACTCAGGGTATTGCCCTGTTCCCTGTGGAATCCCTCAAGGATCCCAGATTTCTGAGTGAGGGAGCATGGGAATTCCAGACTCCAGAATTTCTGGAACTGGAGATGAGTAGAGATGAGTGAGAGAGTGAGGAGATCTTCAAGATCTTGGAGAGGAGAGGAAGACAAAGGAGAGGACAAGTGAGACAAGGAGGGTACAGCACAGTAATCTTAATTCTGATATACAAGCTATGAATACAAGTGCTTATAAGCTAAGGAGTGGGATAAGGTTGTACTGGGTACAGAGAATGAGACCTGAGTACATAAGCAAGAACAATAAGATGAAACAGGGGGAAACTGTGGAGTCACAGGTGAAATGTGAAATACATAAATGAATGACTAATGTTGGAAAATGTCAGAGTCTGGAGTTTTCCAGAAATAGGAAATGTTGGAGCTCCAGAGTTTCTGGAAATGGAAAACCTCAGAGCTCCAGAGTTTTCCGGAAATGGAAAACTTTGTAAACTCACTGGAGTTCTGGGTTGTGTTAGAATTGTGGAACGGATTCTAACAGTAACACATATGTCTCCCAGCCTGATTTAGATACCCTCAAGCTTGCAAAAAGACTTCAAGCCTCAGCATCATTCAATGACAATGAAAATGGAGACAATATCTGGAATCAAAGTTATAGTGACCAATGGACCTTTTAACACACCTCTATTATTCAATTTCCCTACTACTCACTAACTACAGTCACTTGTTCCCACTCACCATAGTCACTCATTCTTCTTCCCTCTTCAATGTTTGTTTTTCACTTCACTATAACACTATACCATAACGACTCTTCATCAAATACCCTCATTCCTTAATCCTTAATCTCCTTTCAACCACCACTATTTAATAGTTTACTAATCAAGGACAATTTATGAGGATTTGTTTTCTGCCTAATATATATATATAAGTTGCTGGGGTGACTAACTGGGCAAGCTACATTGGCCAGTAACGATAGCAGGACAGCACACCTGCTGCAGTGAGTTATGTGACACAGGTGTGATACAGGGCAGGTAGAGAATATTTTATACAACCTCTCCAACCTTCCTCTCAAGTTTCTAAGGAATACAATGGTACAGATCTGCTTGGAATATATTGTTTCTGTACTAAAATACAAAAAAAAGTCGCCAGGGTGATATACTGTCAGGGCCACTCTTGCCCTAGCTCCAACCACGCGGCTCTGTACGGTGTGGGTGTCCCGTGCCAGGCCTCTGACTACAGCAACGAGGATAGTAGAACTATCTCTGCTCGAACGGATAACAATCTACTCCAAAGATAACACTCACTATAATCCTCAAAGAGGTATGTGGCTTATTCTGGGGCGTGGAGTGAGAGAGATCGAAATCGGTAGTACCAGACAGTACTACAAGCTAGCTTCTTGCTTGTCCTTGAGCTCTGAGGCGAAAGGGAAGAGGCGATAACCTGTAATATTCAGCTTACTCTGGTACAGTAGGAAATACGACTCCTTTAATACTACATTGACGGTGTACGCAAGAGGCGTGACTAAAGCCGTCCACTAATGCAAAAAGAGGAAATAACTACTAAACTGGGTACCGCGTGGAGCAAGCGTGTGAAGATAGATAAGAGAACAATAAAGAACGTGTTTCAGACAAGAGTGGGTCATGATAAAGTTCCGCAGCAATAAATCAAAAGATAAGGAAATGGCGCAAGATTGAACAATAATGATATCAGAAACACAAACGATGGTGGGATCATTGGTCAAAATGATAAAGGGGATGACTGAGAAAGTGAGAAATGAAGTGGGTCAAAGATAAGAATGAGAACACGTGAATCAAATGAATTGAAATGAGATCCGAGATAAGTGGATTGAAGTGGGGCAAAGATAGGAGGGACGAAGTTGCGATGATGGAGAGGGGCCTAGACGTTCGATAAGGGCTTTGCTGGTTTTGGTTAAAAGCCCTGAGTTCTTCAGAGAGTTCCTTAGCAACTTTCGTCGCTTATCTTCTCATCATCATGTCCAACACCGCCTCCGACGTTTTCCGCAACCCAAACTACCTTACCCCATTGACCGCTGAGGACCAACTGTTCCGCACTCCTGATGGACATACCATTACTCGCCAGGACGACCGTATCCATACCTTCGTTCGGGGGGATAATGGCCGACACAAGTTCTATCTGGGCAAGTATGAGGTAAGCCATGCTTGGGGAAATTATGGTTATTTCCTAAGCAAGACTTCCTTAGATCGTCCAGATGTCCAGGTACAATGGCCAGGTCCCTGGTGAAGAGGCTTTTGACGAAGAGCGCTGGCGACAAGATCCTATGGACGATCTTTACAACCACGACGCCTTGTTAGCGTATATGCTCCAAGGGTCCGATCAACTCTGTGCTTGGAATCGAGGTGACATCGGTGATCTGGTCCTGATCTGATTGATCGAGATGGGTCTTTGGAATGGGACTTATCCCGATAACAAGTTCACCTTCGACTACCGCCACTCTACCGCCGTTGCCACCTGTTTATTACCCCGCATTATGAATTTGGAGAAACAGGTGGGGGATGGCTTATCTGAACAATGAAGTTACAGACTAACCATCCTTGATAGGGCGTTGACGCGGCGATTACCAGGATGAAAGATGTTACTGGTGTTGCCAAGGTTTGTGAACGGATCGACAAGGACATTGAGGAGACCAACAACCGAATTAACCATTGGACTCAAGAATCCAAGAGGCTCGAAGATAGAATGGACGAGATGTGTAAACGTCTTGCATTCCTCGAGGAGGCCAACATTGAGAAGGAGGGGCGCATCAACTACTTGGAGGGGATCGTTGAGTCGATGTCCGACAAACTCTGCCGTTGCGGAGAGAGTCAGTCGTCGTTTGAGTTAAACACTCAACATCCGGAGGCCACTGAAGGAATGGAGGCAGAGCAAGAGGGAGAGGAGGAGGAGGATGAGGAACTGGAGTACGCCGATGATTCGGAGTACCATACTCCTAACGTGGTCCGTGATTTAAGACTCGTCGAGTCTCCTACTCTATCGTTGGGAGGGACGGCTCATCTTGAAGAAGGGGACTGCGGTTGTCCTCGTCCAGGAATCGGTTGGAGGTCGGGCGGAGTCAGCCCTACGTCCTCTTCGGAGGAACCCCCCGTGGAGAATGACGTTGCAATTCCAATCCAGGTCGAACATTCCTCGCTCGTAAACCCGGTATGTGGTCAGCGTGCTATCCGCTCTTCGGGTCCGATTCGGACTAAGCCATCCATCTTCTATCCTCGGCATCCCTACAAAACCTCTGGGGATCATCAAGGTTGGAACGTCCCCATCGCCGACCTTCGCAAGCGATACTTTTGGAGACAATGGGCCCATACTCCAGGAAATCCGTATGGTCGATTTGTTGAGAGCAGTGATGACTTGGAGAGCGTTGGAGAATCTCCATCGCAACAACGAGGCGAGTCTGAGGACCTTGGCATTGTCGGTGGCTCGGGAAGTGGGGATCGAGTTGACTGAGGACAAGAATGGGGTTTTGGATATCTAGATCTTGAATATTAGTAGTCTGTTACAACCACTAGATATCGAATGAAACCACAGTTTGTGTTCTTTCAGAAAGTGTGAAAACAAAAGTGAAATGAAGTTGGATAACAAAAGTGAAAATAGTTCAGAATAAAAAGGGGCCGCAAATACATGCGCGATGACAATATTGGAGTCATATTTTTGTGAATATTGAAAATATTCCTGGTTGTTTACCCACTGGGTACATTGGAGTCAGATGGCTGGGCACATTCAAAATGTACTCAGTATGTGCCCACTGGGCATATCTGGGGCACATAGTGGAGTATATTCAAAATGTACTCAGCATTTGATCACTGGGCACATTGGAGTCACATGTTGACTGCGATCTCAATGTTTTCACTATGTACCCAGTGGGTATTTGGGCCCTTGTCCCCAGTGTATCTTATTGTACTTTGCTTAGCGTACTCAGATCCCATTCTCGTATCCCGCTCTGACGATTCCAATCCTTAGTATATATATCTCATGTACTTGTAGCTACAAACCTCAGAACTAATATTACTATCTTCTCACACTGGGGACAAGGGCCCAAATACCCACTGGGTACATGGTGAAAACATTGAGAGCACAGTCAACATATGACTCCAATGTGCCCAGTGATCAAATACTGAGTATATTTTGAATATACCCTGTTATGTGACTCAGATATGCCCAGTGGGCACATACTGAGTACATTTTGAATGTACCCAGTGGGTAAACAACTGGGCACATTTTCAATATTCACAAAAATATGACCCCAGTATGCCCAGTGGGTAAAGTATGGGCATATTTTTAATATACCAAATGCTCGGATCAAGTTGTGGCCTTATCAGAACATGTAGATTACATTCAGAATTTGCCTAAAAATGTAACCCGGGTGAGTTCGGACAAAATGTGACCATTTCATAGGGTACATTTTAAATGTTGTTGTTTTCTCCAGTGTGTTCAGCACATTGTTCCGGATGTATCCAGACCTTATATTTGGATACAGGAGAGTCACATGACAAGGTACATTGTCAATCTGATTAATCCTTGGCCTTCAGTTACATTGAACTTTTTTGGCGATACATATTTTGAATATATTCAGCATTTTACCCACTGAGTACATTGTGATCAGATTTTGCCGAACATTCAAAATGTGCCCAGTTGTTTGCCCACTGGGTACATTGGAGTCAGATGGCTGGGCACATTCAAAATGTACTCAGTATGTGCCCACTGGGCATATCTGAGTCACATAACAGGGTATATTCAAAATATACTCAGTATTTGATCACTGGGCACATTGGAGTCATATGTTGACTGTGCTCTCAATGTTTTCACCATGTACCCAGTGGGTATTTGGGCCCTTGTCCCCAGTGAGAGTTGATCCAGAGTGTAGAGGTCGGACTGCGACTGCATCCGAGCGTTGTTCGAAGCCCGCTTACAGATATCCTTCACTGAAGGATACCGCTTGCGAACTCCGCCCTTGAGACCGCGAGCCCAGTTGTAGGTGATGTTGGGCGGCCGACTGATGGTGTGGTAACCATCGACCATCAATGTGTAGGTTGTCTCCTTGGTCGTCCAGTTACAGGCCATGGAGGTGTCAAACTGAGTGGTAGAGGAAGAGGCCATTGAGAGTGTTGAGTATAGGAGAAGAGAGGAAGGAAAGCAAGAGAGTTTGCTGAGAGACCAAGACCCCATCCCTCAGCTCTCTTAACTGATCCACTCCAACCAATAGTGTTTCCCCCTCTTATCTCCAATTGACTCAGCCACACTTCACTCTAGCCAATGGCGTATCCCCCTCACCCCACTCTGACTCATGGAGCCCCACCATGATGCCGCATGACTCAGAAGACCCACCAGACTCCACCAACGGTGATAGTCCCTCTTATCTGTCTGACTCATCCTTCCTTGAACACTTTCCCACACATTCATTTAACCCACATTCCCTCCGTGTTTCATTAGTCACTCAGACTCTAACTGACTCACTTTCGTTTATTTGTATTTGTATCTTGTTGTTAGATACTGAGAATGCTCGCACAAACAAGATCACCTGACATGGTCTGTGCGCAGGGTCTAGTAGTATATATATCCTAGCCCCTGTACCCAGTATTCCTTAGATTTGATAACTCAGGAATTCCCCTTCTGCTTCTGGCTTTTAAACCAAGAAGAACCAGTGAAGGTCCCTGCGGTAACCCTTACCTCCCCCTCTGTTCATCGATCGAGCTCCCTCTCCTGCATATACCAGGCTAATTCAACCCATCCTTACTGGGATTGCTCCCTGTCCCCTTTCGCACTTTGCGGTGGATTATTGTGGTGACAAAGCATCCATTATCGTCGGAGGCACTCACGCTAGCGATCGACTTGTCCTCTTGGCAAGTTCCCCTCCTCTGGACCCCACGTGATTGTGATCGTATCATGTGTAGGATTTTTAGAAGATTCAGAAGCCCAAGGTGTTGAAGCTAACGAGACGTTAGCGAAGACAGTCCTCAGCGAAGATAAGAAAGCTTGTATTATCTACCTAACGAGACGTTAGCGAAGACAGCTAGTAGTACGCATAT
>Ga0307515_10016464_pt1 | contig 13532 bp, 6 predicted proteins | sample 17_EM_MG_FD_194513 | JGI IMG/M metagenome (GOLD analysis project Ga0307515, IMG submission 194513) | Populus trichocarpa ectomycorrhiza microbial communities from riparian zone in the Pacific Northwest, United States - 17_EM | ecosystem: Host-associated > Plants > Roots > Unclassified | place...
GGCGCAAGGGTGGCGCGCAAGCAGGTTTGAAGATGTTCTGGTGAGTTGGTATGTTTCAAAGACGAAGTTTCTTCGGGCATGGATGGACTATTTAGAACAATTTAATGAGATTTTTTTTTAAAAAAATTTATACGAACTAGAGGACACTTTGTTACGTGTAATACCATATTAACGGAGGAGTTTCTCAGTTACCCAGTACTAATATAAAGGAAGACCATTTCTATGATTCTTTGTAAAAATAAAAACATTACAATTGTAGTCTCTTTAAATTATTTTTATAATAAAAAATAGTTTGTTTTTATGAAGTCATTATAGCACATATCCCAAATTTTATTAAAATTTTGTTTAGGGTAAGCTTAAGTTAACAGGATATTAAGTTTGAATAATTAGACCGATAGTTATTTTTTAATGTGGTTTTGCTTTAAAATATTTAAATAATATTTATTTTTTAGTTTTTATAATTTTTATTTGATATTAGCACATAACACATCAAAATAATTTAAAAATATTAATAAAAATTAATTTAAAATAAAAACAATAATTTTTTTATCAAAATAATTTTCACCCATAAAAACAAACAATTTTAATTTATCACACTTAAAAGTGTTTTTAAAAGGTGCTCGAGCAGGGGCTGCGGTCAATTCAACTTTACCATATTGTTAAGTTTTTTTTTTTTGGTTAGATGGTACCATCAACAAAAAAAAAAGCAACAAATTAGCATAATTAATAAAAAAATCAGTGAAATAACACTTTTTTAACTAGTTGTGGTGGTATAAAATTCAATAGATTGCATTATTCTCATCAACGAAATCTGATAAAATATACAAAAAATAAAAAAATCATAATTATCCCGACAACAATAACCTTTAATTTTTTTCTTATTATTCTACCTGGTTATGTTGACGAGAATAGCATAACTTAAAATGTTAACATTTTGCTAATTTTTATCTCAAGAACACCATGCTTGAAATGTCTGAGCTAGTATACATTTATTTATTTTTTCTCTAAAAGAGAGATCAATTAATTGTCTATGTGTTTGTAAACTATTTTTTTATTATTATTAATGTAGATATTTGAATTAGTATATATATATCTCAACTAAACTTACAAATTCTAAAATTAATAATCATGTAAATTTTCATGATTATAAATTAAGTTTTAAAGACATGAATTCAAATTACACGTGCACTTTTCTTCTTTTATTAACAAGGTAGTAAGATATTTATTGGATCTAATTGTACTAGATCATCTAATTGCTATAATTACAAAAAAATTGATTAATCAATTAAGGACCCGTTAAATAATTTCTTGAAATCTATTTTTAAATTTTTTTATATTTATTTATTATTAAAAAAATTAATCAGCAAAAAATACTTTCCATTAAACACAGTTAACAAATCCTTACGCTCGCAATTCTGGCTCGCTACTTAACATGAGTTGCATAAATAAGACATGATTATCACAATGATAATCAGAATCACAAGGATATGATTAATGACTGCCTTTCTTTGATTATTTCCTTTGGGATGTCCATGGTTTTCTTTTTAAATTTATTATTTCTACCACTCTGACGTAACGCCCATCCAGTCCAATAAAACTGTAGCTCGATAGGCTCTAATGGTAGCATAAACATCTTCAACTTCGAAGGAAAAAATATATATGCAAACCATCTACTGCTTCCCAGTCCCACATATCATGCTATTGGAAAACTCACCCCACCCCACCATTCCATTCACGCCAATTATCCACCGACTTCTCCTTCGATACCAGAATCCTTCACAATTGTGAAATCCTCGTGAATTCCCTCCAAATCCAACAATCATTTTACAAAGTTCCCAGGTTTTTTTCGCTATCAGATCCTCTCTTTTCCATGCTCCTCGTATTGACCGTTAAAGCGAAATCAAGTTGTTGTTGTTTTTTTTTTTTTATTTGCGTGTTACATTGCTAGGCAGATTTTTAACTCGAGATCCAATAGACTGACACAGACACTGTGTATATATCGACATCAAGATGGAGGTTTCTAGTACAGCTTCTCCTAGAATGAGCTTGGATCAGCTACAAAAGGAGGGATCTGAAGAAACCCATTTGCAAAACTCTGAGTTTGAATCATCTGATTTTAGTGATAGGCATAATCATCAATTCCATTCAATGAGTGCGTTGGAGATCCTGAGAGAAACAGTGAGGATTCTCCGATGTAATTCATGGTCGTTTATGACGATCGCTGCTTTGCTTATTTGCCCAGTATCTGCCATTCTTTTGTCAAATGTATTGGTTGATCAGTCTATTGTTAAGAAATTGAGTATTAGGCTTTTGTTGGTTGCCAAATCCAGTGGACTCCCATTGGGGCCTTTTATCAAACAGTCGTGTCATCGTTTTTCCGAGATGGCTGTTTCGTCTGCCATGTGCTTCCCATTGTTTATTACCTTGTCTTTGTTGTCGAGAGCTGCGGTGGTTTATTCTGTAGATTGCACTTATTCGAAGAAAAATGTCGACGGTTCAAAGTTTTTGGTGATAGTGAGTAAAAATTGGAGAAGGGTTGTTTCTACGTATTTGTGGTCGAGTTTGGTGATTGTTGGTTGTCTCACATTATTCTGTGTTCTTCTTTTAGCTGCTTGCAGTACATTTTCGGCAATTGGGTTTTGGCAAGAGTTAAATCTATATGCTGCAATAATAGCGGGGCTAGCTTTCTCAGTTGTTTTTGCAAATGCGATTATTATTTGCAATACTGCTGTTGTGGTCTGTATGTTGGAAGATGTTTCAGGGCCGCAGGCACTGCTCCGGTCCAGTGTTTTAATTAGGGGACAGACTCAGGTGGGTCTTCTGATATTTCTTGGATCAACAATTGGGATGGCAATGATAGAAGGTTTGTTTGAGCATAGGGTGAAGACATTGAGTTATGGAGATGGGTCTTCCAGGATTTGGGAAGGTCCTCTTTTAGTTGTTATGCATTCATTTGTGGTGCTTATTGATTTGATGATGAGTGCAGTTTTCTACTATAGTTGCAGATCTTATAGTATGGAAACCTCGGATGGTGAATGCCAGTCAATTTTAGAGACAGTCACTGTTTCTGCTGAATCTGTGGGTACTCCATGATGTGATCATGTGAAATGATTACCATTGTAGAGTTTTCTCCAGTTAATGAAGGCAGGACTTGTGTGAGAAAATTATGGTTACGTTGCTATTCTCATTTTCTCACTACTTCTAAAGAACTCTCATGGGAACTTTTCACTAGTCATTAGCATGCAAAGATTTAAGGCTGGTGCTTACCTCAGATGATTATCTAGTTTTCTTTATAAATGTCACTGGAATGCAATATATCACATTTTTAGTATTCTGCAGGAGATGAAACAAAATCAGAACAGGCATGTGAAGTTTGATGGGTACAGTATCGTTGTATAAAGATATAATCCTTGGAGAACCTTTGAAAATGATAGCAACCTTTTCTTTACATGTAGTGGAAATTCATTTCCTATTAGCTTCTTCTTTTCTTTTTTGAGTTAATTTTTGTCCTTTGCCTATGGTGTTTTCATTCATGGATGGTCAAATTTGTTTTAAGTATTCAATTTCACTTATCAAACTGTTAATGTTTCATCAAAAGATTTACTACCTGTTATGGAACGTGAATTGGACTGGATATTTTGTGTTCTATAAATTAATCTGTTCATTGTATTGGATGGAGTTTGCCAGTTATATGGATTCTTTTCCTCACAAGGACATTGTGCATAAGTTTGAAATGTTGGAAGTGCCTGATGGACCAAATGAAATTGATTATTCACCTGTGTCGGTTTGGGGTACAGTCAAGTCACTGGATATTATTTTGCTCAGAATTAATTTTGATTTCTTTTGACATTTTGATATGTAGCCAAGTTGTTGAGGAAGTGTATAATTTCATATATATTCTCTAAGCATTGCAGCATTGATATGGGCAGTTAGTGATTTAATAATTCCGAGTCCTGATTCTTTCACTTTCAAGTCCTTTTGTAGCTGTTGTTACTCTTGTTGGTTGCTGGAAAACTCAGGGGAAGGATTTTGAAGTATACTTCTTAGGTTTTCTTTTATAATAATGGAATATCTTATCATCTTGAGATGCATGTTTGAAAGCAAAACATCTTTTAAACAAAAAATCTCGAAGTTTATTTGCTTGTAAGAAACACATGAATTTGAAAGCCATTCTACGTATTATGGGATTCATTTATTATTCATTTACTTTCAGTGCCTCATTCACCAGAACTCTGAGAATTGCTCTTTATGCTGTGAACATCACCGAAATTTCATCCAGCTGGAAGCAAGATGATTGAATTCAATAGGTCCCATTTCTTCTCGAATATCATTCACCATAACATCATTAGAAGTATCAAAGCTATTTTGTTCTTGTTGAACATAAGCTGTTGCTCGTCCTGCATGGGGCTTTTGCTGAACATTTGGTTCTTTAACTCCTTGATCCTCGCTCTCAACAATAAGGAAGTCCACTTGAGTGTCACCGTCCCAAATTCTTATGCCCTTTAGATGATTTGTTGTTGTGTCAACTCTAAGAACCAAGTCTTTACTTCCTGGAATTTCATTGTTATTGTTGCACAACTTCACAGGTATTTCAGTGCTTGACCCTTCAGGGTCACTTTGGATGCCGATGCTTTGGGCATTCATCCACCTTTCCTGGATTTTTCTTCCCTGAAAACTAACGAAATAAGTGAACAAGTTGGTTTCTTGCATCTAGATGGTCTATATACCAAAAGCAAGGAAAGTATACAATTTAGCTGGTAGCAAACTTTGATCTTAAATGTTATAAGCCATACCCTCAAGATTGATTTGTTCTTGTTGAAGATAGGTTGATGCTTCTCCTTGTTGCCTGATAGTTTGTTGAAGTTCTTGAGAATTCACGTTAATGCTAGAAGGTCCTGGATCATATAGTGCATGGTGCTTTAATTCATTTGTTTATTGAACACCTTTGTCATTCTTAGAGTTGCCTGCCATGCTTCTAGTGATATGGAAGTCTAGCAGGGCACAGCCATCGTCCATTCGTACATCCTTTAGTTGCTGCATCCAATGTTTTTATCTGCTTGGGAGTTTACTGGGAGGGGAGGGATTATTGGCTCTGGTATTTGACCTCCTTCGACTCCATATCCCCTCTCAACATGCGTGTTCTTCGTTCCAGGATCCACCGGATGGGTCGAGTAAATTGGATGAACAGTTTTCTGATGTCTTGATTTGCTTTTCTTTCCTGCAAAATATGAAGATGAAGTAGAGTGAAACCTTAGGAAAGGAAGACAAATAGAATGATTTAAGAAAAAAGAAATAAAATAAAATAAAATCACAATTTATACCGCAGCAGAATGGAAAACAGCAAAATGGCATCTCCGCAGCAACATAAAAAAATTGATTAGCATACTCCCTTTTTATAAACGAAAACAGAGCGGCGAAGAAAAAAACAGAAGAAAGAAGGTTGTCCTCAATTTCAGCGGGAGTGATGACACCAGACAGAGTTATGAGCATCAATGCTCCGAAAAAATGGTATCATGTCATTATATTAAAGGCAAATAAATGGCCATTTTCCACGTGGCAAAAATGCGCGAAGCAAGGAAAAAAGAAGAAAGAAAGTAGATTAGCCTTAAAAAAAATCAGCGTGATACTGATAAATAAAGCAGAAACCAATCGTGAAATTTGATTCCGAAGAGTGTTAGAATTTTGTAAGAGATTGGAATCCCTTCTCTAAGAGCTGATCGAACGGCTTGGTTCTAGCCTAGCAGCAAAAGAAACCGAGCACGACCAGCGGAAGACATGTCATTCATAACTCTTAATCATGACGTGTCGTTCATTTTTGGCTGGACTGGCTACCCTTCAGTTGACAAACAGGGGACGCCTTTTGTCAATATAAAGAAGGAAAGGAAACCCTAATAATAATAACTTCCCAAATCAGCAGCAGCAGGAATCCTTATTTCAGGTTTATATACCAGTTGTTCACAGGTGCTGTACTTGGATTGGATTGAAAAAACTCTATAATCTCTGCTTTCCTGTAGCAGCTGTGGTTAGAGGTAAGCACTTGTAGAATACGATAACTAATGACGTTGCTGTTTATTTTTTGAAATATTTTTTATTTAAAAAATATTTTTTTATTTTTTAAATTTATTTTTAATATTAGTATATTAAAACAATAAAAATATTAAAAAATAATTTAAAATAATTTAAATTTTAATAAAAAAAGTTTTATTAAAAAACGTCCTTAAAAAAACTAATTGATGTGGTTGATAATCGGCAAAGATGTTTAAAATTAATCATTAATTTTCTCGTTAAACAGAATAACCCGTTAGGTCGGAAGTGATTCGGGTAAATAAATAAAATTTTTGGGTGTAACAGTAACCCGGCTCGAAATATCAAACTCTTACCTGGATGCACTCTTAATGCCACATGTTCAAGGTCCTGTTTGGTATTGTCGAGGGCGTCCTTTTTTTTTTTTTTTAAGAAAAAATATATATATATTTTAAATTGTTTTAATATATTTATATAAATTCTTTTTAAAAAATATTAAAGTGAGTAATTTTATTTTTTACGTTCGCTGCCGTGCTTTTTAAAACACATATTTCTTGTGTTCTCCGCTTTTTGGCTTGGCACCTAACTGATTGATCAACTATTTTCTATTTGATAGTAATGTTAATCACTAACAACCCACTCTATCACATAATTCTTCTTTCTCTCTCTTTCTTCTTCTTCTTCTTCTTCTTGTTTTTTTGTAGTAACATGGGTGCTTGAAGTTGATAACGCGGTTAGACTGTTCGACAAAATGTCTAAATGAAAAGTTTGCTTTGTTTCCAATTTGATTGAAATATGTGAGTTTTTTTTGCTAGTCAAATTAATACCCATGTCCTCTTTTTGACTGGAATTGTAAAAGATGCTGCTGGTTTGCGTCAACTTTTATATTTTATGTGCAAGTTTATATAAGAAGAGTGACTTCTTTCGGAGGTCATTTAATAAGTTTGGCTATATTTTGTAACAGGGATAATGATGGATAGCAACATTCAGGAAAAAGTTCATAAAGTTGAGGAGTTTTTTGATGGCCATTTGAAACCACAGCTTGTTCGCGCTATTGCTGAACGGTAAATATGTTTTTTTAAAAAAAATTATTACTACCAATTGCCTCTTTGTACCATTTTAGCAACCGTGAACCAAAATGATAACAAATTATTTTAAAAGTTTTGGCTTGTCTAGTTGCTTTGTAATCTCAGACATAGGTTCTGCTACTGCTATTAAAATCTCAAAGCTTACGACTGTTTAAGTGAGAAAGAATGCGAAAAGAATTCTTTAGATTCCTGTTTAAGCTTACGACTGTTCTATGCGAAAAGAATTCTTTAAAAAATTGATTCTATCTAACATCAAATTCTTAGGACGTTGCTTCTTTAATTTGCTGGATCGAAAGTTGACAAGTAGAAAGAGATTTATGATTTATGCTATGTTGAATGCTTATTGAGTGTTTTTCATGCTGTTATTTTGCAGGGACAAGGTTTTTGAGCAACAAAAGATGTTGTATCCTTTTCTTTTTATTCATGGTTCTTTGGAGATTAAATAGTGGGTAGTCAGTACCCATTTTCTTATAACCAAAATTTCCTTGTGCATTGAAAGGAGGCCATTGGGCATTGAGTGTCTTTCAATTGAATTTCGCAACTCAATTACTGATCCCAGATAGTCCCATTATCTGCTTGACTCTTTACTTCTAGCTCAGATTTGCGTAGGAACATAGAGAACTTAGAGAAGAACAGCGTACGATGGTCAACCTTGGCTCCGTATTGTACATGCAAGCTGATGTGTAAGTACTTGCTGCCTTGAGTACTCTAGTACACCTTTCAGTAGCTGTATCGATATATTCCATCTCTGAACTCCATGTATTATTTACATATCAGGCCAGATACCCACCGCATATTTGTGGGTGTTGGACTTGGATTCCATGTGGAGTTTACCTGGCAAGGTATGCACTTTCTCTTTGGTTAATCAAAGCTCTGTTTAAAGTTTTATTCCCCCAGAAACAGGTTGCAAAGATAGAAACTTAGGGGCCATTTGTTTTTGCATAAAATATTTTATAGAAAAATGGCCAAATGTACAATATTTTAAAGTGGACCTAGGAACTTTGAAAATTATTTTAGCTCATAAAATTCCGTAAAATATTTCATGGATAATACGCAACTCATGATTTCTTACTCACACCATCATCCAACTATTTTAAACGCCACCCCACCACTCGCCACCCTATCAATGGCATCCCACCACCACCACCACCACCTCCTCTCTTCCACCATTATCGCTGCCGCCACCCTACTGGCATCATCATTCAACCACAACTTTGCCACCATCTTTCTGCCAAGAATCAATTACCATCAAATATTTCATGTCATTACTTACCAAACTTCGAAAAATATGTTAAACATGTCATGAATGTAAAAATATTTTAAGTAAAACAAACACCCCTAAATAGCAAGACAACTTGCTGATGTTAGGGTTGAGAAAAAAGAAATCCTTGCTGGTTATTATCACCATGAGCTATCTAGAATTAGTTCTTTTTATGACGAACCTCATTTGTCATTACATATTTAGTCCATAGGACTACCATAAAAAAAAAGAAGAAGAAAAAGAAAAGCTTGTTGTACAAGTCCTCTGGATTCCATTACGATAACTAAGAGATGACATGGATTAAATCCTGTGTTATGACGAACCTCATTTGTCATTACATATCTAGTCCATAGGACTACCATAAAAAAAGAAAAGAAAAAGAAAAGCTTGTTGTACAAGTCCTCTGGATTCCATTACGATTACTAAGAGATGACATGGATTAAATCCTGTGTTAATAGCATGTATTGGGACCTCAAAGTGCCTCCGAGGCAGAAGTTGGTGGTGCTTGCCAGATTATTCTTCTCTTTGAACATTTTGCTTGGCCACGGTTACAACTTACTGGCATTAATCCTGATGAACCCTTGGGCGGGGATGCTGGAATAGGGCTCTGTTTCATTGTGATCTAATTATGCAAGTTCAATAATGGAATGAGACTATAAGATCTTAAAAGCTTTTGCATAATACATCTGCTTTTGCATCTTCCCTTCACTTCCTTGTCGGTGCATCTGTGTCTCTCTGTATCATCACTCTTGCCATTGTGTGTGGCTATATCTCATCACTTTAGCCATTTTCAAGTAGCGGGAATATTTAGGGTGTTCTGTATTCATTCTCTGTAAGAAAAGTGTGTTCTATCCAAACCTCAACGATTCCCTGAATTACATTCTGCAGACAAATAGAGGAGTACACTTGCCTAATCGCAACAATTAAAGCCAGGATCAAGTTGGTTAGTATTCTTTAGTGATAGTTTATTTTTTAGATTAATATAAGTGTTTGCCCAACTTGCTCGTAACTCAACTAACCATTATGTAAATCTCAGTGGCCTTCTATCATCTTGTTGTTTAAGAAAATAAAAAAGTCACTCCACTTTCTTAAACATCTCATGCCTCTAGGAACTGCTTTCAGCTGGTCCTTTTTCATCTTTCTTAAGTAGACAGGTTGCTGTCCTTTGATGACTCGTGAACCAAGGTGGGGGCATAAACATTACATTAACTATACAACTGAGATGACTTGTGAACCGAGGGCTTTTCTTGGGTGTGAGTTTTAACCATAAATGCCCATGCTGAAAGCACGTGATGATATGTTTTCTAGCATTTCTTGATAGTTTTTTGGGGTTTGAGAACTATATCATTGGTTGCATGCAGGTTTGTGTGGGGATTCGGGAGTTACTCCAATTGCCAGCAGATAAATCGTTACCAGAGCGTGTTTTTTAATATTTAAGAGATAAAAGTGTACTGCTACGACTTTCCCTTCTTTCATAATTAACACGGGGAAACTTTGATGGAAAGTGATGTCCGAGAAAGTGAAAAACAAAAGATTCTTATTCAGGGATCTAGAGGATAAGTTTGACCTAGTCGCTTCCCTGTTATTTTTCACTTCTGCAAGTTGTCCCTTCTGTAGTGTTGCTGATTTTACTTTTAACCGCTTTAACCGCTAACGTTTTATTTACCAGCAGGAATGCTGTAAAAGCCATGTGGCAATGACGGAATACCCAGGAGTCACAGAACCATGTGGGCAGGAGCTGAATCTTTTAAAATGGTCTGTGGAAAATATTTCTTAGACAAAAGTTAGACACCTGGTTTTCAACCATTTTTCATTGCGAAACAAACATTGAAAAATAAGTCAAAAGTAAAATTCAATCAACTTCCAAATACTGTCAATTTAAAAATATTTTAATTTTCATAATTTTTAGTATTATTGATTCATAATATCCACCAACATTATAATTTAACCACCATCACTTCCGTCACTAGCTATCATGGTCATCACCATTATCAATGCCATTAACTACCGTCAATTTATCATTATTTTTACTATTATCATTATTATTTTAATATTATTATTATCACAATAATAATCACCATATCATTTACTATTATTATCACTATAATTATTACTTTCATAACAATTATCTTTTTATACAACTATCGTTATAGTTATTGTATCGCCACCTTTGTCACTATTATAAATATTATTATTATTATAATCACTACACTACCATCATTATTATTTTTACTAACAACATAATTTTTTTATGTTATTATCAATTATTTATTTTCTTAATACATCCAAAATTAATCAATCTTCAAAAAATATTTTTGATGGAAAAACATTTTTCGCAAAGCAAATGTACCTTAACAGCGACTCGTAAGCTTGCTAGCACCCCTGGGCAAAGATCATCTGCCACCACCTCCCATACCGCACCAACCTAGTGATGGCCTATGGCCTGTGGGCTAGCAGTGTGAGTTTTGTGGACATTTGAGGTTCACACGTAGAATAGCCGGGCAATACAAATTTTGTACAGAATTACAGGGGACCTGATATCCATTGCTTTTTATTGCAGGCACAGGCAGCAAAATTAAGCCCATCTGTATTGCTAAACTCAGGAGTCAGAACCTTTATCCTACTACTAGCTAACAGGTAAAACTACCCTTTTAGAGGGGGGATGGGTGGCATCATAGGTGTGCTAAAAAGAGGAAAAAAGTGAAAACATATATTTCTATATATATTGTTCAGAAACACACTGGCACTCTATTTTCTTTTTGAAGAACTAGAGTTAAAGGAAAACAAATAAATTGAAGTGTTATGCTCGAATACAATTTTTTTTTTTAGAAAATTGAAAAACTACTTTTTTAATTTTTAAAATTTATACCGAGCTTAAGAAACATATTTTAAAAATTCTTTGTTGTTTTTTTTTACAATTTTTCGTCATTTTTAAAATGAAATATTATATACAAGCACTTTTTAGTTTGTGATGTAAAAGTTTAAAATTATATATTTTCTACATATTCATATTTAGTTAATTAGTTAGTTTCATAAATTTAATTTTTATTACAAATATATATAGTATAAATATGTTTTTAGTTAACAATATCACTTCTTCATGTAATTTTTAATTTGAATGAAACAAAATTAATATTCCACAATAAAATTATCACAAATATAAAATATTAAAATGACTATTATAAATTATGGTTTTGATTCTTAGTGAAAAATAGTTGTAATCTTGAAGTGTTTTTATCACTCTGAACAAATATTTTTCATATTTTTATTGAAAAAACTCCAAATAAAAAAATAAAATAAGAGTCATCTCAGTTTTTTTTCCTTCCTGGCATGTGACTGGCAAACTGGTCCTTAGATTGATTCCCACCTGAAACAGGGTTTGTTTGTTAGGATGGAGGCCAGTGGGAGAAAAGATGCCTCACCGTGAAAAGAAGTAACTCTGGGATTGGACAGCACGGAGGAGATGAATTCACTCGTAACCATCACCAAACAGCTGATGCCAACAGCGCTATATTTCATGCATTGGGCAACGGTGGGTTCTGGGATGATTTAACCCATCGGGTCATTAACAGTGCGGTATAATGGAAAGCAACAAGCGCATCGCTATCATTTTAAGAACTTTGATTGGACTGAACTGATGGGATGGGACCGATAAATGCAAGAAAACAACTTCTTGTTTTATAGGCTGTTTTTACTACTGTTTATGTTATTAATACTCTCCACGGCCGTGGCTGTGAATGTGCTGTGTTTGTGTAGCAGCAGAGCTGAATTAAAGGTTTGCTTTCGCCGACAAAAGGAATCAATTCACGGCCACTTCAGATATATTAAGGACATATATGCTCTTCTTTTCTTTTCTTTTCTTTTCTTTTTCTCTGCTGCGTTGCCACCCATGTATGTGGTTATATGACACTCTTTATTTTCTTTAGCAGATCATATATATATAATGTAGGCAGTCTCTCCACCTTTATCGAGCCAACTTTCCGGTGATCAGCAGACAAATTGCACTAGGAAGAGTTTTGTTTAATGTATACATGAATCCCAAACACTATGGTTAGAACAGCTTATTGATCATAATTAAGTCCCACCATTAACTTAAATATTCTACCTATTTTCTCAGGAGAGGAGCCTGCATGTATGTATACAGTACAAATTATTGCAAAACTTCAACAGGAATTTTACCAGTGCTTGGGCAGTTCTGTGTGTACGAAATCAGAATATTGATGGCATGCACTATTCATTTAGCTTAATGAGGACGAGAAACTTGCAGCTGCAGAACTAGATATACCAAATAATGAAACGGCTGTATATGACCTGTTATAGCTCACCTGATGATATATCACGTGGTTCTTTTTTGGGTAATTTTTTCCATATCCTGAAGGGTATTCTGCAATTTCATACCATTTTTTTGAATGAAGGCGGAAATAAGAAGAAGAAGAAGAAGGAATGAACTGAATTAAAATCCAGGTTTTATATTTATCACTTGTCAAGATTGTCGAAGAATAAAATCAACCTTTTCTATCTGAAACAATAAAAAAAATAGGAGGAAAACTTGTTGAAGAATAAAATTACTATCATGAGCCTATAATTTGAGATAAAAAAATGTTTTTTCAAAGTTATAATTTTTTTTTATTAATATGAATATCCGGGCCAGCTTACGCGCACATCGACTAATTCCACGAGCCCTGAAGTTAACAACTATGTAAACCTCCAATAACCATCATATTAGCAACCACATGACTTAAATCTGAGACCACCGGAAGAATAAAAGATAAAATTTTAAATTTATAAGTTGAATAGTTTTTTAGTTTCCATCTCTAACTTTTTTTATTTATCATAAAGATATTTCTCCATGAAAAAATGAAAAACATATTTATTAGTTCATATTTTTTAAAATAGAATAAAACAAAAAAATTATTTAAATTATCTTAAAAATAATAAAAGAAATGAACATAAAAATTAGGTGAACCAAACATGGCCCTTATTTTATAAATATTTTATACATATACATAAATATTTAATTTTTTAATAGGATTGGAAAATTAAAAAAAAATACGAGTCTCCAAAAAATAATTCTTGTTTTTAGCTAAACATATTTTTTAAAAAAATATCTTGAAATTCTTTTTTCAAAAAACTAGAAAATTTTCTACACGTAGACACAT
>Ga0307515_10016465_pt1 | contig 13532 bp, 13 predicted proteins | sample 17_EM_MG_FD_194513 | JGI IMG/M metagenome (GOLD analysis project Ga0307515, IMG submission 194513) | Populus trichocarpa ectomycorrhiza microbial communities from riparian zone in the Pacific Northwest, United States - 17_EM | ecosystem: Host-associated > Plants > Roots > Unclassified | place...
AATGTTTTATAGACTCCTTAAATACATACGCTCTGTAGCCACTACCCCTGTCCCGTAACAATTTAATAAGTATATAGCCTTACCGTCTATAAATCTAGCTGTATATAAATAACCTACGACTTACCTATAAGGTATTAGCGACCTACCTATATAAGCGAGCTTTAAAATATTTCTAGTTTACTAAATTTAGGCGACGGTATTAAACTCTATTAGCTCTATCTATTAAATAGACTAATTAGGATTTTCTATACTAGGTATATAAAATCGCTATTAGCTTAGTTAAATGCGGGGGGATCTTAGTAAGGCAAATTTAACTAATTAGACAACTTTAACCGCCAGTTAAAGTTCTTTAATATCTTCGTACCGCGTATATATACTACCTGTCTCTTTATACGCAAAATTAAAACGCTTTTTCCCCTTTAAATTTTTTCCTTATTAAGGTTTTTTATAGGGTTTTATTAAGGCTTAAGTATATAAAGGATTAGGGACAATTCTTTTAAAGGGGGGGGTATTATTAGGTGAAACCTAAGTAGATAGTTATATAGGTGTAAGGTATAGGCGACCCTAGGGTAACCTAGGGGTGGCTCGCCTGTAAGGCACGCGCGCTATATATGCCTAGGGAAAACCCTTCCTACCTCGCATATAGACTTCTCCTTTTCCCTTAAGGATTCGTCTGTATATACAATATACCCTATTATTCTATTATTAGACTCCCTATCTATATCCTTACCTTATATATAGGGTTTATAAATTAACTACTTCTTCCCCTTTTCTAATTAATAATAATACTAGATTAGATAATTAAGATAATTCTATATTAGAAGAGCCTCTAGCTAATTAGAACTATAGCTATATATTACCTATTAATAGGATAATCTAGCAGTTTAATTAACTATATTAACTCTAGTAGAGCTTAAACTATACCCTGGTTAATAAGCTTAAATATTAATTTTACTAACTATAAGCTAACTATAGAGGCAGAAAAGCTAGCTTAGTAAAACATATTAAAAAGAGCCTTATATTTAATTAAATTTAATATAGAAATAGAGCCTCTGGAGCCTTTACTACTAACTATTCTACTTACCTTCTTAAGCTTCTGTAGGTATATAGGACGAATTTAGCTATATTTAAATACTATATTAGATAAATTAGGGCTAAATTCTAATTAGGTAATATTTATATTTATATATAGGGGGGTGCTACTAAAAAACGGCAATAAAATACCATAAAGTTTATACTAATTTCCTAATTGGGACAGCTAGCTGACAGCTTGACAGTCAGCCTACATTATCCAACCGTCAACGGACAGCGAGCGATCTAATTGACGCAGACAATCAGCTATTTTTCTCGAGCTCGCAGCTAAGTTGACTGTTGGACATACCGAGCTCTACCGAAGCTTTATACGAAGCTCTACCAAAGCTCTGGACAAAGCTCTACCGAAGCTCTACACAAAGCTCTACCAAAGCTCTGCACGAAGCTCCACCAAGGCTCTGCACAATGCTCCACCAAAGATCTACACGAAGCTCTGCAAAAGCTCTATAAAAGCTCTACCAAACGCTCTACCAAAGCCTCTGCAAGAGCTCTGCTTACCCGGTAAATAGAGCACGCAGTGCGTAGGGGGCGGGTCCAAGGGGGTCTCCCCCTTGAGCTCAAAGCTCTACTCGAAACTCTACTTGAAGCTTAATACGGAGCTCTAAAGCTCTACTAATATGCAGCACTGATATACTAGGAAGGCTCTATAACCGTCTACACAAACGGCTCTATAAACGGCTCTATGAACGTCTGCACGATCGCCCATACGAACGCCTATATAATTAGTCGATTAATCGATCAATTGCCTATATAAACGCCTATACAATTAATCCATTAATTAACCAAACGCCCGTACGATCGTCTCTGCGAATGGCTCTATAAATGGCTCTATGCATGGCTTTACGCACGGCTCTACAAACGTCCATGCAATTAATCAATCAATTAATTGCCCACACGAACGCCCGTACGAACGATCAATCAAACGCCCATACAATTGCCTATACAATCGTCTCTATAAATGTCTCTGCAATTAATCATAAAGTCGGGTCAAATTTTTCGCTGGGGGGTACCAATGATCCGCATGTTTCTATGGTCTGAGCTTGCTGAGGTAAAGCTGTTCCAGTCCATTGCGTTGTCGGTCTCTCATGGACAAAACGACATTAGGTTCCCGGTCATTCTTTCCAAGCGTGTCTTCGCGTCGATGGATTAGGTCTTTAGTGTGTGATAGTTATTATGCTCACACAATTCCTATAATGTGAAGGGGCTATTCGGACTCAAGAATGCTGCGTCGGCTTCGCTTCATTAAGGCATTTCGAGAAACCGAGTAACCTGTAATATAAATGAACCACACTTGTGCTCGACCTCCCGGAGTCTGAGAAGTCCCCCACCTAACAAATTTGCCCGCCCAAATCAAATGATACCGTTTCCGTACCCATACACTTTCCAACGCCAACGCTAAGGTATCAAACGCAAAATTAAAACAAGTTACCGTAACCCAGACCTAAGCTCATCAAGTCGTTCCCTGCCGATTGTACATAGCCTCGAGCTTCACCATCTCCAACTCGACCTTGAGCCTCTGGTTCTCGATCGCCTTCTCCTCGGCATCCTTGATCCGCTTCGCCAATTCCACCTTCAGCTCCTCATTCTCGCGCCGCAGCCGCTCCGCCTCCGCCTCCTGGCCCGCCGCACCAGCGCCCACATGCCGCAGCGCATCATTACACTGGGCCACCAGCAGCGGATCGATTTCTGGAAACCGGTTAGCGGCGTTATTGCTCTGGTCCTGGGCGCTGCCGGCAGCGGAGTGCTCGAGCAAGTGCGAGTTGTCGTTGTTGTTGCTGTTGTTGTTGATGTCGCCGCCGTCGAGGACGCCGTCGCCGACTTCCTCACCGGCCTGCTTGCGCGCGCGCTTGATCTGGGCGCGGATGTTGTAGACATCGCGCTTGAAGATGCGGATCCCCGGCAGGCGCTCCTGCAGCACTTTTACGGTGCGCCCCACGCCGCGGTCGCGGCCCTGGCCCGGCCCACCCTTGCGCGCCATCTCCTGCTCCACAATCTGCCACACCAGCCCGCCGCTCTCATGGCTGTGCGTCTGCGTCTGCGGCTGCGTCGACGCCTCCTGCTGCATCTGCGACTCCCGCACCCCACCCTCCTGGCCCTCGTCGTCATCGTCGTCGTCGTCGTCATCCTCCTCAGCGCCCCCAATCTGCCGCGCTCCCTCCGCCCCTCCGCTGCGCGCCCGCCCCTGCCCCTGCCCATGTCCCTGCGCCATCGCAGCCGCCATGGCGCGCTTCGCCTCCTCCTCGGCCCTCTCCTCGCGCGCCGTGACGCCCCCGACCCCAATCCGCCCCAGATTTACGCCCCACGTGCGCTTCCGCTGCACCGCCCAGCCCTCGACGCCGCGGCCCTCGTGGTTGTGCGCCGGCTCGCCCACCCGCAGCACCCAGCTGCCGTCGTCGCGCCGCTTGCCCTCGACCCACATGCGGCAGCCCGTCTTGCAGCTCTGGCGGTTCTTGCGCACCCGCGTCTCTGGCGTCAGCTTGTGCGTGTTCTTCGCCTGCCCGTAGCACACGCAGGCGAGCTTGATCCGGGAGCGGTTTTTGGCGGTTGTGTTGATCGAGAGGGCGTAGCCGTGCTGCGCGGCGTGCGATTGGGCGAAGGCGTGGAGGGCGGTGAAGGAGGGGTGGGTGGACGGCGGGGGGGGCGCCATGTCGAAGTCTGCGGAGAGCGGGTGGGACGGCGGAGAGGCAGCGGCAGCGGGGCTGTCGAGGGCTGGGTCGACGTTTGGGTTGGGTGCGGACCTGGGGGGGGAACCGACGGTAGTGTTGGAGTGGTGGTGATGGTGGTGGTGGTGGTTGTTGTGGGTCTGGTGGTAGGGCTGCTGCTCGCCCGTTATGGAGGGATCGGTGGGGAATGCTGCATAGGGCTGCATCTGCGGCGCCCGATGGCTGCCGCTGGTGATGCTGGTGCTAACCGCGGCATTGCTGATGGTGGTACTGGTCATCGCTGATGGGTAGTTGAGGTTGGTCGAGTCGGTTGGTGCGGACTGGTGAGATAGGGAGTGTGCCGTGTTTCGGATGAGGAGTGAGAGGGAATAGGCCGCCCTTTTAAATGAGGTTGCTTTTGGGTTGGTTGCTCCCGAGGAAATCCCGGACCTGGAGAAACCACTACCGAGCAAGGAACGTGCTGTTCTCCTTGGACGAGACGCTACGCAAAAGATGTAGCCCTAATATAAACTCTCTACTGCAACTCTACCCGTTCACAGGGTCCAGAACATATTTGGGGTTTATATAAACACGTTTCAGAATCAATCGGTCAAAGACACTTTTCATATTGCAAATATTATTATGATACATTCATTATATCCTCCGGGCGGCCATTCCGTTTATTCGTACATTGTGCCTCCCCCCTAACATTACCATTTGGATTCCCATCGTACGGAATTAACAAACTGGAATGTATTGCTCTACAGCTTAACCAGCTTGGTAGAGACCAAGAGCCCGGACATGTGGGTTAATCATGGACAAATTGAATGGTGTCAGGAAAAGATCCGTATCAGTAATTGCGATGCACATGGTGTCATTCGCAGCTGGGTCACCTTGATACACCTCGGAAGCTGGCTGGTAGGTGTAGCCACTGTTCTGATCGGTTAGGGTCAGAGAAGTGTACGTTAGGTTGAGCTGCGAAACCCATGCAACAAACTGAGGAGTTCCAGCCTGAGTGGACGTAATATAGCTGTTATTAGGACCAACAGCCATGCCAGGATCGTCCCATGTAAAGTTGACCATCTTTCCGGGGAAAGAGAGAGGTTCGGATCGGTTGCGGGAAATCGCTGGGCCGCAACCATAGCCCGTGACGTTGAGGTTTACGCAACTTTCCTCCGAAGGGATCTTGGAGTCACTGGGGTCGGCGGTGCGGTTGCCAACAACTTCATATGGCTTTGTATCATTGGCTGACCAACGATTTGGATTTGGTTGGTTGACAATGTGCAAAGCTGGAAAGTTCTGCCATGCAAGACGAGTGCAGTTCTCAGGGCAGGAACTAATGTAAGGAGCGAGATATGTCCAGGCCCAAGACTGAGGAATACCTGTCTCAAACCACACCGGCATGGGGAAGAGACCGAGCATTTGACGGAAGGAAATCTGCTGGCGAGCTTCCGTGGCAATTGACTGGGAAAGAAGCTGACCAACTTCGCGAGAGTCGAGGTGGTTGATGAAACCCCAAACGCCAGACTCGCCCCACCGAGTCAATTTCTGGTTGAAATCGATAAACTCCCGAACCGTGGTGTACGGGTAGTTGTATGTGCATTGAACAGGAGCCGATTCACCAAGCATGTTGGTTAAGAGAGTAGCGTGCCCGGATTCTTGAACAGCCATAAATTGAATATATGAGCGGTCCTCAGCAGTGAGACCAGCTGCGATGAAGTCCTCTTCGGAAAAGGTTGCTAGGCCATTGTTGAATAGATCCAACTCAATCCATTCTTGATACAATCCAAGAGCAATTGACTCGTAGTCGAAATCACTCTCGACCATGTAGCGAGGTTGTGTACCATTTGTACCCAAGCCGCCTTTGATAATGTTAGAGCACTCGAAAAACTTCGGCCAACTTCATATATCTCTTACCTGCTGGGGCGTATGGAGCAGGCTCAGGGTTTAACAGCTTCCCGTTGGGGTTGTAATATGTCGCGGTTGGGTTTGGAGGAAGAGCAGGGATAGTAGCAGCAATAGTAGACGGAGCTTGAACAGCTCCCGTTGTTGTCGGGGTTCCAGAATAAGGACCGTGGCTCGTTGGCCTAGAAAGTGTAAGTACAATAAGAGGAGAACAGTTGACAAATGGTGTTCTTACCCAGTCACATCACTGCTTACACGTGGATATGCTGACGTATCACTCGTCGGAATAGCCGGCACCTGGGAGTTGTCGCCAAAAGAAGTGGCGAGAGGGCCTATCGATGAAGGAGTCTCTGAGGCATAAGGTGCATCAGCATTGGTGTAGCCACTGACTTGGGGTGCCGGTGCGGCAGCAGCCAGGGCAGCTAGGCAGGCTGAGGTAAGAATGGTCTTGCTGAACATCTTGAGAGTGCTCCCGAGGCTCAAGAAAGTGGCGCGTGAGGTACTCCGACTTGGGGCGGACCAGCCCTTATACATGTCCCAGAGAGACAACATGACTGAAGATGTAGCTAAGAGCAATTGACTGTAATTGACTGCGAATGTCATAGGTGCATGACATTGGCTAACGGAAAGCTCCAGAAACTGCATGGACAGACGCAGGAGTGACTTCATGAGACAAGAATAGAAGAGAAGGATACGCGGCCCCATACAGGAGCCAGGGACCAGCTTAAAGGAGAGCAGCATACCGGGATGGAAGCGTGCGGGAGGCCGTGCTTGTGCTTCCGAAATCGCCATCACTATGATGTAGAAAGAGCACGACGGTGCGAGTTCGACCTATTGTGCCCAACCAAGCACCAAACACATGGAAAATCATCAGATTTCCTACTCTGCATATACTGGTATGTCGGTCTTACTAATCATTGGCTCATTCAAACTACTTAATCATTGACTTGTTTCTCAATTTCTGTCCGACTGGTTGGGTGCGCGTTTGGCAGTCCTAGCATTTCCACAGATCAGAGAATCACGACACCTAGCTGGAGTCACCTAGTGGTTCTCTTATTTTGAACCCAGTCATTTACCGCTGAGAAACATTCCAGATGAACACGCTAAGGCGAAAACCTTATCTGACAGCAACAACTGTTAGAGGCTACGCCTGACTGACAGATTCGTCCTACTTTACAGAATGCATTTCCTATCTTGCTCTTCTAAGTGGACCCCAGTCTTTGCGAGGATTAAGTTGATATCTCACAAGCTTTTTGGCATCCCTTTCTTTTCCCAGTGTCTCGTCGAACACGGCTTTGTACTTCCGGCCTCTAGTTGTTGGTGTTGTGCCATCACCTTGATCGGCACCATTAGCTGCATCTGTAGCCCCCGCGGTTCCGCCCTTCCCACCAGTCTCAGAACCGTTTCCCACAGCCGCTTCAACCCCGCCTTCGACTGCAGCATAATCAGAATCATTCTCTTCTTCGTTGAAGAGTGCCTTCTGCACGATAGTCCATCCCGCAGTGCCTTCAGAAATGGCGCCTTCTTTGATGGGTGCCTTCTGTCGGGCCCATTCGCACATAATGTACCAGATGTCTGCCCAAGAAGCGTCGGTCTTAATCGTCCCAGGTTTGCAGTGGCTTCGTGACGCCCTAAAGCCTGCACTGCGTAATGCCCCTCTAATCATGGAATCAGACGGCGCCTGACAATGGATTACCTTCGAGAGTGCGCTCGGAATCAAAAAGAATGGGTGATGATCAATTTCCGCGGGGTCGGTTTGAGGTATGAACGCCTCTGACGCCTGAGCTATAGCTTTATCTTTCCTATTGGCATTGTTTCTTTTCGGTTTGTCGTTAATGAGAGTTTCTTCGTATGCCGTCTCAAGCATGCCTTCGATCCGGTCCATCGTTGGATACGTCTCTCTATCGATGTAAGGCAGGTAGTTCAAAATCTTTTCAATGAACGCTGGATTGTGAAGAGGCCCGCCGTACATTGGTCCAGATAGCTGCGCGTCATGTTAGCACGGTAATCGTCCCGACTGCGGAGACAAAATTACATACATGAGTCTTCCTTCCGCAATGCTCGCAGAGCGGAGCGGCGGTTGGCGCCTGTGCCATTGAGTGTTTATAAAACATGGTTCCGTCTTTGCCTTCTCTCGCCTGGTTGCGTGCAATGAATTGTGTCTGCCAAGCTCCGCATCCAGCATCGCAGTTGTATACTAGCATCGTCCTACCAGCTAGGAATTTGACTTCTGCAGGCGACTTGCGCACGCGAATAAAAACGCGCGCATAGAAATCAATGGAAAGAGACAGTAGAGGTTCGATCGCGACACCATATCGCGCAGCGGAAGAAGCTACGGCATGCAGTATTAACCGCAAGCCTCCCTCATGTGAATGCGGCCCTTTGATAGGCAGACCTCCGTACTGAGAGTAGGTTTTCTCGGGATATCCTGCCGATGCAAACACGCCGGCATCAGTACAGGTTACGCAGAGCAAACCACCATCATTGAGTGCCTGTACAGCAGCATCAAGGAATGGAGCAGCAGTGCCGTAGGGGTCAAGATCAATAACGTCGTAACCTTTTATGCCCACAAAGCTGTACATGTGTGCAATTGCATTGCCGGTATTTGCAGTGATCTTCTCTTCCAGACGATTGTGCTTGACATTGAGAGCAATCGACTGCGTTGCCTTGCGTGACATATCATTGGCGATTACAGAAGTTGCAAATGGAATCTCTTGAGCATAACGCAGGGCTCGTAGTCCTGTTGCGGAAAGTGCGTCTAAAATCTTGAACTCTGGTTTCTGTGCTGAAGATGATGGCTTGCTATTAGTTAATGTGCCCTGTGCTTCGCCAGCTTTCTCTACTGTTCCCCCTGAATTAGGTTTATTTTCACGAGATACAATTTGCTCGGTAATAGAAATGCTCTCATTTGTGGGCTTTTGCAATTCAGGCGACGGATCTGTCCCAGGTAGCGCTACTCCGCCTTCTAGAGCCTCCGGTGCTACTGTTGAGGCTATCTGCGAATCAACAGAGGTCTTGGGATCCGATGTGGCAAGGCCATTATTGGTTTCACCATCTTCCCCCCTCCTTCTCTTCCTAGTATTGACACTCTCCGCATCGACACCATTGCCTTGCTGTTGAACATCACTCTCTTGTAATCCGCGCTTCGTATTCTTCTTCTGCTGCTGCTTCTCTCTGTGGCTAGCATTATTCTTCTGTCTTTCCGCTTTCAGCTTCTTCGCTGCAAGCATATCCTCCCCAAACGCTTTTATAGACAGCACGCTGAGGTCGCGGTTGAATTGTTGGATTGGATTATAAAATACAGACTGTTTCTCTGCACCCTCCTTCGGCTCCTTGGGATCAGTCGAGGTGGGCATTCCATGAGGAACAAGTATGTATGCTAACCCTTCCTTGATCGTAGTATATGGTGTTCCGTTGTGAGTCACGTCCTGTCCGGCGCGTGGCGGGTCTTTTATGGTCTTAACTGTCTGCTCTGCAGCCTGCAGAGGCTCTTTGGGGACATCTGATGCCATTGTAGGGCGTTTTTTCGAGAAACAACGGACGGAACTACCGATAGTCCATGATCTATCCACAGCAGTGGGCCGGGCTAGCTGCGCACACAAGGGCCGAAGGAGGGGAAGCAATGCTGCCAGTGTTGTGGCTCGTTCAAGCAAATCTTCCGAAGCTGTAAAGAGTCGACTATGAATGAAAAAGGCGACGATTCATAGAGCGTACTCGATGGTCTTGGAGTTGAGATCTGCATCGTGAAATTATTTTTAGCGTATTCTTGGCAAGGGAAGCTTAAATGCTTTAGCGTCAGGGCTTCACATGGCTTAAGATGGCCCCCCTATTTACCCATTGAATGGCCATGGCCACTCCCCTTCACAGAGAAATCTCTGGGTGGTAAAACAACCCCGGACAATTGCGGATTCAATAACCTGCAGACTATCAAGTTCGCTGAGGTATCAATGTATTGACTAAACCGGCTATTTTTGTACTGACCTCGTATCCTGGCTCTTCCTCGGCCTGGGCTAGGTAAGCAGCTGCCTAGCATCTAGTTCCCAAACGTCTTCGGTCTGATATTCGTGCCGCACCACTCCGTTGAATCCTTCACCCCTTATCACGCTCTCTTGCAAACAAAAGGCGCGTCGCTGCCGCCACTACCAACTACCTTCGCTTTCTCTCATCCCGTGTTCTCTCTTGTAAACAATCTGTAACCATGGGCAGACCTACCCGCCCCACCGAGGCCTATCGTGATGACCCTGATGCTGTCTCTCTGCCGGAATTCGACTACGATGATGCCCCGGAAATCTCTGGAATGCCACCAGCATATACAGATGATGCCACAGCTGCGCCTAGACGTCTACCAAGACACATGCCGCCAACAGCTTCTCCTAGAAATACTGACACCACTCAGCTGGTCCTGGGGAAGCCCGTCAATGTGGTCAAGGGAGTCCAGATTCTGGTGGGTGATTCGCGATATGATACAGACCCCGTATATCTCGAAGAAGGCATCCGCGAGTTCGCCAACATTGCGCCAACTCCCATGATTCTGATCATGGGATCCCACACCGAGACCGTTAGGAGGGGGGACAAGAAGGAGAAAAATCACATCACCGATTTCAAGATCCTCCTGAATCTAGAACAGTATCTGCGGAACAACTATGACACGGACGACACAACGTGGATGGACTTGCGAACCGTTGAGAACAGCGAGAAGGCGTACAGAGGAGGCTTCATGAAGAGCCGCGCGCCTGGCTTCAAGCAGGATCTCGAAGTCGGCATTCCAAAGCCCGAACTGAAGGAATGGTGCCATCGATACTGCGCGTCTCCCTCCAAGTTGCGAATGTAAGCAAAACATCCCTCAAAAACAAAGCCCAATCCCCGTCTCCTATCCCCAGCATCCAGTCTAACTTTTCCTTTTTCTGCAATCCAGCTTCCGTCTCGACCGCACCGTAACCGGGCTCGACCAAACACTGCTCAAAAACCGCATCGAGGGCCTGATCCGCAGCACCAACTACCGGGGCCACATCAGCATCACGTTCCCGGTCGGGAACCGCGCCGTGGACATCTATACCTCGACGCGCATCAACGAATGGCGGCTCAAGACGTGGGTCCGCTGGCTCTTCTACCTGACCTTCCTCTGGCTCTTCGCGTGGCCGTACCTCTTCTTCGCCACCAAGCGCTACGCCGTCGTGCGCGCCGAGTGGCCCTTCTCGCGCGCCGACGCGGCGGGGAGGAAGGCGTACACCACTCTCAGCGAGGAGCAGTGGTTCGAGCGTTGGCGCGTCGGCATCCGCAGACTCGTGCTAGATCGCTACCAGGGCGATGCGAGCGACGAGCACTTGGCGGGTGTTATTGCGCGCCCGGAGGACCCGCCGATGCCCGGCCAGATCAGGACGGGGAATCAGGGCGTGGATGCGGCGGTGGGGTTCCTGCAGACGGGGTTGAGGGTCGCGAGTGATGTCCACCGGGGGAACGTCTTTGGAAGCAGTGCGCAGGCGGGCTGGGGTGGTGATTTCTGAAAAGGGGAGAGATGGGCGGATGAGTGGCGTCGTGATGGATGCCTTGGCTGGCTTTTTCTGACTCTCTTGGGCTGGAATGTCTTCTCCTAGGTTGAGGAGTGGCGGGGAGGTGTCTCGTTGGCTTCAACGTTCAGAATGCTTTCCTTCTGGAATCGGGTTTCGAATTTGGTGCGGGGGTCTCTGGTAGTCGAAGAACCGACGGACCAGCTTGGGATCATGGCTTGTATTCATGGCTTTCAGCTGTTTCCCTAAGCTTCACAATTCCAATATATCCAATCAGGCGAAGAAGTGGCAATTTGCGGTGAAAAAGTGTCTTTTCGTATGCCATTGAAAGAGCTTGGTTACCACGCTTAGCTGGTTTAAAGTATCACCGTCTGCTTTAGACTTAGTTCAATTAAAAAAATGAAAAGTCTGCTCTTAATCGGACGTGGAAAATGCTATAGCTCGTGTGGCACCGCTTACAATCCCTTCCAAAGCTTGCTCTAACGGGTTACCAATCCGCAGAATAATGCCCTAGTCCCGCTGAGGCTGACATGCGTTCGGCAGTGGCGATGCAACATCTGTCTGGCGTCGTGTGGGGCAAAGTAAATATAGCAGTTTTAGTCTGCGATTCTCATCGTAAGGCTAGCACGCACTACGGAGCAGCTGCCATTTGATACGACCCACCGTCATCAATGGAAATCTTGAGGCTGAGATCGGAACCATGTGCGTATGTGCGTTGCCGATTGAAACCCAGCCAGCAACAGGCCTGTTCGTGGCCGACTTCGCCTTTCGTCGTCTTCTCCTCTTTTCGCAGCATCGGGCCTTGTTGGTATGCTCGGCTTCCGATTAATGTTACTACCATGTGTTGATCGGTCGTACCAGCCATGCTAATGATGCCATATGTTTCACAGGATTGGCTTTTACAACCCAGAAACGGCTACTCTAGTCTTTGGCTTCCAAGATCCTTTGGGTTGCCATGCTACTCTCACATCGCCGCAACGCTCAATGCGGTAGAGCATCTCTGTCGATCCTACCTCGCCATGGATTGCTATATGTTTTGTAATCACTAAGGCTGGTCACGCTGAGGCTACCCTTTCGTATTCACAGCCATATCGACACAGTTTGCTGGGACAGGCTCCACGTCTCCCTCGTGTGGACGGTTGTATCGGCGTTTGCAGAGAACGATACCTTAGGTCTATTTCAGGCGTACCCCACGACTAGGCCACCCATCTCGACGCATATAAACCGCATCTCTGCCCACCTGATGCTCCAGTATCCAGCATCCAGCATCCAGCATCAATCCACAGCCCCAACACCAATCCCAACGCCATAACCTTCCATTCGTTTACCCATCCCACCCACCAAAATCCCTAACAAAACTTCACTCGTTACCAAAATGAAGTACTTCGCTACCGCCGCCACGGCCCTCCTCTCCCTCACTGCCCCCTCCACCGCCAACCCCGTCGAAAAGCGGACTCCCGGTGGAGTGAGCCATGCCTCCAACCAAACGAAAAGCCCCTGAACTGACCCAACACCAGGTAACCATCTGCACCGGCGCCAACTACTCCGGCAACTGCATCTACCAGGTCGTCTCCTTCAACCAGTGCAACATCCTGCAAGCGCCCTACTTCGAGAGCGTCGGCACCTTCGCCCCGGATGCGGGTGCGCTGTGCCGGATCACCTAGTGAGTTTGCTCCCTTCTCTCCTCCTCGTTCCCTGCCCTTCTCCTCCGTTCTTTGTGCTGGGTCGAGAGATGCTGACGGGTAGTAGTACTGCGGACTCTTGCACGCCTCATGGAGACGCGTTTGTGCAGTACCCTGGCGTTACGGATTTGTATAGCTACACGGATGCGAGTGGGAATACGATTGATGCGAGTAATTCTATGACGTCGTTTTTGTGCCAGGAGTGCACTGCTTGTACTTAGGTTTGAAGAGAGTGAGATTGGGGGATTAGGACGTTGCGGTTGAGGTCGGGGAAACTTCAGATATTTTAAATTCGCAAACTAATTTGGCAGGGGCCGGAATTTTTGTGCGGGTTCGGTGTAGAGTTTCTTAAGGTTGTAAGGGATTGTGGATGAGACTCATTGAGAGGATCTACGTATCACGGGGTTATCGATAAGTAAAGTCGAATTCGGCTTGTTTAATTGGTTAATTCTTATCGATAACGGCAGGACGCACATCACCGTGGGAAATGATTTGTATAGGCCCTTCTGGCCCCTTTTCGTACCTAGTCCGGATATCTTCACCTGCCACTAGTGCCGCGGCTGCTGGTGAACAGCTGGGGTGGTGCCCGTAAGCTTGGTGCAATTCCAGCTTAATGATGCTCACTAAGACGGCAACGAAAAGCACTCTGCGTTTCTTGAGCTTTGTCCGCCTCCACGTCACCCTCTAGCCTCGAGAGAGGCCCC